>Ga0209491_10002014_pt1 | contig 37499 bp, 38 predicted proteins | sample BON02_FD_187213 | JGI IMG/M metagenome (GOLD analysis project Ga0209491, IMG submission 187213) | Freshwater microbial communities from Lake Bonney liftoff mats and glacier meltwater in Antarctica - BON-02 (SPAdes) (version 2) | ecosystem: Environmental > Aquatic > Freshwater > Ice > Glacier... | reverse complement strand
ATGAACTCAAAACGCGTATTCTCAAAGGCGTTGATGAAATGAATCAACTTCCCGTCGTATTTCGGTGGAATAAATTTGATATCAGCACTGCCTAATATGTATTTGTTTTAATGAAACGAACTACTAGTAATGACTGTCGCCCCGGCACTCGTGCCGGGGCGTGGATTGAAACGATGCGCGCGAATACTGCAAGGCGCAACTCGGCAGTCGCCCCGGCACTCGTGCCGGGGCGTGGATTGAAACTGTTACGCCACGAAATTGATCGTGTCTGCGGATCGTCGCCCCGGCACTCGTGCCGGGGCGTGGATTGAAACTAGCATGCGCGCCACAAGTGAGTCCGGCCTCTCGTGTCGCCCCGGCACTCGTGCCGGGGCGTGGATTGAAACTGTGAGCGTGCCCACCGCTGCGTAAGCGCCGCACAGTCGCCCCGGCACTCGTGCCGGGGCGTGGATTGAAACTCGGTGAACAGGTGCAGCACTGACTCGGCCATGTGTCGCCCCGGCACTCGTGCCGGGGCGTGGATTGAAACAATGTGCGATTGGAATTACTTGCATCTGTTCGCCCGTCGCCCCGGCACTCGTGCCGGGGCGTGGATTGAAACTCCACAATGACCGCGATATGCTTCCGCCCCTCCTGTCGCCCCGGCACTCGTGCCGGGGCGTGGATTGAAACGATGTAGCTGCGAATAGCTGCGGAATTCAACGGCGTCGCCCCGGCACTCGTGCCGGGGCGTGGATTGAAACGACACATACACAACACAAGGAGCGATACACATGCGTCGCCCCGGCACTCGTGCCGGGGCGTGGATTGAAACCTGATCGATGCCGTGCTGGCGTCCGCGATCAACCCGGTCGCCCCGGCACTCGTGCCGGGGCGTGGATTGAAACACACCGGCAACCGACGGGATCGCCTGCCAATCCGGGTCGCCCCGGCACTCGTGCCGGGGCGTGGATTGAAACTACGAGTTGGTTGTCAACCTCAACGGCGAGACTCGGGGTCGCCCCGGCACTCGTGCCGGGGCGTGGATTGAAACGGATTATGGTCGGCTTGTTGGCCGTTCGGTGCAGTGTTCCCCGCACGCGCGAGGCCGTGGCGGATTGGTGTTACTGGATGCCGATGGGATATCAGTTCTGACGGAGCGCCAGTCTGCGCGCACAATCGCGTGCTGCGAGCATTAATGTAACTATTTGTTTTTATTAATATTTTTAACTCGCTACACTCACATGAACACAACCGCTCAGCCGTCTTTCTTCTCGCCGAGCATCAACCAAAGCGCGCGCGGCGACTTGATGGGCATGCTGCCGGCGTTACCGATATCGAGCAACACCTGATCGCCCGTCACAAAAACGTCCACGCCGGCGGCAACGGCACAGGCGACTATCGGAATATCGCTCGTATCGGAGATCGCCACTCCCGGAGAAATCACCGACGCCGGTGCTTGTTCAAATTCGGCCAGCCCGCCATCAATCTCGCGCCAGAGTACTTCAGGAATCCGAAATTTTGTCAGCAGCACGCGACGCAGTTCATCACGCACCGGAGCGCCGAGCACAACCGAATGCTCGGTCACAACACGGCTTAATAAATCTTTGCACAAGCCACGCCCCATCAAGCCGCTGACGAGAACGTTGGTGTCGAGGAGTATCCTCAAGAAATGTTCCGGAAAAAATCCTCGTCGGTCACGCAGCCTGCCACCTCGGCATAGGGCCGCAACTTGGCACGAATATCGTCAAGGCGGCGTGCCAGCATGTGGCGGCGAAGCATCTCTCGCGCAATTTCGCTTTTCGTGCGGCGCTGTTTTTTGGCGAGCTGATTGAGTTCGCGCTCGAGCTTGTCATCCAGGCGTATCGTCAGTGTGCCCATGGCTGTCTCCGTTGGCGGTTACTGTAAGACATTGTAACACGCACGCAGTTCGCGTTTTGTCAGAATGGCCTCACCATGGACGATCCCCAGCAAGTACTTCCTCTACCGTTCCCCGAGCTTTCAGGCGATCTGCCGCTGCTGCCCGCGCGCATGGTCAGCAGCACCAGTGCCGCCTTTCCGCAGCGAATTCGCTGCGGCCTCATTGAAGCGTGTTCTGAATGCGCTTCAGTGTTCCGGTCAGCAACCAGCTTTCCGCAGCGAATTCCGCCAAAGCCTTCGGCTGCGGGCTGCTGCTTGTTCGCCGGATCTGAGTGTGTAAGAATAGTGTGTATAGAACACCTATCAGGAGCACGGCATGGGCCACCGTATTAACGTGATGATCGACGACCCCGTCTGGCAGGCACTGCAGAAAGTTCCCCAGGGCGAACGCAGCCGGCTGATTAGCGAAGCTGTGAGCAAGGAGCTACAGCGCCGCGGCCGCGGCCGGGCAGTTGCCGAAATGGACAGGTTGCGCAAAACGCGCCGCAAGGCAACCACCAGCGCCGAAGACTTGGTGCGGGCCGACCGGAATGTTCACTGGTGAAGCTGATCGTTCCGGATGCGTCTGTTCTGCTGAAGTGGGTCCTCCCGGAAGAGCGGGAACCCCACGTCATGCAGGCAATCGCCATTCGGGACGCGTTCGTTGGCGGCCGCGTCCGCCTGTTGGTCCCGCCGCTCTGGTTCTACGAGGTCGGCAACGTGCTGGTATCGCACTATCCGGATTCCGCAGCGGAGCGGCTTGCGGCGCTCGCCGCCTTCCACCTGCCGGAAGCCCGCCCGACTGCTGCGTGGCGCGAGCGGACCATCAAGCTTGCCGCTGAACACAAAGTGACATTTTACGACGCGAGCTATCATGCTCTCGCCGTCGAGTCGGACGGTATCTTCGTGACCGCCGACGAAAAATACCTGCGCAAGGCAGGCCCCGACTCTCACCTTCTGGGTCTTGCGAGTTGGCCTCCCCGGTAAACCTGTTGCCGCCCCTCAGGCCGATCCCGATCAAGGATCGGCTTTCGATCCTCTACAGGTTGAAGACATGGCGGAGGTTTCAGAGGGCGTTTACGCGAAATGCGGGAAACCAAACCTGGCGCGAGTAAATAACCAATAAAAAAGCCGGCACATGCGCCGGCTTTTTTGTGCCATGGACAGTTACTGCTGCTGCAGCTTGCCGTCCCTGACCACTTTTTCGTATTTCGCGATTTCGGATTTGATGTAGGTACCGAAGCTCGCCGCAGTGCCGCCCAGCGGGTCGGCCCCCAGGCTGCCCAGTCGTTGCTGCACATCCGGCAATTGCAGGGCCTTGTTGATGTCGGCATTCAGGCGATTCACCGCCGCAGCGGGCGTACCCGCCGGCAACACCGCGCCGTACCAGTTGATCATGTCGTAACCGGCCACACCCGACTCCGCCACTGTCGGCACATCCGGCAGCGCGGGATTACGTTTCTCGCTGGTCACTGCAATCGCGCGCATCCTGCCGGATTTGATGTGCGGCACGGCGACCGGTGCAGTATTGAAGCCGACTTGCACTTCGCCGGAAATCAGCGCTACCGCGGAAGGCGCACCACCCTTGTACGGCACATGCGTCATGTTGATTTTCGTCATGCTCTTGAACAATTCAGCCGCAATATGTTCCGGACTGCCGTCGCCGGACGATGCATAGTTGATCGATTTGGATTTCGCCAGCGCAATTACGTCAGTAATGTTTTTCGGCGTCGATGTCGGCGGCACTACGACGAACATCGGCACCGATGAAATATTGATCAGCGGCGTGAAGTCGCGCACCAGGTCGTAATTGAGTTTCTTGTACAGCGATTTGCTGATCGCGTGCGACACCGAAATAAACATCACCGTGTAACCGTCGGGCGTCGCCTTCGATGCGATTTCAGCGGCAAGGTTGGCGTTGGCACCGGGCCGGTTATCGACGATGACCTGCTGGCCGAGGCTGTCGGTCAGTTTGGCTGCTACCGTACGCGCCATGGTGTCGGTACCGCCGCCCGGTGCATAGCCAACAAGGAAGCGTATGGATTTGGCCGGGTAGGCATCTGCCGCAACCGCACTGCCAGTCCACGCCGCCGCAGTAGCAGCAGCCAGCAGAGTCATGCTGATGAATCGCTTCATGGTTATTCTCCCCCTCGTTATCGTTATGCGAACAATGAAATCAGGCGACAGCCGCAGCCTGCAGTTTCGGATTGCGCACCTGTTTGACCACGGCGTCAGCAAAGGACTGCGTATTGCCTTTGCCACCGAGGTCGCCGGTACGCAAATTCGCATCTGCCAGGGCCACATCGACCGCAGCCTGGATGGCGCGGTACGCCTGCTGGAATGCCGGCTTGCCGTGACGGAGTCCCAGCCACTCCAACAGCAGCGCTGCAGACAGGATCATGCCACTCGGATTCGCAATGCCCTTGCCCGCAATATCCGGCGCCGAACCGTGGCCGGCGTTGGCGATGGCATGCTTGTCACCGGCATTGATCGCAGCGGCCAGTCCCAACCCGCCCGACAGCGCAACCGCAAGGTTCGACAGGATGTCGCCGAACATGTTGGTAATCAAAATCACGTCATGGCGCTCGGGCCGGCTGTAGATATCGGCGGCCATCGCATCCATGTCCATTTCCTTCAGCGTAATGGCCGGATGCGCTTGCGCTTCGGCAAAAGCCTCGCCCATGAACAGGCCGTCGGTCATCTGCAGCACATGGCGTTTGCCCACGGCAGTGATGCGTTTGCTGCGTCGGGCTGCATATTCGAAGGCGACTTTCGCGATACGGCGTGAACCCTGGCGAGTAATCTTGCGCACCGACAGCGCCACGTCTTCAGTCGGCATAAATTCACCGATGCCCTGGTACATGGTGCGATCGGAGTAGAAGCCCTCGGTGTTTTCACGCACGATCAGCACATCCAGGTCGCGGCGTGCATCCGGCATGCCCGGGCGGCTGCGCGCCGGACGCAGGTTCGCATAGAGATCGAGGCGCTTGCGGATGGTGCCGGGGATGTTGATGCCACCCTGTGCCAGCGGCGGATATTCGGTCATGCCGCAGGGGCCGACAATCACGCCGTCGGCATCAATCGCTGCCTGCAGCGCGGCATCGGTCAGCGTAGTACCGTGCTTGCGATGACTCGCCATGCCGACTTCAATGTCAGTAAATCGCAACCCCAGAGAAAACTCCGCGTCAGCTGCCTTCACCACTACCATCGCTGCCGCGATGATTTCCGGTCCGATATCGTCTCCCGCCATGACCACCAGATTCATTTCAAAGATTCCTTGTGTAAAACGTTGAGTACGTCGGTGAAACGCGTTATTCCGCCTTGATGTTCGCTTCCTTGACGACCCGGACCCAGCGCTGATAATCGCGCTGAATGCGTTCGCCGAATTTCTGCGGCGTACCACCCGTCTGCACCATGCCCTGTGCATCGAGATTCTTTTTCATTTCCGGCTCTTCCAGCGCTTTATTGATCGCGGCGTTGAGGCGGTCGATCGCCGCCTGCGGCGTGCCGCGCGGCGCCATAGTACCGAACCACAGTTCCACGTCGTAACCCGGCAGGGTTTCTGCGACCGTGGGCACGTCGGGTACAGCATGCCAGCGTTTAGCCGTCGTCACCGCCAGCGGCCGCAACTTGCCGCTCTGGAAATGCGGCAACACCGGCAACAGGCTGCCGACGATGATGGGCACCTGCCCCGAGAGCAGGTCGGTCATCGCCGCGCCTGTACTCTTGTACGGGATGTGCACCATCTTGATTTTGGCCATGGAGTTCAGCAGCTCCGTAGCCAGATGGGTCAGTCCGCCAACGCCGCTGGACGCATAGGTCATCGCGCCCGGCTTTGACCGGGCCAGCGCCACAAACTCCTTCATGTTTTTGGGCGGCAAAGACGGATGCACGGTAACGACAAAGGGCGTGATGCCGAATTCGACCACCGGTATGATCGAATTGATCGGATCAAATGCCGGTTTGTGTGTCGCCGACACTTGCCGAGAAGCTGCCTGACATCATCATGGTGGTGTAACCGTCCGGCGCCGACTTCGTCACGGCATCCATACCGATGATGCCGCCGGCGCCGCCGCGGTTTTCCACGACAAACTGCTGGCCCAGCGCCGCGCTGAGTTTTGCCGAGAACTGCCGTGCAGTCAGGTCACTGCCGCCGCCGGGTGCGAACGGCACGATCACGCGTACAGGCTTGACCGGATACTGCTGCGCCGAAGCGAAAGGCGACGCTGCAATCAGGGCTGTCGCAATGATTGTGGAAAACACAGTACCAACTGCCGCTGTAGTCATGAATGCTTCCCGAAATGTGTCGGTTGATATGCGGCCCTGGATGCGCCGCTGTTTGTTGTGAGCCAATACCCCTGCGCAGTATTACATAGTTCCAGCGCGCTTAATTACTTTACAAATCAACAAGTTACGGCTCACCATCATGCCCGGTATTTTTCCACCGTTTTCCAATCGATCTCAAAACCAAATCCCGGCAGATCATTCAGGTGCACCTGGCCGTCCTTGACCTGCGCGCGCTCAGTGAAGAGTTCAAACCACAGCGGGTCGCGATCCGCATTGCCGTGCGATTCCACACCAAAACCCAGTCGCGGAAATGCGGACACCAGATGCGCATGAATTTCCGGCACCAGATGCGGCGCCACGCGCACGCCATGCTGTTCGGCGAGATGGCTGACGCGCAGCGATTCGGTAATGCCGGCAAACCGCGTGGCATCAAACTGCATGAAACCCAGCGCGCCGCTGGTGATGAAATCACGTGCGGTGAAACGCGTCATCTCGCGCTCACCGTGCGCCAGCGGAATGGTCGTATTCTTCGCCAGCACCGCAAAATCGGCGGGCTGCAAATACCAATGCAGCGGCTCCTCCAACCAGTAGATGTCGTACGGCTCCACCGCATGCGCAAAACGAATGCAGTCTTCCAGATCGTAGGCTGCGTTCATGTCCAGCATCAGCAGCACATCCTTGCCGATCGCCGCACGCGTCAGCTTGATGCGCTCCACTTCCTTTTCAATGCTCAGCCCCGAGGTTTTCAGCTTGACCGCGCGATAACCATTCTTGACGAACCCCGCTAGTTCTTCCGCACAGACCTTCAGCGGCGCGTCGAGTTCGTAATAACCACCGGTGGCATAGGTAAACAGCGGTTTGCCTTCGCCTCCCAAAAGTTTCCACACCGGCACGCCCAATGCCTTGCCCTTGATGTCCCACAACGCGATGTCGATGCCACCGATCGCAGCCATGATCTGCGGCCGGTCGCCCCGCGGCAACGGTTGCGGCAAACCATCGCGCCCGCCCATGCCGGTCGCCCGCGGCGAAGTCAGCGACAGCAGTTTCTCCCAAACCGCAATCTGCGCCGTCGCATCCATGCCCTTCACCACCTCGCCCAACTTCTCCACGTACTGGCAGATGTCCTTCAGCGGCGAACCGTGGATCTGGCCGATGCCAGTCAGGCCATCATCAGTTTTGATCTCCACCAGCACCACGCTGGAACTGTGCAATTCTTCATGCGCCGTCCACAGCGTGTGTTTGAGTTTGGCGGAAACCGCGTGGGCTTTGACAGAGGCTATACGGGTCACAGGGAAATCCTATAAAAATATTAATAAAATCAATTACTTATAAAACTTTCAGCAATCCACTACCACCACCAATCATCCCCTTGCGAGCCGCCGAGTATCGCAGCGGGTCCGGGGGATGTCGGCGAGCACTGCGCGAGCGGCGCAGATCATTGCTGAATCGTAAAACATTCCCGCCCAATTACCGCAGCAATCGTCGAGCCTCAACGCGAGTTGCGCGCCCCGAAGGAAGTCACCTTGGGTGGCAGCCGCCCGGACTCGCGAGAAACGCAGGGCAGCCCGCAGGGCCGGCGAGCCAGGGCGGCTTTTTCTTTGGGGTTCGCAAGCTCACCCCAACCTAATTTGATGTGGCCCGGCGGGATACACTGCGTTCCTCCCGCCCTACAAAATCAGTTGCTGGATTCCGGCTTCCGCCGGAATGACGCGCTTATTGTCTGCGCCATTCAGTCTTTCCACCAGGTTTGTCTTCGAGCACGATGCCTGCGTCCAGCAGCTCTTTGCGTATACGATCAGATTCCCCAAAATTCTTTACTTTACGTGCCTCAGCCCGATCAGCAATCATTTTTTCGATTTGCTCTTTTGTAAGTCCCGCCTCTAATGTTCCAGACAATGTCAATACTGGCAAAACAAAATTTCCTCGAAAAGATTGCAAATAATCAGATGGATCCCGTTGCAGCAACCCCAGCATTCCTGCCAGCGATTTCAATAATCCTGCATCACCAGCAGACTGCGACTTGTTCAATTCATTCGCCAGATCAAACAACACCGCCACCGCTTCCGGCGTATTGAAATCATCATCCATCGCGACCTTGAAGCGCGCCGCATAGGCGTTGCTCCAGTCGACACCACCCACGGCGGCCGACACGCCTTTCAACGCGGTATAAAGCCGGGTCAAACCCTGCTTCGCATCATCGAGATGCACATCGGAATAATTCAGCGGGCTGCGGTACTGGGCACGGATGATAAAAAACCGCACCACTTCAGCGTCGTATTTCTTCAGAATTTCGCGCACCGTGAAAAAATTGCCCAGCGACTTGGACATTTTTTCGCTCATTTCCCCTTTCATGACACGCACGAAGCCGTTGTGCATCCAGTAGTTGACGAAGGTGCCGCCGTGAGCGGCCTCGGACTGGGCGATTTCATTTTCATGGTGCGGAAACTGCAAATCCTGGCCGCCACCGTGAATGTCGAAATGCTGGCCGAGCAGCGCTTCCGCCATCACCGAGCATTCGATATGCCAGCCGGGACGGCCAGCGCCCCAGGGCGACTCCCACGCCGGTTCGCCGGGCTTGGCGCGCTTCCACAGCACGAAATCCAGCGGGTCCTGCTTGGCCGCATCAACGGCCACGCGTTCGCCAGCACGTAAATCCTCCAGCGATTTTCCGGACAGCTTGCCGTAGCCTTCAAACTTGCGCACCGCGTAGTTCACATCACCGTCGGTGGCCTGATAGGCATAACCGCGCTGCTGCAGGACATTGATCATGTCGAGCATGCCCGGCACGTATTCCGTGGCGCGCGGCTCGGCATCCGGCTTTACGACGCCCAGTGCCGCCGCATCCTCGTCCATCGCGTCGATGAAACGCTGGGTCAGCGCGGCCGTCGTCTCCTTGTTCTCCTGGGCGCGTTTGATGATCTTGTCGTCAATATCCGTGATGTTGCGCACGTAGGTGACGTCATAACCCGATGCACGCAGCCAGCGCTGCGCCACATCGAAAATGACCATCACCCGGGCATGACCGAGGTGGCAATAGTCATAGACGGTCATGCCGCAGACGTACATGCGGATTTTGCCGGGCTCGATGGGCACAAATTCCTGCTTGGCCCGGGTCAAGGTGTTGTAGATTTTAAGCATAGTGGCTGGTGATCGGTCGCCCCGGAAACCGTAGATTTCCGGCTGGGCCAGGCCCACGGTTTTGAGGCGAATTGCGGTTTAGGCGCGTCCGCAAAAAAGAGTTGGTTGAATTAGTGGTTGTTCTTGGTAAAATCTCGTAAATTCAAGGACTAATGTCGTCGTCTTAAACATGAATAAACCATGAATACCGCCCCAACAACGATCACTGGAATCATAGCACGATGACCTTCAGGCTCGCCGCTGCACGCCTCGCGGCTATCGTAGTATGCATGGGGCTCGCCGCCCCGGTTCTGTCTCAGAACGACGAACTGCAGGAAGCGCAGCAATTGCTGAAGCAGGGCCAGGTCGATCGCGCAATGGAACGCGTGGAGCGGTACCTGAAAACACGCCCCAAGGATGCACGCGGGCGTTTTTTGCGCGGAATACTGTTCACCGAGCAGAACAAGCCGAAAGACGCCATACGCGTATTCACCGATCTGACGAAAGATTATCCGGAACTGCCGGAACCGTACAACAACCTTGCCGTGCTCCACGCATCGCAGGGTGATTACGACAAGGCGCGCGGCGCACTGGAAATGGCGATCCGCACGCATCCCAGTTATGCCACAGCGCATGAAAACCTGGGCGACATCTACGCCAAGATGGCGAGCCAGGCCTACGACAAGGCGCTGCGGCTGGATAAAAGCAATCAAGCCGCCCAGACCAAGTTGAACCTGATCAAGGACCTGTTCACGACCGGCACGCGTCCGCCGGTGGTGGCGATGGCCAAAATTGAGGCGCCCAAGGCAACACCTGCGCCCCCGGCAAAATCCATTACCACCGCACCGGTCGCCGCCCCCAAGCCGGCGCTCGCCAGGGAGCCGGTAAAAGTGGCCGCGAAGGAACCCGCCAGGGAGCCGCCGCGCGAACCCGTCAAGACGGACTCCGGCAACAATCCGGATGAGGTGATCAAGGCCGTTGAAAACTGGGCGACAGCCTGGTCAAACAACGATGTCGCCCGTTATCTCGCCCATTACGCACTCGATTTCAAAACACCCGATGGCGAATCACGCAAGGACTGGGAAAAAGAGCGCCGTTCACGCGTCGCGAAGCCACGCAAAATTGAAATCAACGTGAATGCTCCGAAGGTGGAATTCAGCGACGCCAAGCACGCGACTGTAACTTTTCTCCAGCAATACCGGTCCAACACCTTCAAGGCCAGCGCCACCAAAAAGCTGGTGATGGTCAGGTCGGGGGATAAATGGCTGATTCAGCAGGAAACCATAGGCGGATGAAGCGCTCGCTGCTCAGTGGCGCACTGGCAGTCGCCCTGGTGGCCACGGCGCTGACGCCCTCCTCGACCACACTGGCACTGGGCAATCGTCCGCTGTCGCCCGGCGGCGGAAAACTGATGGGATCCAGTGCTGCTGCAACTGCCCTGGCTGCGCCGGAGGCCCTGCTGGCGCACACGCTGCTCGCCATCACCAGTTCCCAGTTCGATATTGCGCTGACCGAAATCAACAAGGTGCTGCAGCACAATCCGAATTTCCGGCTGGCACATCTGATCAGGGGCGATCTGCTGATGGCGCGGGCACGGCCGATCAGCACCATAGGTTCAGCATCGGATGCGCCGGCCGATCGTATTGCCGACCTGCAGGACGAGGCGCGAGCACGGTTGATCCGCCACGAACAAGAACGCCCGGGCACCCGGGTGCCGAGCAATTTGCTGGAACTCGACCCCAGCCAGAAATTCGCTTTTGTCGTCGACACCTCCAAATACACGCTGTATGTATTTGAAAACGACAACGGCACGCCGCGCTACGTCGGCGACTACTACACCACCATTGGCCGCAACGGCACCGAAAAGCTGCGCGAGGGCGACAAAAAAACACCGCTGGGCGTTTATCACGTCACCGCCAACATGCCGCGCGACAAACTGAGCAAGGCTTACGGCACACAGAGTGCGCTCTACGGTGACGGTGCCCTGCCGATCAGTTATCCGAACGAGTGGGACCGCCGCCTGGGCCGTAAAGGCCACGGCATCTGGCTGCATGGTGTGCCGGACGATACCTACAGCCGGCCGCCGCGCGCCAGCGACGGTTGCGTTGCGCTGAGCAACGAGGATTATCTGGCCATCGCCAACCGCGTACAGGTCGGCGTCACACCGGTGATCATCGCCTCCAGCGTCGACTGGGTGGAACCGGATGCGGCACAGGCCACGCGCCAGAAGCTACACCAGTCCGTGGAATCCTGGCGCCAGGATTGGGAAAGCCGCGATACCGACAAGTACCTGCGGCACTACGCGCCCGACTTCGAATCAGGCAAACAGGGCTTTGCCAAGTGGGCCAAACAGAAACGCAGCATCAATGCCGGAAAAACCTGGATCAAGGTCAAGGTCGATGCGGTCAGCATGTTCCTGTATCCGGGCAACGACAATCTGGCCGTGGTCACCTTCGACCAGGATTACGCCAGCAGCAACGTCAACAACAAGATGCGCAAACGCCAATACTGGGAGCGCACCAACGGAACCTGGCGCATTGTCCACGAAGGCGCCGCCTGAGCCCTCCCGGGAATTTCAATAACCTGTTGTTTTAATGAAGAAATCCATGATACGTCTCTTTGCACTGCTGCTTGCCCTGACACTGACGCCCGTCGCCCTCGCCGCGAATCCACAAGTGGAATTAAAAACCACGCTGGGCACCATCGTGATCGAACTCTATCCGGAGAATGCGCCGAAGACCGTAGAAAACTTTCTCCAGTACGTCAAAGACGGTTTCTACGATGGCACGATATTCCATCGCGTGATCCCGGGCTTTATGGCCCAGGGCGGTGGATTCACGAAAAACCTCCAGCAAAAGCCCGTGCGTGCGCCAATCCGCAATGAAGCCGGCAATGGCTTGCGCAACGCCACCGGCACGCTCGCCATGGCACGCACCGCGGATCCGCACTCGGCTACCGCGCAGTTTTTCATCAACGTCAGCGAAAATGATTTTCTCGACTTCAAGTCCGCCGATGACAAGGGTTACGGTTACACCGTGTTCGCCCGCGTGTCTTCGGGCATGGATGTCGTGCAGAAAATGATTCAGGTGCCCACCGCATCTGCAGGACCGCATCAGAACGTGCCGCGCCAGCCCATTGTCATCGAGCGCGCACGCCTGCTGGCCGCGCCCAAGCCACAAAAATCCAAATAACCGTTAAACCGCAACGTCAGGAAATAACATGATCAAGCTGCACACCCAACACGGCGTCATCAGCCTCGAACTCGATGCCGAGAAGGCACCGGATACCGTTGCCAATTTCACCCAGTATGTGAAAGACGGTCATTACACCAACACCATATTCCACCGCGTCATTGATGGTTTCATGATCCAGGGCGGTGGCTTCGAGCCAGGCATGAAACAGAAACCGACGCGCGACCCGGTGCAGAACGAAGCCAATAACGGCCTGAAAAACGACATGTACACGGTCGCAATGGGGCGCACCTCGGCGCCGCATTCGGCCAGCGCCCAGTTCTTCATCAACGTCGGCGAAAACGATTTCCTCAACCACACCGCACCGACGCCGCAGGGCTGGGGTTATTGCGTATTCGGCAAGGTCGTTGACGGCACGGATGTGGTCGACAAGATCCGCAAGGTCCAGACCGGCAGCAAAAGCATGCACCAGGACGTGCCGGTGGAAGACGTCATCATCGAAAAAGCCGAAATCGTCTGATCCCGCGGGGCAGCACAGCAACGCGACTCATGTCCAGCCCGCCCCGCAGTTTGCCCCGTGGTTTTCCTCCTGGTTTGCCCCACAGCCTGTTCATTTCCGACATGCATCTTGCGGCCGAGCGGCCGCAGATCACGGAACAGTTCCTCCGCTTCACCACTGACATAGCCGTCGATGCCGCGGCACTGTACATCCTCGGCGATGCTTTTGAATACTGGATCGGTGACGACGACCGCGACGATCCACTGGATGCCACGGTATCGGGCGCGCTGGCGCAACTGACAAAACGCGGCGTGCCGGTATACCTGATGCAGGGCAATCGCGATGTGCTGATGGGCGAAACTTTTGCGCAACGCTGCGGGGCCACACTGCTGCAGGATCCGCTGCTGGTCGACCTGCACGGCACGCCGACGCTGCTGACCCACGGCGACGCACTCTGCACTGATGATGCCGATTACCAGCGATTTCGCGACTATGCCCGCGATCCAGACAACCAGGCACGCTTCCTTGCCCAGTCTCTCACCGAGCGGCACGAGCAGATGCGCGGCATGCGCGCACAGAGCGTGGCCAGCAAGCAGCAGAAAGCGGAAAACATCATGGACGTGGCGCCGGCTGCCGTGGCAGAACTGCTGCGCCAACACGGCTACCCGCGGCTGATCCATGGCCACACCCACCGTCCGGCACGGCACAGCCATGTGGTCGACGGCCACAACTGCGAGCGCTGGGTGCTCAATGACTGGTATGAGCGCGGCGGCTACCTGCGCTGCGACGCGAAGAGCTGCACCGCAGTTACGCTTTAGTAGCTGCCCCCACCGTTCAGGACTGGTCCAGCGCCTGCGTAAAGTCCCCGATCAGGTCGTCGCTGTCTTCGATGCCGATCGACAGTCTGATCAGCGAATCGGCGATGCCCATTTCGGCGCGGCGCTCCGGTCCCATCTCCCAATAAATCGTATGCGCCACCGGTATGGCGAGCGTACGGTTATCCCCGAGATGGCTGGATAAAATCACCAGCTGCAGCCGGTTCAGGAAATCGAAACAATCGATGCCGTCCGCCAGTTCGATGCTCAGCAAGGCGCCGTAGTTTCTGAACAACTCTCCGGCGAGCTGGTGCTGCGGATGATCCTCCAGTCCGGGGTAATACACCCTGGCAACCTTGGGATGTGCGGCAAAAAAGCACGCCAGCTGCATGGCATTGCCGGCCGCCTGCTCCATCCGCAACGCCAGCGTCTCGGCGCCGGTGGCAATGCGATGCGCAGACTCCGCCGCCAGCGTGGCGCCCGCGTCGCGCAAGCCTTTTTTACGGATCTGCTGCACGCCCCACATGGCGGGAGGCGCAGATTTGTAGTTGTCGTAGATGTGCGGATAACGCTGCCAGTCAAACAGGCCGGTATCCGTCACTGCACCGCCCAGCGCATTGCCGTGGCCGCCGATGTACTTGGTCAGGGAATTGATGACCAGGCCAGCCTGCACCGATTTCGGCCGGAACAGATAAGGTGAAGTCATGGTGTTGTCCACCACGTAAAGCAGGCCGTGACGGGCGCAGAGTTCGCCGATGCGCGCCAGGTCGGCGACCTGGGTGCGCGGGTTGGCAATGGTCTCCACGAACACCAGCCGCGTGTTGGGGCGCAGGGCTGCGGCCACTTCGTCGGCGCTGGTCGCATCCACGTAGCTGATTTCGCAGCCGAGTTGCTCCAGCGTACCGAACAGACTGTTGGTATTGCCAAACAGAAAGGCACTGGAAACAACATGGTCGCCGCTGCGCAACAGCGCAATGAACATCGCGGCAATCGCGGCCATGCCCGTCGAGAAGCAGGCGGTAGCGATGCCGTCTTCCATTTTGCTGATTTTCGATTCCAGCGCAGTCGTGGTGGGATTACCCTGCCGGCCATACGCGTAGCCTGAAAGCTCTCCCTTGAACACCCTGGCCAGATCACGTGCGTCCGGATAACCAAACGCCACTGCGGCATGCATCGGCTTGTGCACCGAAAAATGCTCAATCGGCGCTTCCAGATCGGAATGCAATATGGCCGTGGTAAAACCGCGGCGCTTCAAGTCGCTTTTTGTGCCACTCTTCGCGCTGCTTTTCTCACCGCCGCTCTTCACGTTTTTCTTCACTCTTCTTGCCACGCTTTGTGCCATTATTCTTGCTCCATCAAATAAAAAACCCGGCCTGCTAGCGCGGACCGGGTTCTTCCGTCACTTTAGCGGCATTTTTAACGCGCCCGCAAGCTGATCTTCAAATCGGCGCAGATGAAAGACTACCGCAGCACACCGCGCTGCGTCAAACCTCGCGTTTTCCCGCTACCAGTTCCGCCATGGCACTGGCCGTCGAATCCTTCAATTCTGCAAGTCCTGCAACCACGCCAGCGCGATCGGTTTCCGCCCTGTTCTGGCTGACTTTCCATTTGCCTACCAGTCGCGTAACCGGGATTTCAATGCCGACGATGGCGCCCAGCATGCGTTCTATGTAATCTGCTGGTGCATCGTGTATGCCCCACGGCTGTGGCCGGGCGGCCTCCTGTTGATCGGTCAATCGTGATACCAGCTCACGCACCCAGTCGCGATCATCATGAACGATCAGCGGGCCGTAGGCATGTACCGCCGCATAGTTCCAGGTCGGCACCACCTTGCCCGTCGCCTGCTTTTCCGGATACCACGACGGTGTCACGTAAACCTGCGGCCCCTGGAATACCGCCAGCACTTCACCGGCATGCGACTGACGCCACAGCGGATTGGCGCGAGCCACATGACCGCGCAGCGTACCCCGCGGCGCAGGCGACGGATCGATCAGCAACGGCAGATGATTGGCTTCCAGTGCACCATCGACACAGGTCACCAGCGTGGCCAGGGGGTGTGCACGCACCAGGGCATGCATCACATCGACACGTTCTTCGCGAAACGCCGCAACCTCGTACATGAGGACTGAGTAAAGCCTGCTTAGTCGACGAGTTCGAGTGCGAGGTCGAGTTGGGTTGCGGCCGTGGCCGCCTCCGCTCTTTCGCCGTCGCGGCGCTGCGCCTCGACGTCATCGAGATAAGCCTGGGTCACGTCGCCGGTGATGTACTGCCCGCTGAAGCAGGAGGCCTCGAAATTGGTAATGGCAGGATTGACGCTGCGCACATCGCCGATCAGCGTATCCAGTTCCTGGTATATCAGTGCGTCGCAGCCGATTTCGCGGGCAATTTCCTCGTTCGTGCGTCCACTGGCAATCAGTTCATCACGCGTCGGCATGTCGATGCCGTAAACGTTGGGATATCGCACCGGCGGCGCGGCAGAAGCAAAATACACTTTGCGTGCGCCCGCTTCGCGCGCCATTTGCACAATCTCCCGGCTGGTGGTGCCGCGCACGATGGAATCATCGACCAGCAGCACGTTCTTGCCGCGGAATTCCATGCCGATCGCGTTCAGTTTCTGCCGCACCGATTTCCGGCGCACAGCCTGGCCGGGCATGATGAAGGTACGGCCGATGTAGCGGTTCTTGATGAAACCTTCGCGATAGGACAGGTTGAGATGCTTCGATAGCTGCATCGCCGCCGGTCGGCTGGAATCCGGAATCGGGATCACCACGTCAATGTCGAGATTGGAAAAATCCTTCTCGATCTTCCGGCCCAGGCTTTCACCCATGCGCAGACGGGTCTCATAGACCGAAATTCCGTCTATGACCGAGTCCGGACGCGCCAGGTAAACGAATTCAAACAGGCACGGGTTCAGTGAAGGATTGTCCGCGCATTGCAGGCTGTGGAAATTGCCGTCGAGGTCGATGAATATGGCCTCGCCCGGCGCCACATCGCGCACCAGCCGGAAACCCAGTCCGTCGAGCGCCACGCTTTCGGACGCCACCATGTATTCTGGCCCTTGCGGGGTATCGGTTTTACCGAACACCAGCGGCCGGATGCCATAGGGGTCGCGAAACGCCAGCAGGCCATAACCGGCAATCATCGCCACCACGGCATAGGCACCGCGGCAACGCCGGTGAACGCCGGACACGGCGGCAAATATCGTTGCCGGATCCAGTTTGTAATTGGTAGCGTTGGCTGCGAGTTCATGCGCCAGCACATTCAGCAGCACTTCCGAGTCGGACTCGGTATTGACGTGCCGCAGATCAAGCCGGAACAGATCGTTTTTCAGTTGCTCGGCATTGGTCAGATTACCGTTGTGCCCGAGCACGATACCGAACGGCGAGTTGACATAAAAAGGCTGCGATTCGGCCGCTGACCATGCCGAGCCTGCTGTCGGATAACGCGTATGCCCGATGCCGGCATGTCCGACCAGAGCACGCATGTTGCGGGTGCGGAACACGTCGCGCACCATGCCGCCGCCCTTGTGCATGTGAAAGCTGGCGCCGTCAGCGGTAACTATGCCTGCCGCGTCCTGTCCGCGATGCTGCAATACCAGCAGCCCGTCATACAGCACCTGGTTGACTGAACTGTGGGCAACGACTCCGACTATTCCACACATGTTATTTCCTCAACCATACTTGATGTGCTGCCCGATAGCGGGAGGCAGCCAGTCCCTGATTCCCAGTGCCATACGCTCCAGCACCGAACGCAATGCCGCTTCGCGCCACACCGGTTGCTGGGGCAGCGAGGTTGCTCCGGCCATCAGCGTCAAAAACATTACCACCAGCACACCCCGCGTCAGTCCAAACAATGCACCCAGTATGCGATCTTCGACACTCAGACCGGCACTCTTGACCAATTGCGAAACCGCCATCGCCACCAGGCTCATCGCCAGCAGCACCAGAAAAAAAACGGTTGCAAAACCGGCCAGCCAGCGCAGTTCTTCGCCGGGAATTTCCGCCGGCATCAGCGTGGCCAGTTCCCCGCCGAACAGGGATGCAACTACGAATGCGACCGCCCACGCGGCCAGTGCCAGCACCTCACGCACCAACCCGCGTATCACACTGAGCAGAACAGAAAACCCGATAATGGCAAGCACCACATAATCAATCAGGGTCATTGGTTATCGCGGTATCACCTTGCCATCGAGTTCCATAGTCTGCAATTTCTTGCGCGCCTGCTCGGCTGCCTCGCGGTTGGGATAAGGGCCGACCCGCACCCGGGTTACCGGGCCAGTGGTGGTTTGCACCACTTCGGTATAAACCTTGAGTCCGCTGGCGTTGATCTTCTGCTGCATTTCCCTGGCCTTGGCCGCATCGGCCAGTGCAATCACCTGAATCACAAAACCATCAGCCGCCTTGTCTGCGCTGCTTTCCTTGGCTTTGGCCTTGCTGACCGGTTTGGGCTCGGCTTTGGCTGCAGGCTTGGGTTCAACTTTGGGCACGGGCTTGGCTTCCGGCTGGGGCGCGGGTTTGATCGGCACCGGCGGTGCTTCTGGCGCCGCTACCGGCGTTTCTGCTGCAGGTTTCAGCGGCACGGGTTTTGCGGACAGCACCCCCGCATCCGGAGACGGAATCTGGATATTGATGCCCTGGGAGACCTGCTTGGGCTCCGAATCAAGAATCATCGGCAGCACCACCGCCACTACAGTGACGAGCACAATGGCGCCGACCAGACGGCGGCGCGCACGCTTCTTCAGCTGGAGTTCTTCGTCGCTAACGTTTCTCGCCATGCCTGATACGCCGTAAACGAAGTAACTTGTTGATTTTAAACAATTTTTACAGTGCTCGCCGGACCCGGATCGCAGTCATTGCCGCGGACACGGTCAGGAATGATCCGAAGGCCAAAATTCTATCACTATCTTCCGCCATCTGATACGCACGGTCGCAGGCAGCGGCAATATTTACGCAGGTTGTAATCGGTGCGCTGATGCCGGCATCGTGCAAACATTGCACCAAATCTACCGCCGGCATCGCCCGCGGACCTTCCAGCGGCGCCACCAGCCAGTGATCGACATGGCCGCGCAGCGCACGCGCAACACCTGCGACATCCTTGTCCTGCAACATGGAAAAAACCGCCAGGGTCTGACGATGACCCGTCATCTGCACCAGATTGACAGCCAGCGCCGCAGCCGCATGCGGATTGTGCGCCACGTCGAGAATCATCACCGGCCGACCCGGCAATACCTGAAAGCGTCCGGGATTTTCGACATGCACCAGGCCCGCACGGACATTACCCGCAGTCACCGGCAGCCACGGGCGCAGTTCATCCAGGGCGGCCAGGCAGGCGCTGGCATTGGCCAACTGGAATGTACCGCGCAGGGCCGGCAGCGGCAGGCCGTGGCGGTCACCAGCCGGCCCCCAGTAGCGCCACTGCGCAGGTTGCGCCTGATAACCGAAATCTCGACCGATATTCAGCAGTCTGGCATTGATGCGCCCGGCATGCTCAGCCACCGTTGCCGGGGGCTCGGCATCGGCACAGATCGCCGGCCGGCCGGCGCGGAAGATATGTGCTTTTTCGGCACCGATCTGCTCACGCGTGCCGCCCAGGTATTCCACATGATCCACGGCGATGCTCATCAGCAGCGCCACATCGGCATCAAACACATTCACTGCGTCCAGGCGCCCGCCCAGCCCGACCTCGAGGACTGCCACATCGACCTGATGCTCGCAGAACAGCCACACCGCAGCCAGCGTGCCAAATTCGAAATAAGTCAGCGCCACACCGCTGGCAAGGCGCGCCTGTTCAACCGCGGCAAACGCGCGCACCAGATCTGCATCGCTCGCTTCCCTGCCGGCGATACGCACGCGTTCGTTGTAACGCAGCAGATGCGGCGAAGTGTAGGTGCCGACGCGGTAGGCTGCATGACCGAGGATGGCTTCGAGCAGCATGCACGCTGAACCCTTGCCGTTGGTACCGCCCACGGTGATGACCCGAAACGTGATCTTCAGTGCCAGCGCATCACGCACGACCGAGACCCGATCCAGGCCCATGGCTATGGCCTGCGGATGCTGTCGTTCAATGTAAGCCAGCCAGTCGGCCAGCGTCTGCGGATTGTCAGAGGTGTTCATGTCGAAATCCGGCCGGAGCACCGGATCAGGGAGATCTGTCGTGTGCGGTGAATCAGCCCGGTGCCGGCTGTTTCAGCATCAACGCCAGCAATCTGGCCAGCGTGTCCCGCATCTGGCGGCGGTCAACGATCATGTCCAGCGCGCCCTTCTGCATCAGGAACTCTGCGCGCTGGAAGCCCTCGGGCAAGGTTTCGCGCACGGTCTGTTCGATCACGCGCGGCCCGGCAAAACCGATCAGCGCATTGGGTTCAGCAATGACGGCGTCGCCGATCATCGCAAAACTGGCTGACACCCCGCCCATGGTGGGATCGGTCAGCACTGAAATAAACGGCAACCGGTCGTCGGCAAGGCGCGTCAGTGCGGCGCAGGTTTTGGCCATCTGCATCAGTGACAGCAGACCCTCCTGCATGCGCGCGCCGCCGGTCGCGGTAAAACAGATGAAGGGCAGGCGCTGCTCGACGCAGACCTGTACGCCGCGCACGAACCGCTCGCCGACGACGGAACCCATGGAACCGCCGAGAAAACCGAATTCAAACGCTGCAGCCACCACCGGAATTTCCTTGATCGCCCCCTGCATCACCACCAGCGCATCTTCCTCGCCGGTTTCCGCGAGCGCTTCGGCCAGACGGTCGGTATAACGCTTGCTGTCGCGAAATTTCAAGGTATCCACCGGCGTCACTTCCACGCCGATTTCATAGCGGCCTTCCATGTCGAGCAGCCAGTCGAGGCGCTCGCGCGCGGAAATGCGGTTGTGATGATTGCACTTCGGGCAGACGGACAGGTTTTTCTCGAGGTCCGTGCGGTAGAGCACCGCCTCGCAGGAATCACATTTGCTCCACAGCCCCTCCGGCACCGCCTTCTTCGGGCTCCCGGAATCGCGCTTGATGCGCGGCGGCAGTAATTTCTGCAGCCAGCTCATGCAGCACACTCACTGCGGTCCATCGCGCTGCGGATATCCGCCATGAAAGCGCCTGCCCGCGCTGCGGCCTGTTGCGGCGCGGCTTCAATTTCCTGGACGAGGCGGCTGCCGATCACGACGGCATCGGCGATTCCGGCAATGGCACGGGCAGTTTCCCCGTCACGAATGCCGAAACCCACGCCCACCGGCAGTTTCGTGAACTTGCGGATGTGATTGATATGCTGCGCCACATCGTCCACGTCTATGTTTGCGGCTCCGGTTACGCCTTTGAGCGAAACGTAATACAGATAACCACGGCCCAGCGCCGCCACCTGCTGCAGGCGCGCATCGGAAGTCGTCGGTGACAGCAGAAACACGGTATCCAGTCCGGCGGCATCCAGCGTCTCTACCAATTGCTGCGCTTCTTCGGGCGGATAATCAACCACCAGCGCACCGTCTGCACCAGCCGCCTTGGCCGCGGCCGCAAAGGCATCCGTGCCCATGGATTCAACCGGATTGGCGTAACCAAACAGCACCACCGGCGTGTCAGCATTGGTTTTGCGGAATTCCGCGACATAAGCAATCACATCGCGCAGCGATACGCCGTGTTTCAGCGCACGCTCACTGGAGCGCTGGATCACCGGCCCGTCAGCCATCGGATCTGAAAACGGCACGCCGAGTTCAATGATGTCGGCGCCGCCGGCCACCAGCGCATGCATCAGCGGCACACAACTCGCAGGATCAGGGTCACCCGCGGTCACAAAGGGGATCAGCGCTTTGCGCCCCTGCTGCTGCAGCCTGGCAAATGTATTGGAGATTCTGGACATGGTTTGAGTTGCTTCAAATGCGAATTGCGTCGCGTCAGATGAGACAGTGCGTACGGCTGTCAAACAGCACGTTACACTAAAATTTGATGCCTGATTTTTCTGCGACAGTATGCATGTCCTTGTCGCCGCGACCGGAAAGGTTGACCAGCAGGATCTGCTCCTTGCGCATGCGCGGTGCGATCTTGGCCGCATAAGCCAGCGCATGGCTGGATTCCAGTGCCGGGATGATGCCCTCGAGCCGACAGAGCTTGTGAAACGCTTCCAGCGCCTCGTCATCGGTTATCGCCACATATTCGGCCCGCCCGCTGTCTTTCAGCCATGCATGCTCGGGGCCGACGCCTGGATAATCCAGCCCGGCGGAGATGGAATGGGTCTCGATGATCTGGCCATTGTCATCCTGCAGCAGATAAGTGCGGTTGCCGTGGAGCACACCCGACCGGCCCGCACATAATGTCGCCGCATGTTTTCCGGTTTCGAGGCCATGACCCGCAGCCTCCACGCCAACCAGGCGCACCGACTCGTCAGGAATATAGTCGTGAAAAATACCGATGGCGTTGGAACCACCACCGACGCACGCCAGCACGGCATCCGGTTGACGGCCCGCCATTTCCTGCATCTGCTCGCGCGCCTCGCGTCCGATCACTTTCTGGAAATCGCGCACCATCATCGGATAAGGATGGGGGCCAGCCACCGTGCCGATGATGTAAAACGTGTTCTCGACATTGGTCACCCAGTCGCGCATGGCTTCGTTCAGCGCGTCCTTCAGTGTTTTTGATCCGGATTCCACGGGCACCACTGTCGCGCCCAGCAGTTTCATGCGGTAGACGTTCTGCGCCTGACGTTTGATGTCTTCGGAGCCCATGTAGACCACGCATTCCATGCCGTAGCGCGCGGCAATGGTCGCCGCGGCCACGCCGTGCTGACCGGCGCCTGTTTCGGCGATGACCCGGGGCTTGCCCAGGTGGCGCGCCAGCAGTGCCTGGCCAATGACATTGTTGATCTTGTGTGCACCGGTATGATTCAGATCCTCGCGCTTGAGGTACACCTGCGCGCCGCCAAAATGCTCCGACCAGCGCCGTGCGTGGTACACCGGGCTGGGGCGGCCCACGTAATGCTTGAGCTCATATGCGTATTCAGCCTGGAATGCCGGATCATCCTTGAGACGGGCATAAGCCGCCTTCAGATCCTCCAGTGCCGAGATCAGGGTTTCCGATACAAAAACGCCGCCATAGGGCCCGAAATGGCCTTTCGCATCCGGCAGGTCATACACTCGCATTACGCACCCCAGTCATGAACGCTTCAATTTTCGCGGCATCCTTGATGCCCTTCGCCGATTCCACGCCACTGGACACATCCACGGCCCAGGGGCGCACCGACCGCACGGCCTGCTCGACATTACCGGCATGGAGGCCTCCTGACAGCACCACGGGCACGGGGATATCGCGGGGAATCAGTGCCCAGTCAAAAGTGGCGCCGGTACCTCCGCGGACACCTTCAACCCAGGCATCCAGCAACAGGCCTTTGGCCGTATGAAATTCCTGTGCGTATTGTAACAAATCGACGCCGGGCTTTACGCGCAGCGCACGCAGGTAAGGCAGACCAAAACTGGCGCAAAACGGGGCGGTTTCATCACCGTGAAACTGCAGTAATTGCACCGGCGCCACAGCCAGCGTGTCACGCACGGTCTGCGCATCGGCGTTGACGAACAGACCGACAGTCATGACGAACGGCGGCAGCGCAGCAATGATCCTGCGCGCCTGCGCCGGCTGCACTGCACGCGGACTGTTCGCATAAAAAACCAGGCCGATCGCATGCGCGCCAAGGCGCGCGGCGGCCAGCCCGTCCTCAATGCGGGTAATGCCGCATATTTTGACGCGCGTAGTCATCTTTGCAGTGTTCTGGTCCGGCATCTCATTCGACTCCCGCATAAGCAAGTTGCGGAGCGCGCAACCGTGGTGCCGGCAACCCCCAACGGCTCTCATAATCCACGCGCAGCAGATACAGGCCCGACGCATCAAAGGTTGGCGCAGCCTGTGCGCGGTCGCGGCTCTGCAGCACTTCCGTGATCCATTCCGGCGCGTGCCTGCCCTTGCCGACGTAAACCAGGCTGCCGACCAGATTGCGCACCATGTGATGCAAAAAAGCGTTGGCACGAAACTCGAACATCACATAAGGTCCGCTGCTTTCCACCGTTGCCGCATGCATAGTCCGCACCGGCGATTTTGCCTGGCACTCGGCCGCCCGAAATGCACTGAAATCATGTTCACCGATCAGTTGCGCGGCAGCCGCACGCATCTGCGCCACATCCAGCGGCGCGTGAAACCAGCCGACACGGCCATGGTCGCCCCCCGGCCGCACTGCATGGTTCAGCAGCACATAACGATAAACACGGGCATGCGCGGAAAAACGCGCATGAAACTGGTCGTCCACCGGGTGCGCCCAGGTCACCGCCATGGCTGGCGGCAACAGCGCATTCACCCCTCGCACCCAGGCGCTCAGCGGACGCTCCACGTCGCAGTTGAAATGCACCACCTGCCCCAGCGCGTGCACCCCTGCGTCGGTGCGGCCGGCGCAGATGGTGCTCACGGGCACACCGGCGATGCTGGCACAGGCGGCTTCCAGCCGGTCCTGCACCGCGCACGCGGCCGGCTGCGTCTGCCAGCCGCAGAATCCGCTGCCGTCATACTCGATGCCGAGCGCCATTCTCACGCTACATCTCCGCTATTCATTTACTGAGTGCTGCAAAAAGAAACCGCGGCAGGAACGCTGCCGCGGTTCAAGATAACGCCCCGACAACGCGGCTAGCCGAGTGTGCCGAGCACAGTTTCTTCGCCTGGTCCTTCTGCCCCGCATCGCCCTCCGTAATGACTTCCTGAAGGATTTCACGAGCGCCTTCGTTGTCACCCATTTCCTGGTAGGCCTTGGCCAGATCAAACTTCTGCTGCACGTCGTACCAATGGCTGTCCTTTTCTGCTCCCGGCGGCGGCGCAGCGGTCGAAGTATCGTCCAGATCAATGTTGAGGTCGCCGACGTCAATTTTGAAATCCAGCCCGGAATCGGTGGGCGCTGCTGGAGCAGTTGCCGGTTTCAGGGTTGTGGTTTCATCAGCTTCCGGCAACTCGATATTGAAGTCTATCGAGCTGTCTTCGCCAGGCGCTGCGGCTTCCAGTTTGATGTCCGTTTCAGCACCTTCTGCCGGCGCATCCAGATTGAAATCCGGCATTGCAGGCTCCGGCTCTGCGCCAGCATCCGCCGCTGCAGCCATATTCCGCATGCCGCCGATTTCGGTTTCTTGTCCTGCCGGCTCGTCTGCATCCAGGGCAATATCCGGTGCCCCTACGCCATCACCGCCCAGATCAAAGTCCAGATCGGTGGAGGTCGGCGGATTCTCCACGGAACGCACAGGCGCGATGTCCTTGCCTGCCTCATACAGCGGATTTGCCGAATCAAGCGCGTAACCCAACGCGGCCACCTTGGTCCAGTTTTCTCCGGCGCCGCCGGTCAGCGCATGCAGGGACTCGGCTACCGGTGCAAATGCTGCAGCATCCTGGCGCGCAGAATAGACCTGCGCCAGTTTCACCTGCACGTCTTCACGCGCCGGATCGCGGCTCATCGCTTCTTTCAGAATTTCCTCGGCCTGACCATCGCGGCCATAGGCGATGTACACCTCGGCTTCTGCTACCGGATCCACTTCCTCGGTAGCGGCAGGCTTGGCCTCGTCGTCCATCAACGCCGCCTCGGTCTCCCCACTTGCATCAGCACCAAACGTAGGCGCAACCTGCACCAGCGTTTCATCAGCATCCTGCGCATGGGCACGGCGACGGCGCAACGCTGCAATTCCCAACCCACCGAGCAACAGTGCTCCCACGCCACCACCGATCAACGGCAGATTGTCCATCACCATGTCCATCATGTCCGGCTCCGGTGGCGGAGGCGGCGGGGCAACAGGCTTGGGTTTCGGTTTGGGCGCAGTCTGGGCTTCAGCAACCGGTGTCTCAGCCGGAGCGGGTGGCGGAGTCATCGACTCGGCCTTCATGGCATCAGCGGCAGGAGCCTCGGTCTTGGGGGCTGCTGCAGTCTCAGTCGGCGTCGCGGTCACAGGTGCCGCAGGTTCCGGCTTGGCGGCTTTGGCAGCTTCAGCCTGCTGCTGGGCAGCAGCCATGCCGGGGCTTTTCAGTTCAGCCAGCTGCTGCGTGGCTTTAATGGTTTTTTCGAGTTGCGCAATCCGCTCATTGGCTTCTTCAAGTTCCTTGGTGCGGGCAACCAGTTCTTCCTGCAATGCGCGGGTGCGCGCAGCGCCGGTCAACGGCTTGTCGCCCTTGCCGGGTTCGCCTTTGGACAGCTTGACCACATCCTTGTCTGCATCCGCACCTGCATCCTCAACTCGCGCAGTGATCCTGCCGCGTGCGGTGCTGCCGCCTTCAGGCGCCTGCCCCGCAGCATCGGCCACCCTGCCGCTGTAAGCACGCCAGTCAGCAACATGCGTTTGATATTCCTTGCGTGCCTCACCTTGCGAGACTGCAGCCAGTTCCTGAGCATCCGGGACACGCAGTATCTTGCCCGACTTCACCAGATTCAGATTGTTGCGGATGAAGGCATCGGGATTGTTGCGATACAAACCCACCAGCATCTGCTCCAGCGAAACCCCTTCAGGCTTCAGGCTGGCGGCAATTTTGCCCAGTGTTTCACCACGGGCAATCGGTCCGTATTCCTGGGCCGTTGGGCTCGCTGGTGCCATCGACGACGGTGCCATCGGCGTAGCTGCCGGCGTGGCAGGCGCAGTAATGGGACGCGACTCCGGAGCAGCGGGTGTAACCGGCACTGCAGCGACTGCAGCCTGCTGACCATAGCCCGGGGGATCCAGCAGCGCGGTGTATTCGCGCGACAATTTGCCACCTGACCAGGTCAGTTCGACCAGCAGATCGACAAACGGCTCATTGATCGGGCGATTGCCGGTCACCTTGATATAAGACTGTCCGTTCGAACGTTTCTCGATGCTCAGTTTGAGCCCGGTAACACCGGAGTTGTATTGCAGATTGGCCTGGCGGTATGCGTCGGGAGACGCCAGCCGGACATTCAAATCGTCGCTCCTGACGGCGACCAGGTCTATTTCTGCGATCAGCGGCTGGCCCAGCCCCGACTGCACTGAGAGCCTGCCCAAGCCCGCTGCGTGCGCCAGTAACGGTGCGAGCAGCAGTAACAGTACTGCCAGTGCTTGGCCTAGAGTCAATGTGCGCACTTACCGCTCCCGTATCGTTTTTTTGTGGGACAAGAAAGTTAGCATCAATCAGTTAGCCATGCAAGCTAACAAAACGTCGAATGTTGCCGCCCAACCACATATTTTTAAAGGAATTTCTACGGTTTGGCTGCCCTGGCCCCATACCGCTCATTTCCATTAAATCAAACACTTACAGCCGCCTTGATCGCTGAGTGATCAGAAGCGACAGACGTCGTATTCAACAGGATGCGCAACATCCGCCGCAGGGGTTCGGCTGCACCCCACAGCAATTGATCGCCAACAGTAAATGCGGAAAGATATTCACCACCCATGGCCAGCTTGCGCAGTCGTCCCACGGGTATATGCATGCGACCAGTCACCGCTGCCGGCGTCAGTTCGCGTTCACTACGCTCCCGCTCGTTGGGTATCACCCGCACCCACTCGTTGGCTGAGGCGAGAATCGCGGTGATCTCTTCCAGTGGCACATCCTTCGTCAGCTTGATGGTCAGTGCCTGGCTGTGGCAGCGCATCGCGCCCACCCGCACACACAGGCTGTCGATCGGCGTGGCCGGCTTGCCGAACCCGGCACCGCGCCCCAGGATCTTGTTGGTTTCAGCTCCACCCTTCCACTCTTCCAGCGACATGCCGTTACCCATGTCCTGATCGATCCATGGAATCAGATTGCCCGCCAGCGGCACCCCGCGGAAATTCTCTGCGGGTAACGAACCATCGGTCTGCTTGGCCAGCACCTTGCGGTCGATTTCCAGAATCGACGATGCCGGATCGGCGAGCAGGTCGCTCACCGCCGCATTCACCAGCCCGAACTGCGTCAGCAATTCGCGCATGTGCTGCGCACCGCCACCGGAAGCCGCCTGATAAGTCATGCAACTCGCCCATTCCACCAGATTCTCGCGGAACAGACCGTGCAGGCCCATCAGCATGCAACTGACCGTGCAATTGCCGCCGATGTAATTCTTGATGCCTTTGTTCAGGGCATTTTTGATGACATCGCCGTTTACTGGATCAAGAATGATCACCGCATCATCCTTCATGCGCAGCGTTTTTGCCGCGTCTATCCAGTAGCCGTTCCAGCCGGCAGCACGCAGCTTGGGATAAATCTCGGTGGTGTAGTCACCGCCCTGGCAGGAAATCAGCACATCCATGGCCGTGAGTTCAGCGACATCCTTGGCGTTCTTCACCACATCTGTCGCACGACCGATGTCCGGCCCCTTGCTGCCGGCCTGAGAGGTCGAAAAAAACACCGGATCGATCAGATCGAAGTCGCGCTCGTCCTTCATGCGCTGCACCAGCACGGAACCGACCATGCCGCGCCAACCGATGATACCTACCTTAATCATAAAAATACCTTATGAATCAATAATTTATATCAAATAGCCGCAACGACCGCATCACCCATCTCGACTGTACCAACCTTGCGCGCTCCGGGTTCATCAATGTCCGGCGTGCGGTATCCCGCGGCCAGCACACTTTTTACTGCCGCCTCGATCCGGTACGCCCACTCATCCTTGTTAAACGTATACCGGAGCATCATCGCTGTCGAGAGGATAGTGGCCAGCGGGTTTGCGATGTTTTTACCGGCAATGTCGGGCGCCGAACCGTGAATCGGTTCATAAAGTCCGCCACCGCCCGAATTCAGCGACGCCGACGGCAGCATGCCGATCGATCCGGTCAGCATCGATGCTTCATCCGACAGGATGTCGCCGAAAATGTTTCCGGTGACGATGACGTCAAACTGTTTGGGGTTGCGCACCAGTTGCATGGCCGCGTTATCCACATACATGTGCGACAACGCCACCTGCGGATATTGTTTCGCCACGTCGTTGACGATCTCGCGCCAGAACCGGCTGGTCTCGAGCACGTTTTCCTTGTCCACCGAGCACAGTTTTTTGCCGCGCTTCAGCGCAGTCTGGAAGCCGACTTCGGCAATGCGGCGGATCTCGGATTCCGAATAAAGCATCGTGTCGTAACCCTCGCGTTCGCCGCGCGCGTTGTCGCGACGGCCGCGCGGCTCGCCGAAATAAATGTCACCCGTCAGCTCGCGGATGATCATCAGGTCCAGTCCCGACACCACCTCCGGCTTCAGTGTCGAGGCGCTGACCAGTTCCGGATACAGCACGGCCGGACGCAGATTCGCGAACAGCCCGAGTTCCTTGCGGATGCGCAAGATGCCCTGCTCCGGGCGTTGCGGCCGCGGCAATGCGTCATATTTAGGTCCGCCGACGGCACCGCATAGCACCGCGTCGGCCGCCTTTGCCAGTTTCAACGTCGATTCCGGTAGCGGATCGCCATGCGCATCAAATCCGGCGCCACCAAACGGCGCCTCTTCAAACTCCAGTTTCAGGCCATCATCAGCCAGCCGGCGCAGCACTCTCAGCGCCTGCCCGACGATTTCCGGTCCGATGCCGTCTCCGGCGAGAACTGCAATTTTCATTTTAAATCCGTGATCAATGCGCGGGTAAACAGGCGAACGAGTAAGGTCAAGTGCACTCTCCCCGGCCAGGGAAAGGCCCTCACCCGTTCACGGATTAAGGGGGCCGTTAGAACAGCCAGGGCTGCGCCGATTTATGCTTTGCTTCGAATGTCTTGATGCTGTCCGCGTGCGCCAGCGTCAGGCCGATGTCGTCGAGTCCGTTGAGCATGCAATGCTTGCGATGCGGATCGATGTCGAACTTGTAGCTGTCGCCCGAGGGCGTGCTGACCGTCTGCTGTTCGAGATCCACCGCCAGCCGGTAGCCTTCATGGGATTCGGTTTCCTGAAACAGCTTGTCCACGATCTGCGGATCGAGCGTGATCAGCAGCAATCCGTTTTTCAGGCTGTTGGTATAAAAAATATCGGCGAAGCTGGGCGCAATGATGGTCTGGATGCCGAACTGCAGCAGCGCCCACGGCGCGTGTTCGCGTGAAGAACCGCAACCGAAGTTCTCACGCGCCAGCATGACCGTTACACCTTCGAAGCGCTTGCGATTCAGCACAAAGTCCGCGTTCAACGGACGCCCGGTGTTGTCCGAGTCGGGCTCGCCGCGATCGAGATAACGCCACTCATCAAACAGATTGACGCCAAACCCCGTGCGCTTGATTGATTTCAGGAACTGCTTGGGGATAATCGCGTCGGTGTCGACGTTGGCGCGGTCCAGCGGCGCAACCAGGCCTTCCTTGCGTACAAATTTTTCCATGACTTATTTGTTTGCCTTCCGCTGTATGGCTTCGCCGGCCTTTTCAACATCCTGCCCCACACCGCGCATCGTGTTGCAGCCCGCCAGCACTGACAATGCCAATATAAAAATGATCATGCCTTTCATGAGCATCTCCTTTGTTTAGTTCAACTCACGCACATCAACAAAATGTCCGGTTACCGCCGCGGCCGCAGCCATCGCCGGGCTCACCAGGTGCGTTCTGCCACCCTGGCCCTGTCGCCCCTCAAAATTACGGTTCGAGGTCGACGCACAGCGCTCGCCCGGACTCAACTGGTCTTCATTCATGCCCAGGCACATCGAACAACCCGGTTCACGCCATTCGAATCCCGCTTCCTTGAAGATGCGGTCCAGTCCTTCTTCCTCAGCCTGCGCCTTGACCTGCCCAGACCCCGGCACCACCATCGCCAGCTTGATGTTGCCGGCCACCTTGCGGCCCTTGGCCACAGCAGCTGCCGCACGCAGGTCCTCAATGCGCGAATTGGTGCATGAACCGATGAACACCTTGTCGAGCTTGATTTCAATGATCGGCGTGTTCGGTTTTAAATCCATGTATTTCAGCGCGCGTGCGTAACCTTCACGCCGGGTTGCGCTGGTTTCCTGCGCCGGATCCGGCACCTTGCCATCGACGCTGGTCACCATCTCCGGCGACGTGCCCCAGGTCACCTGCGGCACAATGTCCTCGCCGCGAATGGTCACCACCTTGTCGAATTTTGCATCGGCATCGCTGACCAGCGCGCGCCAGTGTGCAACCGCCTGATCCCACATCGCGCCGGTCGGCGAGAACATGCGACCCTTGCAGTATTCGATGGTCTTGTCGTCCACGGCGACCATGCCGGCACGTGCGCCGCCTTCGATCGCCATGTTGCACAGGGTCATGCGCCCTTCCATTGACAGTCCGCGGATACAGGGACCTGCAAACTCGACCGCGTGGCCGGTACCGCCTGCCGTACCGATCTTGCCGATGATGGCCAATGCCACGTCTTTCGCAGTCACGCCGGCGCCGAGTTTGCCTTCGACGACAATCTGCATCGCCTTGGATTTCTTCATCACCATGCACTGCGTGGCGAGCACGTGCTCGACTTCGCTGGTGCCGATGCCGAAGGCGAGCGCAGCAAACGCGCCGTGCGTGCTGGTATGTGAATCACCGCACACCACAGTCATGCCGGGCAGCGTCGCGCCGTTTTCAGGTCCGATGACATGGACGATGCCCTGCCGCTTGTCGAGAAACGGGAAGTAGATCTTGGCCTTGTGTTCCTTGATGTTCTTGTCCAGGGTTTCGACCTGCAGCCGCGACACCTTATCGGTGATGCCGTCCATCCCTTTGTCCCAGTTGCGCGTCGGCGTGTTGTGATCCGCAGTCGCGACCACGGAATCGGGACGCCAGACCTTACGCCCGGCCAGTTTCAGGCCTTCGTACGCCTGCGGGCTGGTGACTTCGTGCACCAGATGCCGGTCGATGTAAACCATTGCCGTCCCGTCCGCTTCTTCGCGTACGAGATGGCTGCTCCACAACTTGTCGTATAGGGTTTTGCCTGCCATGCGATTACCGTTTTGAGTTCAAGTTGATTATCTCACAGGCCCGCAGCCTCCTGCATGGGCACTCTAAGTCCCACGCAGGCCTCGCCACAACACGCCGGCAGCGAGCAGCGCGCAGCAGCCGGACAGGGTAAATGTCCAGCCGGCCCCCAGCCCGGCCCAGGCATAACCGCTGGCCAGTCCGCCGATGGCGCCGCCGAGGCCATAGGCCAGACTGCCATAAATCGCCTGACCGCGCGCCTGGTGGCGACCGCGGAACAGTTTGTGTATCACGCCAATCGCCGCGGCGTGAAACGCACCAAAACTGGCGGCATGCAACGTCTGTGCCGCCAGCAGCAGCACGACACTCTCCGCGCCCCAGCCGATGACCACGAACCGCAACGCCGTCAGTAGTGTGCTGGCGATCAGTATCCGGCGCAGCGTGAACGCGCGGTACAGGCGCGACATCCACACGAATATGCCGATTTCGCAGATCACGCCCAGCGCCCACAACCAGCCGGCCAGCGATTTGCTGTAGCCATGATCGACCAGATGAATGGTGTAGAACGTGTAATACGGCCCGTGTGCTGCGGCCATCAGCGCCGAAGCAACTACCACCGCGACCACTTCCGGTTTGCGCACGATATGCCACACCGGCAGATCATCACTGGGGTGCGGCACTGCCGGTGCTTCGGTCAACGTCCATGACAGCAACAACATGCTGAGCATCAACCCACCGACGACCCACAGCACCGCGCGCGGGCTGGTGGCATCCAGCAGATAACCAACCGCGATCACCGCCGCGATGAACCCTACCGATCCCCAGACGCGGATGCGGCCATAACGCGCCGTTTCATCGCCCAGATGGGACAGTGTCGTAGCCTCAACCAGCGGCAGCGCCGCGCTCCACAAAAACGTCATCGCGAACAGCACGCTGAACAGCAGCACAAAACTCTCGCCGGCAAACACGCCGAGAAACACCACGGTGCCTGCGGCACCCGACGCACGCACAATATTCAACCGCCGCCCGCTGCGGTCAGCAAGCCAACCCCACAGATGCGGCGCGAGGATGCGCGACAACTGCGGCAGTGCCATCAGCACGCCGATTTCGACGGCGCTCATGCCAACGGAATTCAGATACAGCGCGAAGAACGGCGCGAACGCACCGAGATAGGCGAAATAGAAAAAGTAGAACGCGGAGAGATTGAGGTAGATCGGTTTATGCATGGGCTATGCCGCGCGACACTACGCGCGGTTTTATATAACCTATTGATTTTAATTGATAATTATTCTAAGTGCCGCGCCGTTAACATCTGCAATATCAAATACGGGCGACCTTAGATATCAGTTGCGGCACTTCGGAAACTTTCTTCGCAACCCCATACTCCCAGACGCCGAACGAGCCTTCAGCGTTTACCGCCCGGATCCATCGATCAGCCGCAGCCCGTTTAACGTCCTCAAGTTCATCGAATCCCTTTGTTTCAAGTATCAGATGGCGGTGTGGATCGTTGGCAAATCGAATAATGAAGTCCGGCAAATACTCATGCTCAGCAGAAATCAGGGTTTACGGACACAGCCGCCGCGCGCTGATGCGGCCCCGGACAGAAAGAAAATGGCTCGACCGCGGTCAACAAGCATCACCCTTTCTTCGCCACATATTTCACCCCATCTATAGCCGCAAAGTCAGAGTCCTGCGTCCACAGCGTCGCGTCATGGGCCTGTGCGGTCGCCAGCATGATGCTGTCCGCCATGGGCAGGGATTTTTCCAGGCTCAGGTGCGCAGCCGCCAGCGCCAGCGGCCCGGTCAGTTCGACCACACGCCCCTGCTGCATCAGGGCCGCGGTCTGCAAGGCCGCATTCTCACCGCGCTGCTGCAGCACGCGCTTGAAGACTTCATAAATGCTGATCGACGGCACGATCAGTTCATGGGTGGCTTCCACCGCGGGCGCGAAAAACCCGGCATTGGGCGCATCGGCCAGATATTCCAGCCAGCCTGACGAATCGACGACGTTCACACGCGGTCCGTTTCGCGCGGCACATCGGTGTCGATGCCCTTGATGAATCCGCGCATGCGCTTGATCGGGCGCACGGGGATCAGTTCGATACGGTCCAGATAAGGCACCGCCTGCACTTTCTGGCCCGGCGAGAGCTTCATCGCCTCGCGGATGGACTTGGGGATAACAACCTGAAATTTCGGGGAAATGGTCAGCGTTTCCATGGCAACCTCATCGATGAACTATTTGTAATACCGATATGCTATCGATAAGCGCTGGATACCGCAACAAGTGGATTACTCGAAGTGGATTACTCGACAGTTTCGAATGGAAATGCGGTGGGCTATAGAATGGGAATTGTTATAACTTATTGTTTTTATTGATATTTATTGCAATCCGGGAAGTGAGTCATTGGATATATCGAGCCTGGCCCTCATGGCACTCGGTTAAGCCGCAGACATAGCGGCGACTGCTTGAAGCGGGCGTGTAACCCACCATTTTTGCTGGGTTACACCGAAAAATCCGCGCATATCCCACCCGCCAACCCTCGCCAAAAAGCGGATAAACGCTTAACCGAGTGCCATGAGGGCCTGGCCCCTTTAATTCCCGACCGACCAAACACTGGTCACGGTAGCGCAGCGCAACTAACCCGCAGTGCCGGGCCGAGTCGAGCGAATCGCCCATCGCAGCCGCGCCGAGGTCGAGCGCGGGTTGCTGCGCTGCTCCTCGGGCGATGGTCGCAGCGCGTCGTCGGCAATGCTGGCATACATGCCCGAGGCGAGCGACCGCTGAAATGCCGCCTCGACGCGTCGCTCTTCGCCTGAGTGGAAAGTCAGGATCGCCGCGCGCGCACCTGGTTTCATGCACCACGGCAGCAGATCGAGGAAGCGATCCAACACCGCAAACTCGTCGTTGACGGCGATACGCAAGGCTTGGAAGGTGCGCGCGAGCGTTTTCTTGTGTTCGGTGATTTCCGGGAATCGCTTCAGGGCGGCGCTGACAACATTGGCCAATTGGCGGGTGGTCGTGATCGGTGCGACCGCCTGCTTGATTTGCTGCGCGATCAGCGCTGCGTGCGGCTCGTCGGCATTGACGGTAAGCAGTTTCGCCAGTTCCACCTCGGTGATTGCCTGCAACAACGCACAAGCAGGAGCGCCGCGCGCCTGATTCAAGCGAAGATCGAGTGGCCCGTCGTTCTTGTACGAAAACCCGCGCGTCGGATTGTCGAGCTGCATGGAAGACACGCCAAGATCGGCGAGCACGCAATCAAACCCGCCGCCCGCCTCGGGCAACAACTGCGCGATACCGGCGAAGTTCAGATTGCGGATCACCAGCACATCCTCGGCAAAGCCCTGGCCACGCAAACGCGCCTCGGTGCGCGCCAACTCGGTGGCATCGATGTCGATCGCAAACAGTCGACCGCCGGGCCGGAGTCGTTGCAGCAGCGCCTGTGTGTGGCCACCGAAACCCAGGGTGGCGTCGAGCGCGGTCTCGCCGGGTGCCGGATTGAGTACACCCAGAATTTCGTTCACGCAGATCGAGCGATGACTACCGGCAGGCGTCTGGCCGCGCGCGATCACCTTCTCGACCTCGCTCGCGTAGTGCTGCGCAGCCAATTCCTTGTACTTCTCCCCAAAGGTGCGTGGGTGCGTGCCGCGATAGCGTTTGCGGCGCACATGCGGCGGTGGTGCTTCTGTTGTCATGCGTGCGGCCGGTCGAGGGAAGCGGGCATTTTACGGCAACGAAATCAAAGAGCCTGGCCCCTTTTATTTCACTTTAATTCTTTGGCCCCTTTAATTCTTTCAGTGGGCATGACAGGACGTATTGTGCCTTGAACTGCGGCACGGCATATTTATCGTGTCTGACCCCATTTATTTCTTGCGTTACGGCCTGCATCTTTGTCGTTTAGGAACTCACGACCTCCGATCACTCGAACGCCGCTCCTGCGTGCTACCAAGGCGCATGGACAATTCCTTGGACGGGACTTTAACCCGCTAGCTCAATTGCTGTTACTGCGAACACCTGGCCCCTTTAATCTTGCGTCAGAACTTTCCTTTATCTAAATCGTTCTGTAGTTCTCTTAGCTGGTGAATTGCATCTGCAACATACTGGTTCTGCGGCTCGACCTGTCGCCAAAAAATAAATTTTCCGATTAAACTTTCAATGTAGAGAGGGTGTGTTTCATGTGTTCGCTCCATATGATCAAGGACCCCCCTCCGCTTCACGAAGTAAAACTGCTGCCTGAGAGATCTCCTAGTGCTTCGAGGAAGCTTTAACTCCTCTCCAGATACAGAAATGCCTGTAACAATTTTCTTTTTTCTTCCAATAGCAAGAATGGTCTTACTTTCATTTACCTGAAACCCTTCGCCTCTGACGATTTCCCCGATTAAGTCGACGGTTGCCAACGTAATTCCTGTTCCCGAAAAAATAAGGTCGTCCGCATAACGCGAATAATTTAGTGCGGCCTGCGCAGCCAGGAGGGAGAGTCTCCTATCAAGCCTCCGAACAACAATATTGCTCAAGGAGGGACTGCTGGCCGCACCCTGCGGCAGTGCTTTATTTAAAGTGCATAGAGCGGCTAGATGGTAACTAACGCTTGGCGTATATCCAGCACTTCTGAATATAGCAAGCACTCGCCTGAGACTTATCGAGGGAAAAAAATCCTTCAAATCAATTCGAAGAAATGCTCGCTGATTTAAATGCAATGTCGCATTTTTAACTACAGATCCATTTTTAACGAACGCTTGAGCCGCCTCGTGAATTTTCCATTTAGAAAGTATTTCTTCATTAATCCACTGCTGCACCTCAAGCAAACTTGGAAGCGGTGCCGCAATAATTCTCTCTCCGCCCCGACGCTTTGGGATGGCAAATACACGATAAAAGCTATCAGGACTATTAATCATTCCCTTCAGAAATTCGCGATCAATATCTAAGAAAGTGCTTAGATGCGAAAAATCAAATATCACTGGAAAGCCCCGCTCGCTCAGGCGCATCCCGTAAGTATGAAGAGCTTCACGCGCCTCATCGGGAAGGCGCAGTGCAGCCAAATATGCTTTCCAATCAATTTGCGATACGGCAGTCATCATCACTTTGGCAATAAAAAAAAGATATCGCAGCTACTTAACTATTCAATCTTTGATTCATCTAAAACGGAAAGCCGTAACTTCCGTTTTAGTGCGACATGTCTTTGGTCGCACTGTTCCGGACGAATTTCGCACTTGTCCGGAACAGTACGGCTAAAGAAGCCCTGAATCAACGAGGCGACTACACCTCGACGTGCTAGCTGCGATATCTTCAGAAAACGTTTTTAATTCTCTTTTCTTTTTTTGAGTCCAAGCGCGTGTAAATCACGATGATCAAGCTTGACCCGCCTTCTCGCCACCCTTTCACCATCGATTTTTCTAAAATATTCCGGAACATCTCGCCAGTAATAATTCCGCCCAAATAAGGCGCGACGGTTCATGATTACCCATCGCTTTCCCTGTGGCGTGAGGAGAATTTGCCCGACGTCAACTTCATTGGCCACACCAAAATCGACCATGACCTTAACAACTCGCGATACCTGAGCGGGCGATAAGCCATACCGCACGTGAAATTCATAGATATCGAGTGGGATAGACGCAGCAAACAATAGGCGAAGAATTTCCCTAACCTCGGATAAGTTTGCCAATTGCCGCAGAAAATTTGGCTCCATCATCGCTGCCTCTGGAAAAGCGTGCGTCTGGCAGTTCCATTCCTAAGTCTCGGCCACCAAAATATCGGAAACACATTATTAGGAATGCTAACCGGCTCTAAATAAACGATGGGGGGTGTAAGAAGTTTTGTGTAAACGGTCATTTGGCAGGAAACTGCCGTCCTTCAAGGAGTGATGATGACCGTAGCGAAACGCACCAAACGACCGAAGCCGAACGCCGAGCTGATGCAGTTGGCCG
>Ga0209491_10002013_pt1 | contig 37520 bp, 24 predicted proteins | sample BON02_FD_187213 | JGI IMG/M metagenome (GOLD analysis project Ga0209491, IMG submission 187213) | Freshwater microbial communities from Lake Bonney liftoff mats and glacier meltwater in Antarctica - BON-02 (SPAdes) (version 2) | ecosystem: Environmental > Aquatic > Freshwater > Ice > Glacier... | reverse complement strand
CCCCCTCCTCCCCGCCTTTGCCCGCCCTCCCGCCCCCCTTCGGAACGATCTCCGCTTCTGTCTTCCGCCGCGAGGACAAGCGCGCTCGCCGCGCCTTTCCGATCCCCCCCCTCCCCCCCCCTTACTGTTTTTTGCCGATCCCGCGGCCTCTTTCTACGTCCTCTACTTGCGTCTCTCCCGAGTTTCCCCCACCCCCCCCGGGCCGCCGCCGCGCGCGTAACCAGATGCAACCCTCGCGCGCGCGGAATGAGTGCGGCCAAGAACCACACACCCAAAGTGCTTTTTTGTTTCTTTCCATCGGGTGAGGTCGCCCTTCTTTGCGGTTCTGCAACTCACAAGATAAATACAGACAGATATTTCGAGGCAGCGCGGGATTCGGCAGCGTGTCCATGTGTTTTCCGTTTTGTCCAATCTCCGCCCCCCTTGTCCCCCCAACTTTTCACCCCGCGCGAACCCCCCGCGAATCAGCGGTCTCCGAGCCCCTATACATTTTAACCTGTAAGAGCTCTTATTCTCGGGGAGTATAGACGTCTATAGAGCTCGATATTATATTTCCGAAACTGTGAAACCGCCGCGGCTGCGCGCGCGTCGGTGCGTCGGCGGGTCTCGGCCCGCCCGCCCGCCGGCGTCGCTGGCCCCGAAAAAGCGGCCGACTCTCCTGATGCACGCGCCGCCGGCGCTCCTCCCATTGTCCGCTGCTCGGCTCCGCATAGCCCTCGACTTCAATAACGCACGACCTCAACTCTCGCCAGGGAGGCGATGCACCGATCGATCGATCGCAAAACTTTCAAGTCGTCCTTGTCAGCTCCTTCCTCGAACGCCGCAACAGGGCCCGAACACCAGCGACCTCATCGGCGGCGAGCACACCGCCACCCCGAATGAACGGCTCAGGCGCGCCTGACGCCGCCCAAGCCGATGGCGCCTTCCATGATGATGGCGCCGCTGTCGCCCTCCTCCCCGACGCGCGCCGCCCGAGCGGCGCCGCCCTCTCAGCCTGGGGCAAGGCCGCCGCCGCCGCCGCGCTCGCGTCCTCGTTCACGACGCTGCGCGACATGGTCGGCCCGGGCGCCTACATCGACCCGTCGGCCCTGCGGCGCGTCAAGCGCCTGGGCGAGGGCGGGTTCGCGGTCGTCGAGCTGTGCGACCTCCTCACGGCGCCGCTCCCGCCGCCGCCGTCGCCGCCCGACGCCACCGGCGCCGACAGCGCCGACAGCGCCGGCGAGCAGCAGCAGCAAGAGCGACAAGCGCCGCAAGAGCCGCGGGACCGATCGCCGCCGGTCCTGTACCGCCGCGTCGCCGTCAAGCGCCTCAAGCCCCACCTCGTCAGCACCCCCCGCGAGCTCGAGACGTTCGCGGGCGAGGTGGCCCTGCTGCGCCGGCTGCGGCATCCAAACGTGGTCGCCTTGGTCGGCGCCGGCGCGCTCGAGGACGCCTCGTCGGCGTACTTCGTGCAGGAGTACGTGTCGGGGGGGAGCCTGCGGACGCTGATCACCCGGCACGTCATGACGGCGCGCGCGGGGGGCAGCGGGCGCTCGACGGCGGGGGGGGCGAAAACGGGCGGCGGCGGCAACGGCGGCGGCGGGCGGCTGAGGCGAAGCGGGCGGGGCCTGTACCGCATCGGGGACGCCGTCGACATCATGCTGCAGGTGGCGCGCGCGCTGGCCTACCTGCACTCGCGCTCGCCCATGGTGATCCACCGCGACGTCAAGCCGGACAACGTCCTTTTGCGGGGGCCGTGGCCGACGGCGCCCGAGCGCGGGCGAAAGCGCGAGGCGGCGGCGGCAGCGGCTTTGGCGGCTTCGGCGGCGGCGGCGACCAGAGACGGCGGTGGCGACGGGGACGGCGATGGCGGCGACGGCGACGGCGGCGGCATCGGCTTCCACGCCAAGCTGACGGACTTTGGCCTGGCGGCCACCGTCACCGCGCGCAAGGCAAAGGCCCTCCGCGCGCTGGCGTCGCGCGCCTCGCTGCGGGGGAGCACGGCGTCGCTGCCCGAGCTCGCGACGGCGGCGGCGGCGGCGGCGGCGGGACGAGGCACGACGGCCGCGGCCGCGGGCGAGGCGGGCCGGCCCGAGTGGGCGGTCGAGGGGCACCACCCTCTGTCCTTGACGCTCGGCTCCCGCGCGGGGTCAGTCCTCTCGTCCGCCGCGCCGCCCGCGCCCGCGCCCGCGCCGCCGCAGCAGCAGCACCTGGACGCGTTGTTCGACCGGCGCCTGTCGTCGCGGGCCCTGCTGTCGCCCGCGCTGCTGCACGAGCTCGGCCGCGAGCGAGGAGATCGAGCAGGGGGCAGAGGAAGAGGCGGAGGAGGACGAGGAGGACGAGCAGGCGCGGCGGCGGCGGCGGCGGCGCCGCCCGTGCCTCGGGCGCGCAGCAGTCCTGCCGGCGGCGGCCGCCCCGCCTCTGGCCCCTCGGCCGCCTCCTCCGCCGGGCGCGCGACTGAACGCGGGGACGTGGACCAGGTTTACGACCTCACTTCGATGACTGGTGAGTCTTTGGTTGCGTTTTTGTATGTTTGGTTTTTGTTGGTGTCGTTTCGGCAAAGGGGCGCCCGCCGGGCGTCTATTGTCCGTCCCGCTGCGCCTTGTTTTCGTTTGCTCGCTCCCTTCCCGCTCCCCGCCAACTCACCTTCTCTTCGACATCTACAACTGCGGCCACATACGGATCAAAACCGCAAAGGTTCCCTCCTCTACATGGCGCCCGAGGTGTTTGTCTCGGCCTCGTCGTCGGCGTCGTCAGCGCCCGCACTGCCAGAGGAAGCAGACGAAGGCGGCACAGGTGACGACGCCGCCGCCGCCGCCGGCCTGGCGCCCGCCCCCTCGCTGCCGCCGAGCGGCGCCGCCTACAACGAAAAGGCCGATGTCTTTTCCTTCGGCGTCATGCTCCGCGAGGTGCTGTCCGCCTACCTGCTGTCGTTCGCGTTCCGCGACCAAGAAGAATTGGAGGCGTACGTCGCCAGGGTGTCTACTGGATACCGCCCCCCGCTGGACGCACGGTGGCCGGAGGACCTGAGGTCCCTGATCGCCGACTGCTGGCACCAGGACGCCGGCCGGCGCCCGGGCATGGGCGAAGTGGTCGACCGGCTGGCGCGCGTGGCCGGGCGCGGGGGTCTGCCGAGGGTGGCGGCGGACGGCGGCGGGTGGGACAGCGCGCTGGGGGAGGCTGGGGGCGAGGGGGCGGGCGGGGCGGAGGACGGGGGCGGGGGTGGGGGCCTGAGCAGGTGTTGCGTGGTGACGTGAGATGGTGCTAGGTGCTCTGTGTCCTTGGATGCACGTCGTCGTCGCCGTCGTCTTGCAACGACACTTGTCACTGGAGCGATTGGCGATTGGCCGATTCGGCGATATGTCGATAGCGCGACGCCCTCCTTCGTCAGCTGGCGCGTTTTTGCTCTCGATTTCGCGCGACGTACATTTCGCGCGACGTACATTTCGCGCGACGTACATTTCGCGCGACGTACACTTCGCGCGACGTACATTTCGCGCGACGTACATTTCGGCGCCGGACCACTTGCCAAATCAAATTGTCTCCCCGCGTCCGCCGGCCGCTCTTCGACGTGCGACGACGCAGGACCACTGTCCCCGTGCTGATCGATGGGCGGCCTATTCCCCGCCGTCGACCTTGATTGTCCGCGCGGCGGCGGCGTCGTTGTTGCCAGCGGTGGGCGGCCGCCGGCTCCTCCTAAGACCCCCCCGCCCCCGCCTGTGCCCACGCCCTCGGGGGGCCCGCCCGACGCGCCGCCGCCGCCCGCGCCCGCGCCCGGCCCGCCCGCCATTCCTCGGCCACCCCCGCAACTCCCGTCTCTCCATCAGCAAAACACGACCCGCAGCATCGCCCTCATAAAGTTTCATCGCACGCCCGTCCAAAAAGTGCCACCACTTTCACGCCCACGACGCAACGACACCCTCTTGCGGCCCACCCGATTTCTCCGACATCCCCCACCCGCGATCAAGCCTCGCAGCCCCTTCCTCTCCCCCCGCCCCCCCGCCCAATGCAGGCCTTGCGCGGCCCGCGCGTCGCCGTCGCGCGCGCCCGCCCGCCACCGTCCGCCAACCGCCCACCGCCCGCCATCCTGGCGCGCACGGAGATTGGGGGCGAAATCGGGCAAGACTTGCAGCCTCTTGCCGCGCGCGCCTCCCCCGCCTCCTCGCCGGACGCCGCGCCCGACGGTCCCTCGACCGCGCACCACCACAACCACAACCACCATCCCAATCACAAACACCACAACCACGGGCGCCAGCACAACCACGACACCCCCACGCCAGAGCACGGCGCCGCCGCGCTGACGACGCCGACGCCGACGACGCCCGCACAACCGCCGCCAACGACGACGCCCGCACAACCGCCCCCGCATCCGCCTCCCCCGGCCCGCCCCACACGCCCTGAGCTGCTCGCCGCCGTCCGGCGCTTCGTCGAGACCGCCTTCCGCGCCGTGCGCGAGGGGCCCGACGCCGCGGCCCCGGACCTTGCCGCGCAGCTGCACCCGGCCGTCACGCTCGCCGCCGACCCCGTCCGCCGGTCGCGCGAAGCGCGCGGCGTCGGAGCCTTGCTCTCGGAGCTCGGCCGCCTGCACGCCGAGTACGGGCCGGGGGCCGCGCACCGGCCCATCCTGTTTGGAGCAAGCGCCGGCGACGAGGGGGAGGGGGGGGAGGGGGAGGGGGGGCCGCCGCCGCCGCGCCCGTCGCCGTCCTCGCCGTCGTCGCCGCCGTCGTCGCTGCGGGCCGCTGGCTTGGGGTCGCCGGCTGCCCCGCCCCCTCCCCAACGGCCGCGCGGCTATGCGCTCCTGGAGGCGCGTTACCAGGACGTCAACGCCCTGCCCGGGCACCCGGCCACGTTCCGCGTGTCCACGGTCGTGTTCCTGGTCGGCGTCGAGCTCGGGCCCGGGCTGCCGTCGCAGCCGCGGCAGCAGCAGCCGCAGCAGCCGCCGCGCGAAAACGGCGGCGGCGCGGCCGGCGGCGGCCCGGCGGCCGTCGGCGGCGGCAGCGGCGGCCCGGCTAACGTCATCACGCGCGTGTGGATCCGGCGGCAGCTCACGTACGAGGACCGCGACGAGCTCCTGGTCGACCCCGTGGGCGTCTACCCGGCCGCCTTTCCCCACGCACTCCTGAGCCTCCTTCACGAGGGCGGCGACGGCGGCGGCGGCGGCGGCGGCGGCGGCGGCGGGGAGCAAGAGGAGGAGCGGCGGCGGCGGGAGGCGGAGGAGCGCGCCGAGGCCGCGGGACTGGCGATGGCGCGCGCGGCGCGCGAGTGGTGGTCGGCGTGGGGCCCTCCCCACCCGCGCGCGCGGCACGGCCGTGGCGCCCGCGGCGACCGGAGGCGCCACGACGACAAAAACGGCAGCAGCGCCGTCGAGGGGGAGGAGGGGGAGGAGGAGGGGGGTCGGCCGGTCGAGGGCGCCGCGCCCCCGCCCGCCTCGCGCCTGCCGCTCGCCCTGCTCTCGGACGACTTTGACTTTTTCGACGCCTACGGCCTCTGGCCCACCATGCGCCAGTCCCGGGCGCCCCCTCAAGCCCCCGCGCCGTCGACAGGGCGCCTTTCCGAGGGGACGACGCGGGGCGTTCCCGCCCTCGCCGCCGACGACGCCGCCGCCCCGCGACGCCCCGCGCAGCCCCTGTGCCTGCACCACGCCGCCCTCCGCGGCCCCGAGTCCGTCGCGCGCTACGCCTCGGCCCTGTCGTCGCGGTACCGCGTGCACGAGTGGCGCGTGGTCGACGCGGCGCCCGCGGACGGCGCGGCGGCGTGCTTCACCCACTGGCGGGCGCGGCTGTCCCCCCTGCCCCGGCGGGAGAACGCGGGCGCGGCGGCGGTGGCGCCCCGCCCCTCCTCCTCGTCGCCCGCGCCTCCCCCGCCTCCGCCCTTGCCCCTGCCCTTTGTCGTCGAGGGATTCGAGGTCGACCTGTTCGACCCGCCCCCCCCGCCCGGCTTCCCCCCCGCCCCCCCGCGCATGCGCGGCGTCTACCTCTTCCGCGGGCCGCTCCTGGGCGGCGAGCGCGCCGTCTTTCTGGCGCACCAGCGCGAGCAGGCCGCCCGGCGCGAGGCCGCGGTGCTGTCGGCCCGGCGCGCGGCGCGCGAGGCGGCGCTCGGCGACGCGGCCGAGCGGCTCGACGCCTACCAGCGCTGGATTGCCGGGTCGCTGCGCAAGTGGGGCGACCGCGTGTACCGCGCGGGCGCGGCGGGTGCGGCGGTCCTGTTTTGGGATGAGGACGGGGGCGGGGCGCCGGCCCCGGGGCCAGCCGCCGGCCCTTTGCCGGACGAGGCCGGGGCGGGAGCGGGAGCGCCCCAGGGGCCGGCCGCCGGCCCTTTGCCAGACGAGGCCGCGGGGCGGGAGCGGGAGCGGGGGCGCGGGCGGGGGCGGGAGCAGGAGGAGTTAGAGGACCCTCCGCTCGGGCCGCCGGGGGTCTAGTTGCGCCTTCCTTTTGGATAGAGAGAGAGAGAAAAGTTGCAAATCGCCGCTCGTTTTTGAGCGCGGCTCTGGAGACTCTCGCCGCGTCGTCGTCGTCGTCGTCGCCGTCGTCGTCGTCGTCGCGTCGAGCGTGGCGCGTCTTTTGCCTTTATTGCGTCTCGAGAGCGCACTCGCTCATCCACCACTGTCACACGCTCGCGGTCGCTAAACGCGTCGTTTATTGCCGGTCGCCCCCCTCCTCTTTTTGTCTTGCCAAGGTACGACGACGCGTAGGTTTCTCTCGGAGATCCAGGACAGTTGACACTCTCTCGACAAATGCTTCTCTCATCCCTCTTCGCGATCAACCCCTCCCCCCTTGGCACGAGGACTCCGACCGAAGCTGCGCATCATGAGCGCGCGCAGCTCGAGCCCTTGGAGACCGCAGGGAAGGGGGACTGAGGCGCGCGCGCACAAAGGGAGAAGGGTGGCGCGCGGAGTGAGGCGCGCGCGCACAAAGGGAGAAGGACCGCAAGCGCAACTCCCCGCCGCCGCACGCGGACGCTGACGACGCAGACGCCGCCGACCGCCCTCGCACGACGAACCCAACCCAAACAGCAGGCCCACCAAGCTCATCATGATGCTCGCCGCAGCCACCGCGGCGGCGCTTCGCCGCGGCGCGGCGGGCGGCCACGCGCGCCATGCGCTCGCGGCCGCCAAGTCCGCCGTCGCTGCGCCCCTCGCACCCCACGCCGCCGCCGCTGCCCGCGCCCCCTCCCGCGCCTTTCCCGCCACCTCCTCCTCCTCCTCTGGCGGCGGCGGGGGCGGCAAGGCCCTCTTCCTCGGCGCGGGCCTGCTCGCCGCCGCGGCTCTGTCTCCGCCCGGCCAGGAGTGGCTGCGGAAGCAGGCGGGCACGGACACGGGGCCCGTCGGCGACGCCGCCGGCGCCGTCCTCGCCGCCGAGGGCAGGGCCCAAGAGATCGCCGGCGGCGCCGCGAGCCGAGCCGACGGGCTCGCGCGCGACGCGGCGGCGCGGGCGGACGAGCTGGCGCGCGACGCGGCGGCCAAGGCCAAGGCGCTGTCGGCGCAGGCGGGCGAGGCCGCGCAGGGCGCGGCGGACGAGGTCGCAAAAGGGGCGCGCGGCGTGGCCGCGGCGGCCAAGGACGCCGCCGCGCGGGCGGGCCAGGCCGCCCGCGGCGCCGCGGGCAAGGCCAGGGGCGCCGCGGCCGAGGCTGAGGCCGCCCTGCACGACGCCGGGCACCAGCTCAACGAGGCGGCCAAGGACCTGCGGGCGGGCGGCGGGGCCGCGGCCGCCGACGCCAGGCGGCGGGCCTCCTCCTGGTGGCCTTTTGGGGCGGGCGGCCCGGGCGCGGCCTCGGTGGCTGCGCCCAAGGGGCGGGCGGACGCCGGGCAGGCGGCCGACGCCGCCGAGAAGGAGGTCCACGCGTCCAAGGCGTCGTCGATGTCGTCGTGGCTGGCGTGGGGCCGGTCGCTGGGCGACGCGGCGGGCAGGGCGGCGGCCGGCGCAGGCGACGCAGCTGCCTCGGCCGCCGGGCAAGGCGCGGGCAAGGCGCGGGGCTGGTTCTCGCGGGCCGAGAAGGGCGTCGACGGCGCCGTCGCCAAGGTTGAGCAGGGCATCGACGGCGCCGTCGCGTCCGCCGAGGGGGCCGAGAAGAAGGCGCGCGGGTGGCTCTCGACCGCGGGGAAAAAGGTCGACGGCGCCGTCGCCCGGGCGGACGCGGCGGCGGGGAGGCTCTCTGGCGCCGTCGACGGGGCGGCGGCAAAGTTAGACAGGGCCGCCGCTGACGTCGCGAGCGCGGCGGACGGGGCCGCGGGGGCCGTGGAGAAGGCCGCCGGGCGGGTGGCGGGCGCGATCGACGGCGCCGCCGAGGCGACCAAGGGGTGGTTCTCAAAGTGAGCTCCCGCCCTGGAGTACTCGTTTTTGGAGCGATCGTTCGCTCGGCGCCGGCGCCGGCGGTGATTTGCATTCGCCCGCTCCCCTTTGCCCCTGCTCTTTTGACCCCTTGACGACTTCCTCTCTGTCTCACTCTCACATACGTGCTCTCTTGGATAGAAACGCGATCGACCACTACACACAAGAGCGCTTGTACAAACACCACGGTGACTCTCTCCCCCCCTCCTTCCTCTCTCCGTTCAAAACGTCGCAGAGTCTCCACCTCTCTTGCGGGCGCCGCGACCACCGCCTCCAACCTCCAATGTCGAGCGCGGCGGTGCTCGGAACGCGCTCCTCCCGCGAGGCGTGCCGTCCTTGCGGCGGCCTGATCGAGGCGCGCCGCCGCCGCCGCCGCTGCCCTGCCGCCGCCGTCGCCGGCGACGCCGCTGCCGCTGCCGGCGCTGCTCAACCGACCGCTGCCGCCGCTCCGCAGATCGTCGTCCCGGCTAGCACGTTTGAAGGGGCGGGCGAGTGGCTGGCCGAGCGCGCGGTGTCCCTGTCGGAGCGCCTCGGCAGGCGGGCCGTCGTCGGCATCGCGGGACCCCCCGGCGGGGGCAAATCGACGCTGGCGGCGCTCGTGCAGGCGCGCGCCGACGCGCTTCTCAAAGAGCGGCGGCGGCGGAGGCGGCCAGAGCAAAAAGACGAAGACGACGACGAGGAGGTCGCCGAGCCGCTGGCCGTCGTCCTCCCGATGGACGGCTACCACTACACGCGCGCCCAGCTCGACGCGTTTCCCGACCCGGCCGCCGCGCACGACCGGCGCGGCGCCCCCTGGACGTTTGACGCCGACGCCTTTGTCGCCGCCGTCGCCGCCGCGCGCGACCCGCCTCCCTTTTTTGAACAAACTGAGAGCGAGAGCAGCATCAACTCGATCGCGCGGCGCTTTTCGTCCCCGAGCACGGCGGCCGAGCAGCAGCAGCAGCCACAGCAGGAGCAGCGGCAGCAGCAGCAGCAGCAGCAGCGGCAGCAGCAGCAGCAGCACCAGCAGCGGCAGCAGCGGCAGCAGCAGCAGCAGCAGCAGCAGCAGCAGCGGCAGCAGCGGCAGCAGCAGCAGCAGCAGCAGCAGCAGCGGCAGCGGCAGCAGCAGCAGGAGCAGCAGCAGCAGCGGCAGCAGCAGCAGCAGCAGCAGCAGCGGCGGCGACGGCCGCTCCTGCTCGTGCCCTCGTTTGATCACGCCGTCAAGGACCCGGTGGCCGACCAGATACGCATCTCTTCCTCTGCCGAGCTCGTGATCGTTGAGGGCAACTACCTGCTGCTCGACGAGGAGCCCTGGAGGCGTCTGTGGAGCGGCGGCGGCGGCGGCGGCGGCGGGGACGGCGGCAGCGGGGACGGCGGTGAGACCAGCACGGCGCCCGGCCCGTCCGCCGAATCGCGGCTGCCTCTGCTCGACGAGACGTGGTTCGTCGACACCCCCCCGGACGCGGCCATGGCGCGCGTCTTCGCCCGGCAGACGGGCGCCGGCGTGGGCTTGAGCGCGGAGCAGGCGCGCGGCAGGGTCGAGCGCAACGACGCGCCCAACGCGCGTGCCGTGGCCGCCGGCAAGGGGCGGGCAAGCGTGCTGGTGCCTGGGGAGCTGGCGATGGTGGGGGCGGGAGTGCCCGCCGTTTCAGATTTTGCTTCGGTCCACTCATTAGGCGAGAACAAGAAGCAATGAAAAAAAACTCAACACGCTCGCAAAAGAAGCGCCTGCGCGGGGGCGGGGGGCGAGGCCGGCGGCGTCAGCGCTGCGCGCGAATGGCGGCCGCGAGGAGGAGGAGGACGAAGCTGTTGACGATCGATCGATCGCCTGCGAGGGCGAACGAGCAGCACACAGACGCGCGTGGACAGCCAACCAGCCGAGCGGCGCCGGCGGCGTCCGCGCGCTCCCCCATCGAGCGCGCCGGGTCTGAGTGTGTGCCCCCCCCCCCCCCCCCCCCCCCCCCCCCCCCCCCGCCAACACGACCTTTGCCGCTGTCTCAAGGTGCAGCTGCCAAAAGCGGCCCGGCGGCCCCGCTTTCCGCGCCCCGCCCGTCGGCGCCCGCCGCGCGGCGGCCGAATGCCCTGCATCCGCAGGGCTTGCCCGGGACGCGCGCGCCCGAGGCCGCCGGTGGCCCTGTGGATACGGGGCGTTCGGCCGCCGCGGCGGGCGCCGACGGGCAAGGGGCGCGGAAAGCGCGGGCGCCGGCTCGCTCTTGGGGCGGCCACCTCGCCCGGGTCGCCAGTGGGGGGGGAAGGGGATGCCGCCGCACCCGGCGCGCCCGAGGTGGAGCGCGCGGGCGCCGTCGACGCCGCTCGGCTGGAGGCCGCACTGACAACGTATGCCTCTTGCTGCTCGTCGCCCTCGTCGGACTTTCCCGTCCTCCTCTCGCGGTCGCCGTTCGCGCGCGCGCGCCGACGCCGCCGGCTGCGCCGCCCCCGCGCGGGCGGCTTCTTTTGCACCCGCGGCGACTGCTGCTCCGGTGTCCCCGCGCCCGCGCCTCCTGGCTGCTGCTGCTGGCCGCTCATGCTGCTGCAGCGGGCGCTGCCCCCCGGCGCGCCTCGCTAAAACTCCTTTTTTTTTCCGCCGCCGCCGCCGCCGCCGTCCAGCCGCCTCCTGAGCTCGTCCGCCTCGGCGAGCAGCCTGTCGTACTCCCGCTCCAGTCCCCTCGCCTGAGACTGCAGCGCGTCGGCGCGCTTTTCCGCCGCCTCGGCGCGCCTTTCCGCCGCCTCTGCCGCATTTGCCGCCCCGGTCGCTTTTGCCGCCAATGCCTTGTCCGCCGCCGCCGCCGCCCCCGCGCCGCCGCCGCCGCCGTCCACCCCCTTCCCAGCCGCCTGGGAGGACATGTAAGCCGCCGACACGCCCGCCGCCTGCTTGCGCAGCACCTCCAGGTTGAGGGCCGCGCGGCCAAGCGCGACCGTCCTCGCGGCGAGCGCGCGCACCGCCAGCAGCAGGACGACGTTCGCGCCGCCGAGCGACGCCGCCAGCAGCGCCTGCAGCTCCTCGACCGTGAGCGCGAGGGCGGCGCGGGAGAATTGGGTCTGCCCGCCGAAACCCTGGTTGATCAGCCCGCCGCCCTGGGTCAGCTGGAGCGCCGCCGAGACAGAGACGACGCCGACGCAGACCGCCGCCGTCGCCGTCGCCGCGTTGGCCGCCGGGCTGTGACTCAGTCGCGCGACGAGGCCGGCCACGCCGGAGGCGATGGCTTGGGGCGCGACGCTCAGGAGCAGGGCGAGCAAGGACTGGACCGCCAGGAGCACCGCGAGGGGCAGGATGACGGCCAGGTCCATTTTTTTTGTCCGCGCGCAATCGGGATTTTGCCGAAGTCTCTTCTGCAAGGTGGTTGCGTGCGCGCGCCAGCGAGAGAGGGAGAGGGGGCGATCGCAAGTAGGGGGGTGATGGTGGTCGCGACGTGGATGGGCCAAGGAGAGAGAGAGAGACAGAGTGTGAAAGCGCGTCGAAGCACATCCAGCACGCGCGCCGGGTTCCCGCCTCGCCGCCGCCGCGGTTTGCTTTCCTTTCCCCAGGAATCAAAACCATCTCTCATTCGCGACGGACACGCAACCCCCCCGACCCACACAACCGCCCAACGCCTCCCCGGCGCTCTCAACCGCGCGCCCTAGAGACATTCACGCGTCCGAGCAAAGGCCTCCCCCCTTTTGCGTCCAAATCGTTCCACGCACGCATTCAAAAGAGCTCCCAACAAACAGCAGAGGGCGACAGACAGCTTCCCTCCTCCCTCCCTCCCTCCCTCTCTCCTCCTCCTCTCTTTCCGCCACCCCGCTCCCCTTCGACCAACCCCGGCCATGGCCCCTATGCGCACCGCGGCCCTCGCCGCCCTCGCCGTCCTCCTGCTGTCCGCCGCGCCCGCCGCGCGCGCCGCGCCCGCCGAGCCGGCGGCGGCGGCGGCGGCGTCGCCGTCGCCCGAGTCGTACGCCCGCCAGGCGCGCGCCGTCGCCGCCAGGGCCGCCCGCACGCTCGCGCTCGGCCCCGACGCCGGCGACGAGGAGGCCATGGGCGCGGGCCGCACCGCCGGCGAGGCCCTCGCCCACGACGCGGCGCGCGAGGCGCAGGCCGCCAAGGCCGCCCGCGGGCCGCTGCACCCGGGCGGCGCGCGCTCGGCGAACGAAAACGCGCGGCGCAGCGACGCCGCCGAGGCGGCCGCCGTCGCCTGCGCCCAAGAGTGGGGCCAGTGCGGCCGCGCGCAGGAGCGCGGCGAGCTGCTGACCGTCAGCTGCGAGCTGGGGGACGAGGCGGGCTTTTGCTACGAGGGCTACCTGGCCGACGGCCTGATGGTTGGGGGCGGCGAGGGGGACGACGCGCGCGACGACGTGGCGATCTTCCGTTGCCGCCGCGACGACAGCCTCTCGACGGCCGCCTCGGTGTGCGCGGCGCCCTCGGCCTCGTGGACGCGCACCAGCACGGGCGGCGTTGGCCACGCCGTCTCGGCCACCTTTTCCGCGTCGTCGCGCGCGTCCACCGACGCGGTCGAGGCGCTCAGGGCGGCCAACTCTGTCGCGGCGCAGGCGGAGAGGCTGCGCGAGGGGGTGCTCGAGGCCGCCCGCGCGGGGGAGCTGAGCGTTCCGCTGGGCGGGTTCGGCGCGCGGTTCCAGGCGATGCTCGGGGACGAGGGCGAGCTGGTGTCCGAGCTCGGCGCGTCGGTGTTTGACTTTGTGTGAGGCGTGTGTGGAGAGCGGTCCCTCTCTTTTTTTTCAGAGTGTTTCCTTTGTTTGGCGCCGTTCGAGGGGTCCCTTGATTTGTTTTCTTCCTCGTCCCTTCACGAAACGGCGTGTTTTCTTTTTTTGATCCTTTTTTGGATTTCCTCCCCCTCCTTGGACTTGTGTCTTTTCAGAATTTGATATAGTGATCCACACAGCAGACAGACGATCGATACGCACGCCATCACAGAGAGAGATGGGGGGGGGGTGTGGCGGGTGCTGCCCGCCGCCGCCGCCGCCCGCTCGAGGGGCAAAAGACGGCGCCTCGCCCCCCCGTTCTTCTTTTGCGCTCGTGTGTTTTCCTGATCGTAACCAAGGCCCCGGTCGTTTTGGACGTACAATCTATATCCATCCCCCCCACCCCCCCCCCCTTCAACCAACATACTCAAGAACGTCGATCGCGTGTCCTGTAATAAACACCAAAGGACGACGACAAAACGCGCGCTCTCGCTGCGCGCCCGCGCCCTTTCTCTTTTTATTGCACGCTCCCGCGCCGCCAAAGAGCGCCGCCGAAAGAACGCGGCGGCCTCCTCACCCGTCGCGCCACATGTGCCCGCACCCCACGCACCGGTAGAACAGCGTCGCGGGCTCGTCCGCGGACCGGATCTGCACCTCGATGAAGGCGGCCCGGCTCGAGTCGCACCCGACTCTTGGGCAGGCGACGCCTGTGGTGGCGGCGCCCGACCAGGAGGCCTCGTCGTCGGCGAGGGCGTCGTCCACGGGCTTGCGCTTGATGACGGCGTCCTTGGTGATCTGTATGTTTTGGGTCGGGTTTGGGTGTGTTGTGGGGCGGGGGGGGAAGAGGGGGCGGTTTTGAGAGCGGGGCAAAAGCCTGGGTCGCTTCGCGGCGGCCACGGCGAGGGCGTGCTTTTTGTCGGTGCGCGCCCCAAAGACAAGTAGGTCACCGCACCGTGCGCGTGACGTCGCAGACGTAGGCGCACGTCGAGCAGAAGAACTTGAGGGGCTCCCCGGGGCCCTCGGGGCGGTCGACTGTGTTTTTGGTCTCGGTTGGGGAGGCGGGCGAGGAGTGAGCGAGCGATGGCGTCGGCCGGCGGGCGGCGATGCAGCGCGTCTCTTTTTCCCGCCGCATTGGCTCACCGTGCAGCATGTTGGCGCACGTGGGGCAGTAGACGATCATGCTGGGCGGAGGCACTCCCCCCCACCGGGGGGGTGAGACCGACTGCCGCGGGCCTTGGGCCCTGCGCGCGCCGTGAAAAGAGAGACGACGAAAGGAAGGAATGGCCTGGCGCCGTGCGCTTCGGCGAGCGGTGGGTGATGGGGTGTTCGTGGCCGTGTCAAAAGGTCTTGGAGTAGTAGTACGCGGATCGGTTCGTGTGTCCGTATGTATCTTGGTGGGAAGCCTGACAAGCGGGCGACGGGAAGAGGCGCGGCGTCGGCGTCGGCGTCGCTCGCTCGCTCGCTCGCTCGTCCGTTCAAGGAAAGGCGTCGCCAACACTCCAACCTGCATTTCAACAAACAACGAACCAACCGCAGCCACACGACCCCTGGTCACCCACACACCATGGACCCCCTCTCGGTCCTGCGGCAGTTCGCCGTCGAGCAGCGGCTCGACAGCGTGCGCGTCGAGGGAGGGCGCGTCGCGTTCGGCGATCAGTACGCCTTCCCCGCGCGCGCCCTCACGCGCTTCAAGGGCCAGGGAGGGCAGCTGCTCACGCTCGAGGCCGCGGTGGTCTTCATCCAGAACATCCCCCAGGGCGTGGCCGCCTACGTCAAGGCGTGTCAGGAGGCGGGCGTGCCGCTCGTGCAGGTGACGGACCGCAAGCCGCTGCGCGACTTCCTCCAGGGGTCCAACGAGCCCGCGGCCCTGGCGCGCCTGGTGGACGCGGCCGAGGTGCCCGTGGGCGGCGAGGGGGCGGCGGCGCTGGCGGCGGCGGGGGGAGGCGCGGCCGCGCTATTGGCGTCGTCCGCCGAGGGCGCGCGCGCCGGCGAGGGCGCGTCGCCGGCGGCGGCCGAGGCCGCGCTCCGGTCGGCCGAGGCGGCCGCCGCCGACGAGCGCGCCGCCCTCAAGCTGCTCGACGCGGCCGCCGCCGACGGCGAGGCCGCCGCCACCGGGCGCGCGACCAAGCGCCCGCGCCTGGACGCTTCGTCGCTCGCGGCCGCGTCCGCCGCGCCGCCCGTCGCGAGCGCGGGCGCCGCCGCCGCCGAGGCCGCCGCGCTGCGGCTGCTCGCGCGGCAGGAGCGGCAGCTGCGCGACCGCAACACCATGCTGCTGGCGCCCAACCGCGCGTTCACGCGCGTGCTGCAGATCGCCGAGGCGGTGGACGCGCGGCGGAGGCGGCAGGAGGAGGCGGCGGCGGCGGAGAAGCGGCGGTCGCAGCAGCAGCAGCAGCAGCAGCAGCAGCTGCAGCAGCAGCAGCAGCAGCAGCAGCAGAGGGCGCGGGCCCCCGGCGGCGGCGGTGCCAACCCCGCCGCTGGCGGCGCCAACCCTGCGGGCCAGCCCTCGCAGCGCCAAGACCCGAACGCCTTCATCAAGTCGTCCGGCCGCTTCGAGCGCGAGGACGCGGCCGCGGGCACCCTGCGCGCCATGGCCGGCGGCGACGCCGCCGCCGCGGGCGCCGGGCTGCTGGCGGCGGACGTGGGCCTAGGGTACGGCGGCGGGGGAGGCGGGGGTGCGGGCGGAGGAGGGCAGGACGGGCTGCCGCCGCGCCTGCCGCAGCAGCAGCAGCCGCGGCCGCCCCAGCAGCAGCAGCAGCAGAAGCAGCAGCGGCACCCGTCGTCGTCGCGCCCTCCTCCGCCCTCCTCCTCCGCGCGCGGCGGCGGCGGCGGCGCCCCCTCCCGCCACGCGCCCTCCTCGGCGGCCGTCCCCCTCATCATCGTGCCCGCCGCCATGAGCGCCATGCTCAACATCTACAACGCCCGCGCCTTCCTGGCCGAGGGCAAGTTCGTCCCCTCGGGCGAGGCGTACGCGAAGGACCCGACGCGCGAGGGCGGGCCCGCCGGCCTCGTCGCCTTCGAGCGCTCGGCCCTCCGCGCGCCGCCTCTGCCGACGTACCAGGTCACGGACGCGGTGCCGCCGCCCCGGTCGCCCGACTGGGCGAGGGTGGTGGCGGTGGTGGTCCAGGGGAAGGCGTGGCAGTTCAGGGACTGGCCGTTCAAGGGCGCAGCGCAGGGTGGTGAGTTTTCTTTTTTGCTTTTTTCCCCTCTCTCGGTTCTTCGAGTGCGTTTTTTTTTCCGTCCTTGTCGCATCTCTTTTTGTGTCTTTCGGTGCGTCCGTGTGCCGTCGCCGCGTACGTGGTGACGCGGGTGTGTGTGTGCGCCGGGAGGGTTGTTTTCTCCGGAGCTGATCGCCCGCAGCACTCACGCCCAACAAAAATCACGAACCAACAAAACGCACTCGCGCCAAAAAAACAAAACACACGTCTCGTCACCTGCCGGCCGCCAAAACAACAACACACCCCGAAAAAAAAAACCGGCGCGAAAACCCGACGCAAAAATGCTGCAACAGACCTCGTCGAGACCTTCTCCCGCGTCCACGGCGTCTACCTGCACTACGCCGACGACAAGCCCCCGGAGTCGGTGCGCGGCTGGGCCGTGCAGTGCGTCGCCCTGCGCCGCGAGGAGCGCTACCTCGACCGCAACGCGCAGCTCGAGTTTTTCAGGGGGCTGGACGCCTCTTTGGCGGCCAAGGGCGGCGGCGGCGGCGCGGGCGGGGCGGGCGCGGGCGCGGGCGGGCGGGCGCTCGCATTTTGAAGCGGTGTGGAAAAGATCGTTTTGCGCGGGGTGCGCGCGCGTTTTTTGTTCACCCTTTCTAGTCACAGGCGCGCGGTCGTGATTTGTCTATGTGTTGGAGCCTTGTTCGCAAGAAAGACACACCCGGCCTCCTTTCGAATCGTGTCTTGCGATTGGAGGCGATTGCGGGCCCTTGTCGCTCTTTTTTCCCTCGTCGGTTGCGCGTCGCCGCCGCCGCTTTCTGTTGCCCCCCGATCACCCCATCGCCGCGCCGCCGCCGCCGCCCCCGCCTCCTCCCGAGGCCGCCGCGGGGGCCGCCGCGGGAGCCTTGGTGGGCGGCAGGCATAGCGTCCCCAGCAGGGGCGACAGCAGCAGGCTCTGGTAGCAGTCGCCCGTGTTGGCGGGCGGCGGGCTCGCCGCCGCCGCCGCCGCCGGCTTGTCGTCTTTTTTCGGCGGCGCCGCCGCCGCCGCCGCCGCCGGCGTCGGCTCTCCCTTTAGCATCGCCCGGAGCGCCCGCGTTTCGCGCCTGGCGATCCCGAGCAGCTCCGCCACCACGTCTCTCGGCCGGGGCAGGCCGCCGAACCTGTCGCGGTTGAGCGTCAGCGACGCTTTTGTGGCGCCGGCCTTGGCGATGCTGATGAGCTTTCCCTTCTCCCCGGCGTTGACTGCGGCGCCGGCGCCGCCGCCCGCGCCCGCTCCGGCCGCCGGCGCTTGTGCCGTCGCCGTCGCCGCCGCCGCGGCGCAGAGCAGGAGGAGCAGGGCCGCCGCCGCGGTGCGCGGGCGCGGCGGGGTTCGGGGAGCCATTGGCTGGTTTGGGTCTCTTGTGTGTGAATAAAGGGGAGGTGGCACACGTTGGAAAAAACAGACGGTCTTTAAGAGGAGAGGAGTTTTTTTGCCGAAAATGGAAACAAAGCGGCGCCCGCCGCCCGCTCTCAGTCCCGCTGCCGCCACCTCAGCAGCTCCGGCGGCACGTGCGCCTCCGTCCTCCCGACCACCCCCCTCGCCGCCAGCTCCCCCAGCCACGCGTGGTACACCAGCCCCCTCGCGCCCAAGCCCGCCACGACCCACACCTCTGCCGCGTCCGCCCCCGCGTCATCCTCCTCGTCCCCGTTGCCGCCGCTGCCGTTGCCGTTGCCGCTGCCGCCGCTGTCGCCGCTGTCGCCATCGCTGCCGCCGCTGCCGTCGCCGACGGCAGCGGCTTGCCACAGCGGGGTTGCAGGTTGCTCGCCGCCGCCGCGCCGCCAGACCAGCCGCCCGACCAGCGGCAGCGCCCCCTGCGGCGAGCGCGGCGGCACGGCCCGCACGCCCGTGCGCACGCGCGCCGCGCGCCACCCGCCGCCGAGCAGCAGCAGCGGCGGCCACGCGCGCCCGGCCCCCTCGATCAGCTCCCGCTCGGCGTCAGCGGCGGCGGCGGCGGCGGCGGCGGCGGCGTCGGCGTCGGCGGCGTCAGCGTCGGTGGCGTCGGCGGCAAGCTCGTCTCCCCCCTCGCCGCCGTCCGCCTGCGCCGCCTGCGCCGCCGCAGCCGCCGCCGCCAGGCAAGCGCGCATCGCCTCCTCCGCCGTCGGCGCCGCGCGCCCGGCGGGGGCCGCGGCCGCGCCGACGACCAGGGCGCGCCCGCCCTGTGAGGCCAGGTATGGCCGGCCCAGCAGGGAGGGGGCGTCCGGGGGGTAGGCGGAGGCAGACGGCGGCGGCGACGGCGACAGAGGCGACGACGCCGCGCCCGCCGCCGACGGCGGCGGCCGCACCAGAGGCGCGCCCGCCGCCGCCGCCACCGCCGCCGCCGCCAACGGGGCCGCGTCCGCCGCCGCTGCCGCCGCCAACGGGGCCGCGCCCGCCGCCGCCGCCGCCGTCGCCGCGCCCGCCCACTCGACGTCGAGCGACCACCCGCGCACGAGCGACAGGCGTCCCGGCAGCCCGGCCTCGCGGGCCTCCGGCAGCGTGCCCACGGCGGCCCCCGCGGCGACGACCACGCCGCGCCAGGGGCGCCGCGAACGAGGAGGGGCACCGCTTTCGCCGTTGCCGGGGCCGCCTTCGCCGTCGCCGCCACCGCCGCCACCACCGCCCCCCGTGTCCCCCTCGCGCAGCAGCTCGGCGACAGAGGCCACCCTCCGCAGGCGCAGTTCGGCGCCGCCGCCCCTTTCGGCGGCCAGGTCGCGGCACGCGCGCCACAGCGCCTCCATGTAGCGGCGCGGGTGGAGGGTGACCCCCGAGGGGACGAGCAGGGCCGAGGCCGCCGCCGCCGGGTCGCCGGCCCGCTGCTCGCGCCGGCGCCCCTTCTGCTTCTGGCGCTGGCGGCGCGCGGCGTCGGCGGGCGACGGCGCCGCGCCGCCGCCGCCCTCTGCCGCCGCGTCTTCTTCTTCCTCGCCTTGCGCCTGCTCCTCCTCCTCCTGACGACCGACCGGGGCAAAGTCGCGCGCCTCGACCCCGGGCAGCAAGGCGCGCGCCTCCTCCGCCGTCAGCAGGGCGCGGGGGGCCGCGCCGCCGAGCCAAGGGCTCAAGTCCCGTTCGCTGCCGCCGCCGCCTTTGGCCCCGCCTCCAACCGCCGCCGCCGCCGCCGCCGCCGCCGCCGCCGCCGCCGCCTTTTCCGCCGCCTCCTCCGCCGCTCCGAAAAAGTCCCTCGCCTGCTTCGCGTCCGCCGCCGGCCTCAGCATCCCCGTGCGCCACGCCACCGGTTCCCCCAGCCCCGCCCCCGCCCGCGCCGCGGCGCGCTCGGCCGCTTCAAGGGCGCGCGCCGCAGCCGCCATCGCCGGCCCGGCGCCCCAGAGCGGCCGCCCCCTCGGCGAGAGCGGGTGCAGCAGGCCGGCCGCCGCGCCCGACCCGCCCGCGCCGATGCCCCCGGCGTCGAACACGACGACGCGGCTCCCGGAGGGGGCCAGGTCGACCAGGTGGTAGGCCGCGGCGAGGCCGGCGAGGCCGGCGCCGATCACAGCAAACGACGAGGACGCCAGAGGGGCGGCATCGGCGGCAGCGGCGTCGGCGTCGGCGTCGGCGCCGTCGGCGGCGACTGGCGGCGCTCGTCGCCGCCGCCGCTTGCCCGCGAGGTGCAGCCGCGGGGCCGGCGGCCGGCGCGCCTGCGCGAGCCGCTGCATGGCGACCGACATCACGTGATCGATGTCTCGCGCTTGAGTTAGAGGCGGGGGGGGGGGAAGTTACAAAAAGGAGTGGTGGTGGTACAAAGCGTTGCGCGCCTGTTTTTATAGTTCTCCAGGCAAGGCGACGAGGCGACAGAAGGCGCGGGCAGAAAAAAATGAGGATGGTTGTGGGACGCGACCGGCGGGTAACGGGTTTGGCAGGTGGCACGAAAGGGGAAAAAAGCTGCTGGGGAAAGGCGATGGGGGGGGGTCGTGTGTTCGTCGTCGGCGGTCCGCCGATCCGCGTCCGTCGGAGCGAGAAAAAAAGGGTAGAAACAAAACAGAGGGGGGGATCAAAACAACATCTGCGCAAAGCGCGCGCCCATCGCCTCCTCGTCCTCCGACTCGTCCTCGTCGTCCTCGGAGGAGGCGGCGGGCCGCCGGCCGGCGAACCAGCGGCCGTTGCCGGCCGCCGCTGCTTTCTTGCCGCCACTGGCCGCCGGCCGCGAGAGGGGGGGGCCGGCGAGCAGGGCCGGCGCCGGCAGGCGCGCGGCGGCGGCGGCGGCGGCCACAGGCGCGGTCGGCGCCGACGGCAGCTGTTCGAGGTCCGGGTCGGCGGCGTCAGCGTAGTTGGAGGAGGAGCCCGCGTCCGAGGTGGCGATCGCGATGGGGGCGGCGGACACACCGGCGGCGGCGGCGGCGGAGGCGGGCGCCCTGCCGCCGCTCCTGTTGGCCGCCGCCGCGGCCGCCGCCGCGGCGCCGGCAGCTCGCGTCGCTCGCGCCGCCAACCCGCCCGCCGCCCTCGCAAGCCGGGCCCCCGCGCCCACGACGCGCCGGCGCGCCGCCTCGGCGCCCAGGCGCGCGGGCGCCTCGGCGGCTGCGCGCGCCCCGGCGTCCTCCAGGGCGCGCCGCTCGCGCTCCTCCCTGCTGAGGGCCGAAGACACCGCCGCCGACGACGAGCGCGCCGCCGCCGCCGCCGCCGCCAGGGCCGCCGCCGCCGCCGCTGCCCCCGCCTCCGCCTGCCCTCCGCACCGCTCCACCAGGGCGTCCAGCTCCTCGTACAGCGCCGCGGCCGCCGGCGGCTGCGCCACGAGCGGCTGCGGCGCCCCGACCTCGCCGCCAGCGGGCGGCAGCAGCCACGGCATCAGCAGCTCCCGCGCCGCCACCCGCCGCCCGTAAAACCGCTCGTTCACGTCGTCGCGCGCGCGGACGACCGTCCCCTCGAGCAGGCTGACGCCCGCGAAGCACCCGCGCGCCACGGAGTAGCCGAGCACGTCTCCGGGCTGGGCGGGGCTGCGCGCCGAGTCGGCCGCGGCCCCCACCGACCCCAGGGACACGGAGGCGTCGCGGCCCAGCCCGCCGAGGGCGAGCGTTCCGTTGGCGCCGGCGCCGAGGCTGACGCCGCTGCAAAAAGCGCGGAGGGCGGCTTCGGTGCGCAGCACGAGGACGACGTCGACGAGGGCGCCGCCGAGCTGGGGGCCGAGGCCGGCACCGGCGACGGCGATGGCGCAGGGGGCGGACCAGCGGGGGGCGGCGGCGGCGCGGCGGCTGCTCGGGGCGGCGGCCGCGCAAGGGGGCGAGGACGAGGACGGCGCCGCCGCCGCCGCCGCCTGCGCCTCGCCGCCGCCGCCTTGCTCAGCTTGGTCCTCGTCCGGCAGGCGCGACACGACGATGCCCGTGCCCGCGCACGCGCCCCACCCGACGGCGCCCACGCGCACGGTCGACAAGAGCGCCAGGCCCTTGGCCCCGGCCAGCGCCGACGAGGGCAGCCCCGCCCACCGGGCGGCCGCGAGCGCCGCCGAGTCTGCCGCGGCCGCAGCCCTGGCGGCCGCCGCCGAGGGGGCCGCGGCCGCCTGCATCATCATGGCGCCGAACGAGGACGAGACCGAGGACGAGGACGGCGGCGACGAGGTCGACATCGGGGAGGACGAGGACCAGCTGGGCGGCGGCATCGCCGCCGCCGCCGCTGACCCCCCCGGTCCGCCGCCGCCGCCGCCGCCACTTCCGCCGCCGGCTTGATGCCGCCCCGCCCCCGCCTCCTCCTGCCGTTGCCGCTGCCGCCCGACTGCCGACAGCCGCCGCGCGATGTTGGCCGCCTTATAGACCTCCCCCTGCATGCTGCCGCCGTAGGGCGCGTTGAGCCACGAGCGCAGGGCGACCGCGTCGTGTGCGTCGTGCACGGGCGGCTGCGAGGCGTGCGTCGCCGCGCCCAGCAGGTAGGGCTGCAGCGGCTCGAGGAGCGAGCGACACAGCTCGCAGACGCGGCGTGGCTCGCGCTCGCCGTACCGCGGGGGCAGGAGCATGCGGCCGGGCGAGCATGCGGCGCAGAACAGGCGGCCGCAGCAGCGGCAGTGGTGGCGGAGGCGGACCAGGGGCTTGAAGGGCTGGCTGCACGCGCCGCAGCACGCGGCGTAGCTGTCGGGGAGCCAGGCGGGGGCCTCCAGGGAGAGGAGGCCGCGGTCGATGGCGGGGACGTAGGCCGGCGGGCCGGGCGCGGGGGCGGAGGAGGACGGGGGGGCGGCGGAGGGGGCGGCGGCGGTGCTGCCGCCGTCTTTGGAGGAGGCAGAGGCGGCGGCGGCGGCGGCGGCTGCTGCTGCTCCGGCCGCCGCCACGAGCCCGCCGCCGCCGTGCGCCGTGTGGTCGGAGCCGTTGCCCGAGCCGGCAGACTCGGCGCCGCCGCCCCCGCCGCCGCCGCCCCCCTTTCTCCCCTTTTTCTTCATGCTGCCGCTGCTTCCGTTTCCGAGACCGTTTTCGCCTCCGGCCGCCAGCGCTGTTGCTGCTGCTGCCGGCGCCGACGCCGCCGCAGAGCGAGGCGCAGACGGCGCGGCCGCCCCCGCTCCCGCGGCCCGCAACGCCCCCTTGGGGTCGTCCGGGTCCGGCACGCCCGCCGCCGCCGCCGCCGCCGCCGCCGGCACGCCCGCCGCCGCCGCCGCCGGCGCCCCGTGCCGCCGCCGGTGCTCGGCCTCGGCGCGCGCGTTGGCCGCCGCCGCGCCGGCCTCCAGAATCGCGGCGTGCGCGGCGCCCTGCGCCGCCCGCCTGGCCTTGGTCTCCTCGGCGTACTGCGCGGCCGTGGCGCGCGCCGAGGGCAGGGCCTCCCACTCGTCCGCCGCCGCCGCCGCGGGGCCCAGGCCGAGGGGCGGCGGGACGGGCGGGTAGTGCGCCGGGTCGGCGGCGGCGGCGGCGGCGGCGCTGGCGGCGGCGCTGGCGGCGGCGCTAGCGGCGGCGGCCGACGCCGGCGCCAAGGGCAGGGGCGGCGCCGAGGCGGCCGGGAAGGAAGGGGGCGGCGCGCGCGCCGCCGCCCCGGCCGCCGCCGCCGCCGCCAGCGCGTCGCGCAGCTCGCGGTTCACGCCGATGCGCTGGCGCCCGAGCGGCGCGCGGCAGAGCGGGCAGCGGGCGGCGGCGGCGCCCCTGGTGGCCTGGATCGTCGAGAGGCAGTCTAGGCAGGCGTTGTGGCCTGGCGTTTGTTTTGATTTGTTTTGTTTGTTTTGTGGGGTTGTGGGGTTGTGATGACGGGGGCCGGATTCGGATGATGGGTGAGTGGGGCGCGCGCGCCAGTGGCGGAGGGCAAAGTCATAGGGGGGAGGAAAGAAAGACGGGCGGCGGTTGCGGGCGGCGACGTTGGTTGCGCCCCGCCCGACAACAAAGAGATGAGAGTGGAAAAAGGACAGGCGGGCCAAATCTGCCGCGAGGGGGCCGCGATTCGGGCCGCCGAGGCGCCCGGGCGACGGAGAGGGTCGACGCCCGGCGCGCTACGGTCCGGGGGGCCTCGCGTCCGCGCTCCCGCGCATGCCCCGCGCCCCGCGCAAGCGCGTGCAAAGGAGGAAGGAGGAGGGGGAGGGGGAAGACTATTTCTCTCTTCAATCGTGTGCTCGCCTCCTCCCTCTCTCTCAATCCGCAATCAAGCTCACCGCACGAGAGCGTGGCCGGGCCGCCGTGCGTGCCGAGGTCGTGCAAGCAAACATTGCACCGGGGAAAGGCGTGCCCGTGATACATCGTCACGCTACGCTGCTGTGGGGCTTTTTTTCGTTTGCTGCTTCCTTCTCTCCCCCCCAAACGCCGAGCGAACAAAGGGCCTCGCGCAATGTCAGTCGGAGCCGGGGGTCAATGCGCGCGCGTCTGTGTCCTGCGATGTAATTGTCAGCGTCAGTCGGATGAATCGTTGTTGTTGTTGTTTGTTGTTGTTGTCGGCGGCCAAGAAGTGCGGCGTCGGGAGGAGAAGTCGACGACGCCTGAAGAAGGGCGAGCGACGCCGACGAGCAACGACCGACGACAACGCCACACAAAAGAAGCCCCATCCATCGAGCGACATCAAACGACAAGCGTCCCCGCCTCGATCGACCCGCATCTCCCAAGACCTGGCCATCGTCACGCGCATGTGGCCGTTTGGAGGACGAGGCGGAGGGGGAGGAGGAGGAGGGAGCAGGGGGAGGGAACAGGCAAGTGAGGGAGAGACCTTCCGCGAGCTGGTGATCGCCGACGACTACCAGGCCGACCAGGACCCTCCGCCGTCGTCGGACGCGTGGGGCGCTGCCGCTGGCGGCGGCGCCGCCCCGCCCGCCCCTTTTGTCGAGACGACGCCCTGGGGGAGCGCCGACGCCGGCGCGGCCGCGAGCGACGACGACGGCGCCCGGCGGCGCGCAGAGTTTGTCGCCGACGACGGCGGAGGCGGAGCCTCGGGACAGCCCAGCCGCGCGGCAGCCTACGGATTCGCCGCTTTGAACGTGTTTACTTCGTGCGCGGCGGTGGCGGTGGCGAAGCAGATGCTCAACCCGGACATCGCCGCCAGGCGCGGCGACGGCGGCGGAGGAGGGGCGGGGCCGGCGGCGGCGGCCTCGGCCTCGTCGTCGTCCTCGTCGTCCTCGTCGGCGACGCCGCGGCCCCCGCCCGCCTGGTTCCGCAACAACTACTCCGCCGGCACGGCCAGCCGCGAGGCGCTGCGCCGCGTCGCGAAGGACACGGCCGTGCTCGCGGGCGCGAGCGCCGTGTGGTACGGCGTCGAGGCCGCGATGCGCGCGGCGCGCGGCGGCGCCGACGACGCCCTGAACCCCGCGGTCGCGGGCGCCGCGGGTGCGGGGCTGATGGGCGTCGGCTTCTTCGGCGACGGCGGCGCGGCGGCCTTTGGGGCGGCGGCGACGCGTGAGGCGCGGCGGCAGGCGGCGGCGCGCGGCGGCGTGTTTGCGGCGGTCGGGGCGGGCCTGGGCGCCATGGGGTGGGGCGAGGCGCAGCGCGCCAAGGCGGCGATGGTCCGGCGGCAGCAGGAGCTGGAGCGCAAGCACCTGGGCACGGCGCCCGGGCAGGAGGCCGCGGCGTTGGACGGCAGGCTGCTGCGGGCGCTGGCGCGGAGGGAGGAGGCGGAGCGGCGCGGGGCGGCGGCGGCGGCGCGGCAGCGGGCGGGCGGCGAGGACGACGACGGGATCGGCGGCGGAGGCGGCGGAGGTGTGGTGGCGCCCCTGGGCCCCGCGCCCCCGGGCTTGACGCCCGAGGAGGAGCAGCGTCGGTGGCGGGCGCTGATCGAGAACCCGCCGTGGGTTGGCGGCGGGGCCGGGGGAGGGCCGCAGCGCGGAGGCGGCGGGGGCGAGTGAGCCGCGGGCAAAAGGAAAAGGCGGCGACGGGCGGCGGGAGAACAGCGAGCTTTCTTTTCGGGTTGTTGGGCGCGCGGCGCGACCTCACCTGCCCGTTATTTCTCGTTGACGTCGTTTAATTTTTACACGCACACACGCGCACCGAATCGAGAAAAGAACTGGCCGCCGTGCGTGCGGCCGCTGCCGCTGCCGCTGCTGCTGCCGCTGCCGCTGCTGCTGCTGCTGCCGCTGCTGCCGCTGCTCCTGCTGCTGCTGCTGCTGCTGCGGCTGCGGCTGCTGTTTTGGCGCCCCCATGGGGGGGGGGGCGTTTTGTTCTGGTCAGGCGCTGCCCCAGGGGGGGGCCGTTTGTTCTCGTCCAGTCCACCGACGTGTCGCTCGCGCCCGCCTCGAGCACGAGAATAAAAATATATGAGGGAGCGCGAGGGGCGAGGGCGGCATTCTGGCGCGCGGCCGCGTCGGGCGTCTGGCGCCGCCCACCGCCCGGGGAGGGGAGCAGGAGGAGGAGGGAGCAGGGGGAGGGAACAGGCCAGTGAGGGAGAGAACCTTCCGCGAGCTCGTGATCGCCGACGACTACCAGGCCGACCAGGACCCTCCGCCGTCGTCGGACGCGTGGGGCGCTGCCGCTGGCGGCGGCGCCGCCCCGCCCGCCCCTTATGCGGAGACGACGCCCCTTGGGAAGCGCTGACGCCCCCGACGCCGGCGCGGCCGCGAGCGACGACGACGGCGCCCGGCGGCGCGCCGAGTTTGTCGCCGACGACGGCGGAGGCGGAGCCTCGGGACAGCCCAGCCGCGCGGCAGCCTACGGATTCGCCGCTTTGAACGTGTTTACTTCGTGCGCGGCGGTGGCGGTGGCCAAGCAGATGCTCAGCCCCGGACATCGCCGCCAGGCGCAGCGACGCCGGCGGAGGAGGCGCGGGGCCGCCGCCGTCGGCGTCGGCGGCCTCGTCGGCCTCGTCGGCGTCCTCGTCGTCCTCGTCGGCGACGCCGCGGCCCCCGCCCGCAAAGCGCCTCCCTTCAATCCAAGCGCGGCGACGGCACAGCGCCGGCGCCACGATAAAGGGGCGCCAGCAGCGGCCCCCGTCCGCACACCCACCTCGCCAAACACACACAGCGCCGGGCGCCTCGGGAGGGGGCAGCGGCAGCGGCAGCGGCCCCGACGCAGCCACCTTGTCACAGCCCACACACAGGGCATTCATAGGCCGGGTCAGGCGGCAGTATCAGCAGGAAACAGCCGCACGCCGTAAGCGCGCAGCGCCTCCCTCATCCAGGCGTGGCGGCACAGCGCCGGCGCCTCGGGCAGCGGCACCCACCGGCGCTCGCGCTGCGCGGCCTCGGGCCACGTCTCGAGCTCCTCTTGCACGCGCAGGACGAACATGTGGGCGAGGCCGCGCCGCCTGCGGGCGGTGGGCTGGGCGAGGTCGTCCGGGAGAAGGGTCGTGCCGGCTGCGGCGGCGGCGGCAGCGGAGGCGGCGGCGGCGGCGGGGGGCGGCAAAGCGTCGCCGCCGCCGCCGCCGGCGGTGCCGCCGGCCGAGGCCGAGGCCTCGAACGTCGACGACTGCGCCGCCAGGAGGGGCGGCGGCGGCGCGCTGATGCTCCCGCCGCCGTCAGCGACGTTGCCCGCGGCGACCAGGACGGGGCGCGCGGCCTGGACCTTGCACGCGCCCTCGAACGAAAACGCGCCGAGGGGCGGGCCGTCGACGACGCCGCGAACGCCAGCCTCCTCGACGGTCTCGCGGCGCGCGGCCGCCTCGACGGCCTCGTCGTCCTCCCACCCGCCCTTGGGCAGGACCCAGGCGCCGGCGGGGGGGCACGCGCCGTCGAAGGAGGGAGCGCGGGCGGCGGCGGCGGCCGCGCCCCCGCGGGAAGAGACGAGCAGGACCATGACGTCAGAGGGCTCCCGCGGGGGGTCCCGCAGCAGGCGCACGGGCACGCAGCCGGCGACGAGGCGCTCGCCCCCTGGGCCGTAGCGCTGGCGGTCGCGGCCCTGGCGCGAGGTGCCGGGCACTGGGCCGTGGACGGCGGTGGAGGGGGGCATGGCGGCGGGGGCGGGGGGGGCGGCGGCGGCGGCGCGGGCGGCGGCGAGCGTCGGCGGCGCTCCTCCTCCTCCTCCCAGCGGCGAGGCCGGCGCGCTGCCGCTCGCGGCGGTAGCGGAGGACGCGCACGACTGGCCCGCGCCTGTTGGGTTGGTGGGTTTCAATTCATGGGGCCGTGCGGGTGCGGTTGAAAAGCGGGGGGTGAGAGATGTGCGAACCTCTCTCTCTCTTTCGGCTTCGACAACTGCGACGGCGGCCAAGCCGACGGCCGACGGGCGGCGGCGGCCCGCTGACGAGCGAGCCCCGCCCTTTTGCTCCTCATGGGGAGGTCTCTCACCTCCTGCGGCGGATATGCTGGGCTGAAGCGGTGCTTTGATGGGTGTGGGGTGGTGTTCCAGGCTCGGATGACGGGTCGTGGCCATGGTCTGCGAGGCGGAGGAAAAGACTCTGTCTGAAGTCCCCCTCGCTCTAGCAGGCCCCGCACGGCGTCATCGTGGCGGGGTGGGCACCGACCGAGGGCGCCGCTGCAGGGATCCTCGGTGGGCCGGCTCGATGGAGAGTGGGCACGCGGGCGAACGGAAGCAGAGAGGGGAAGGAGAGGGCTCCTTCCTTTTTGCTCTCTCGCGCGCGCGCTGAATGTGTGCACCGCTGTATCGCAGGGCAGCAAGGATGAATCAGGGGACGCGGTTGCTGACGAGCGACCTCAAGAGAGAGCACAGCGCCCGTTGGCAACAGAAGCGGGTGGCTGGTTGTCAGGGCGGGGGCGGAGGGGAGCGTCGCTCTTCGCGGCGGCGGCGGGCGGGCGCGCCGCGCCTGCCGACTGAACTCTTCGATGAACCCCCTTCCTCCTCGATTTGCTCAAGAGCGTTTGGGCGCAGCGGCACTGTTGCAAAAAGGGCCCCCGTCTATCCTCCCAGCGGCGGCCCGACACCGCCACGACCGCCTGCTCGCTCGCCGGCGCCCGGCGCCTCCCTTGCCCCCGCCGCCGCTGCCGCCGCCACCACCGCCCCGGCCCCCGCCTGCTGCTGCTCCTGCTCCCGCTGCTGCTGCTGCTGCTGCAATTGCTGCAGCTGCTGCTGCCTCCGGCCGTCCGCCTGCCACTGCCTCTGCGCCTCGTCGAACGAGCTCAGGTCCGGCACCGCCTCGTCCCAGGGGCCGTTGATCTTTGCCTTGAACTTGTGGATGCGAACGAGCCACCGCGGGCAGATGCCGCTGACGCCGACGACGGCCGAAAGAAAGAGCGCCGCCAACGGCGCGCTCAGCGGCAGCAGCAGCGCGGCGGCGGCGAGCGCCATGGCGGCCGTGAGCGCCAGGTGCGCGGCGGTCGACGCCTGGCGGATGTAGCGGCGCATGTAGGGGCTCAGGAGGTAGAGCTCCAGGCACAGGAGCACGTGCGCGAACACGTCCTGCGTCGAGGGGAGCGTCGAGGCAACCAGCACGGAGGCCAGCACGGCGCCGCCCAGCGACAGCGCGCCGGCGAGCCGGTCCGTGGCGCTGTTGAGGAAGTTATAGTCGTGCAGAAAGAGGTGCGCCAAGAGCAGGCCCGCGGCCATGGCCGCCACCGAGTCCTGCGACACCGTGCGCGCGAGCGAGTGCAGAAGAGGGGCCAGGAGGTAGACGCCCCCCGCCAGCAGCGCCGCCTGGCGCGCCCCCCTGCGAGGAGACCCTCCCAGCACGTGCCCGCCGAACGCGCAGCACACCGCGTAGCCCAGGCCCAGCAGCACCCCGCACGCCGCCAGGACCGCCGGCGCCGCGAGCGAGCCGCGGCGCAGGTGCACGGGCACCGCCGCCGCCGCCGCGACGACCGACGCCTGCTGGGCCACGGAGGCGCTCCCTAAAAAAACCTGCCAGGCGTCTCGGAGGGGGACGTCGGCGTTGACGACGAGATCGCGCAGAAAGGTGGCGTCCGTGTGGTTGTCCGGGAAGGGCTGGGCCTTCCAGAGGACCTTCTGCCAGCGCGCGGGTTTGGCTTTTTTGCGGGAGGAGGAGGAGGAGGCCGAGGCGCCGCCGCTGGCGCTGCCGCGGGCGCCGGGCGCGGCATGGGGGCCGGCGGTTGCGGGGGCGGCGCGCGCGGCGGCGGCGGCGGCGGCGGTGGCGACGGCGTGCGGCGGGGCCGGCCTGGCGGCTGCTCGTCGCTGCGCTGCTGCCGCTGCTGCTGGTGCTGCTGTTGGTGCCGGTGTCGTCGCCGCCTGCCGCGCCCCTCCCGCGACAAGCGCCGAAAGCGAGGGCGGCCGCGGCAGGCCCGGCGGCAGCGACGACGCCGCCGGCGCGGGCGGCGCCGGCGCCGACGCCGACGCTGTCGCCGTCGCCTCGACCACTGCTGCTCCGCCTCCTCGTCCTCGTCCCACGCAGCTGTCCACCACCGTGGTGCCGCCGCCGTTGACGTACGGCTGGCCGCGCGTCACGACCGTCGATTGGTCGGGCCCTCCTGCCGGCTTGCGCGCGGGCCGGGCTCCAGCTGTTCCTCCTCCTCCAGCTGCTGCTGCCCCACCTCCTTCCGGCGACGCCTCCGCGCGCGCGACAGCCCCGTCCGTGGACCCCGTCACCATCGGCGCGGCGACCACGCGTTGTGACACGCGGCACCGCAGCACGGCATCGACTGCACGCTCCTAAAGGGGATCACAATCCATTCTTCTTCGTGTCTTCGTGTTTCGATGCGCGCGGTGCTTGTGCAATTCCGTGATGTTGATGTTTGTGTCCGAGAGAGAGAGAGAGGAGGCAGAGGCGGTGCGAAAGAAACAATGTGACACGAGCAGACAGGAGGGAGAGAGCGGTCTCGTAAAAACACACTGCGAACGCCGCGCCGCCGACGCCGAGCGCCGGACGCTGCCCGCATACCCGGCGGCGCAAAAAATCACGACAAAAAACAAACTTCACACCCGCGCCGGCAGCCCGTTGGCGGCCATGTGCGCCTTGACCTCGGCGATCGCCACCTCCCGCCGGTGGAAGATCCCCGCCGCCAGGGCCGCCGAGCACCGCGTGCCGCGGAACACGTCGGTGAAGTGCGAGGGCGCGCCGGCGCCGCTCGAAGCAATCACGGGCACAGAGACGGCGGCGGCCACCGCCTTGACCAACTCGAGGTCGAAGCCGCGGCCCGCGCCGTCGTTGTCGATGGCGTTGAGCATGATCTCGCCCGCGCCGAGGGCCTCGCACGCGCGCGCCAGCTCCACGGCGTCGATGGGCCGGCCCTCGCGCCCGCCCTTCACCGTGGCCTGCCACCAGCACCAGCGCTCGCCCTCCGGTCCCGGCTCGGCGGCCGGCAGCGCCGTCGCGCCGGCCGGCGCGTCGGCCTCGCCCTTCAGATAAATCCGCCGAGGGTCGATCGACACGACGACCGCCTGCCGCCCGTACACCCGCGAGATCTGCTCGATCGCCGTCTCGCCCGTGAGCCTGCCCCCGCTGCGTCGCAGCTCGAGGGCCGCCTCGACCGCGTCGCTGCCGATCGAAACCTTGTCCGCCCCCGAGCGAAAGTACTCGGCCGCCACCTCGAGCGCGGAGTAAGCGCGGCCGCCTTCCTCTTGCGAGACAAAGCCTCGGATGCCGCCGCCGACGGTCATCGGCACAAACACGCGCTCGCTGGCGGCGCGCAGCACGGCCAGCATGGGCGCGTCGGCGGCGGGCGAGTCGCGGAACCCGGTGATGTTGAGGAAGGCGACCTCGTCGGCGCCCTCGTCGAAGTAGCGGGCGGCCAGGTCGACAGGCTTGCCGAGGTTGCGCACTTCACGGCGGGCAGAGGCGGCGGCGGGCGGCGGCGGCGCGTTTATCCCGGCGGCGGCGGCGGCGCCTTTTTGTCCTCCTCCTTCTGCTCCGCGGGCTCCCGCTGCTGCTCCTGCCCCTCCCGACGCCGCCGCGGCCGCCTCCGCCGCCGGCGCCTCGCGCACGTCGTACTGGTCCCCCTTGGTGACGACCAGGTCGCCGTCGTCGTTGGCGCGCACGTCCAGGCAAGCGATCACGCGCCGCGCCAGGCCGCGCGGCCCGGCCGCCACCGCCGCGCCGCCGCCGCCGCCGCCGCCGTTTCCGTTTCCGCCGCCGCCGCCGCCGGCCGCCGCCGGCCGCCCGATCGCCGCGCGCTCCGCCGCCTCGGCCCCCGCCGCCCCCCCGCCCGCCAAGAAGTTGCCCAGGATCCGCAGGCCCGTGGCCCCCGACTTTTCGGGGTGGAACTGCACGGCGGACACCTCGCCGCGGGCCACGGCCGCCACGAACGGCGCGCCATAGTCGGTGGTGGCGGCCACCCACCCGTCGTTGGCGGCCGAGGGCGTCGCGCGGTACGTGTGCACAAAATAGACGCGGTCGCCGCCTTGCGCGCCGTCCAGGAGCTCGGCCGCGGCCCCGTTGGTCGCGCCCCGCTGGTCCAGGGTGTTCCAGCCGATGTGCGGCACGGGCAAATTTAGCAGGGTCGGGTCAAAGGCCGTCACGCGACCTGGAATCAGGCCGAGGCCCTCGACGCCGCCGCTCTCGTCCGAGCCGTCGAACAAGAGCTGCAGGCCGAGGCAGATGCCAAAAAAGGGCCTGCCGGCCTGCACGTACTCGCGCAGGGCGCCGTCCAGGCCCGCGCGCCGGAGGGCGTCGACGGCCTGGCCGTAGGTGCCGACGCCCGGGAAGACGACGCGGTCGGCGGCGAGGAGGTCGCGCGGGGACTCGACCTGTTTTGTGATTTTTTTGCTTTTTTTTGCGAGGGTTGTTAGGTCGGGCCGTTTTTTGGGTTCTCATCGCGCCGTCCAATCCCTTTTTCGAAAAAAGGGGACGACAAGTCCGCAACTCACGTCCTTGATGGTCCACCCGAGGCGCTTGATGGCGTTGCGTACGCTGCGCACGTTGCCGGCGCCGTAGTCTAGAAGCGTGACCTCTCGGCGCGAGGCGGCTGCGGGGACGACGGCGCGGGCGCGGCGGGCGGCGCGCGCGCAGCGCGACGGCGGCAGGAGGCGGGGCACGGCCGCCGCCGTTGCCGGCGCCGCCGTTGCGCCGCCGCCGGCAGCGACGGCGGCCGAGCGCGCCGACGGCGCGCCGGCCATCATTCTGAGATCGGATTGATTGCTCTCTCGAGTGGCGAGCTGGCGCCGCGGCGCGGCAGAGGGGGTGATGGGGCAAGAAGCGTGCCGACGGTGAGATTTGCTCTCTGCTTTTCACGCGCACGGCGCCGCTTCACAGTTCAACGACGTTGCAGTCGCGCGCCGATGTAGGGAGGGGTAGATCGTGTGCAATTGACCAGGATTGCGGCGGCGTGATGAGGGGGAAAGAGGGGAGGAGACTCCTTCTGAAGGCTTGATGGATGCTGGAGCCCCTCTCTCCCTCTCCCTCTTCCTCCTCCTCCCCCCTCTTCCTCTCTCTCGCGAAACGCAAAACCACAAAACGATTCGCCAGAAACACAAACAGCAGCTGAACCTCGTTCCTCATAACTGTGTTCGCCGAGCAGTGCATCAGAGCGGTCCTCAAACGGCCCCCCCCAGACCAGCGTACATCAACACAACAAAGGACGACGCTGTGAAAAAAGGCGACGGCGCGATGAGCGGCGGCGGCGGCGGCGGCGGCGCGCCACCGTCGCCGCTCGCGCCGCCCTTTTCCTCCGCCCAACACCCCCACCACAGCGCCTCGTGCGGCTGCGCCCTCCGGCCCCAGCCCATGCAGCAGACCCTCGGCGAGCTCGAGTTCGAGCGCTCCGCCTGCAAAGCCGCCCTCGACGGCGACGTCGCCCGCCTCCGCCGCCTCTCGGAAACACGGCCGGCGCTGCTCGACGAGGCGAGCGGCGGCGCGGGCCTCGTGCCCCTGCACTACGCGTGCCGCGCGGGCAGGCGGGAGGCGGCGCGCTTCCTGCTGGAGGCAGGGGGCGGAGGAGCAGGAGAAGGCGCGGGGGCGGGCGGCGGCGGCGGCGGCGGCTGGCGCGGCGGCGCGTGGCGCGCCTTTTGCACGAGCGTCGGCGGCGCTACGCCGCTCCACAAGGCGGCGGCGTGCGGGCACGCCGAGGTGGCGGCGATGCTGCTGGACGCGTGCAAAGGCGGCGGCGGGGCAGGAGGAGAAAACGACGCCGCCCGGGCGCTGGCAATGGCGCCGGACGCCGACGGCGCCACGGCGCTGCACCTGGCCTGCGCGGCGCGCCGGCGGGCGGCCGCCACGCTGCTGCTGCGGCGGTGCCCCGAGGCGGCGCGGCTGCGGGACGGCCGGGGGCGGACGGCGCGGGACAGGTGGGACGAGGGCGGCGGCGGCGGCGGCGGCTGGGGCGGCGGCGGCGCAGACAACAGCGAGGGCGGCGACGGCGGCGAGGGCGGCGGCGGCGCAGACTTGCCTTGGCCGGTTTGAAGCTGGTGTGTGGTGTGTTTGTTATAAGTCGAGGAAAGAAGAAGCGCCCTGGCTCTATCGTGTGTGTGTACGTTTTGTGGTGATGTGTGTGCTTGTGATCCCTGGATTGATCCGGAAAGAGAAGGAGGAAGAACAGGGCCGCCGCCGCCCGACCGCCCGCTCGCCGTCGCGCCTAGCCAAATTCTTTCCGTCGCCCGCCCCGCCCTCGCGCGGCGCGCCCCATCATACCGACGAGGCAGGTCAGGAGCCCGCCCGTCCCCCCCCGTCTATGCCTCCCCCCATTCATCAATCAATCGCTACTACCCGCCGTTGACCACGCTGTGCAGCTTGGCGTACAAAAAGGCGCTCGCGTTGCTGCGCGCGGCCGAGGTCCAGTCGCGCGGGAGCTCCTCCAGCTTTTTTATCGCGGCCAATCCTGTCGCCGGCTCGCACTTGCAGAGGCCGTACAGGATCACGCCGTTCATGGCGGCGGCCAGGTCGGGCCGCTGCTCCTGCAGGCGACGGTAGGCCTTGTGCACGGGGGGGTCGGCGTAGCGGATCGAGCGCATGCAGCTGAGGAGGCACTGAGAGGGGAACTTCAGCCCCTCGGGCCAGTCGTGCCGCTGCTTCAAGAGATACTCGTTCATCACAAACGCGCGGAGCGGCGCGTCCATGTCGCCCAGCTCCTGGATCACGTCCGAGTCGACGTACGTCGCCACGTTGGGGCAGTGGCGCGCCACCTCGAGCAGCCGGCGGTTGAGCCCCGTCGACGTGAGCAGCTGGCAGCGGTGCTGCAGCAGGCCCATCAAAAAGGCCCCGGGCGATTTCGCGTGGCAGTGCCAGTCGCGGCGGAGGTTGCCCAAGACGTAGACGGCCAGGCACTCTGCGGTCGCGCGGTCGCAGTCCTGCGTGAGCCAGCTGCGGATGCGGTCGTTCAGGGGGCCCTGGAGGTCGGGCCGGTCGGCCACCACCAGCTTGAGCAAGGCGGCGAGGTTTTGGCCCTGACGGAGGGCGGCGACGAGGCGGGCGGGCAGCGAGTGGCGGGACGAGGCGGGGCGCGAGCCGCGGGCGACGGGCGCGCCGAAGGCGGCCTCGGGCGGGACGACGCCCGGGTTGACGGCCGGGGGCGGGGGGACGGGGGCCGGGGCGGCGGGCACGTAGACGACGCCGCGGCCTGCCGCGGCGGCCGGCGGCTGCGCGCTGGCGGCGGCGGCAGCGGCGGCGGCGGCGGCGGCAGAGGCGGCGGCAGAGGCCGACGGGGCGGCGGCGGGCGCGCCGCCGGCGCCGCCCCCCCCGTTGCCCGCGGCGGCGGCGGCGGCGGCGCTGGCCGGGCGCGGGGCGCCGGAAGGAGGGGCCGCGGCCGCCGCGGCCTCGGGCGGGGAGGCGGCGCCGGCGCGGTCTACTGCTGGCGCGGCCGCCGCCGCTGCTGCTGTCGCTGCCGCTCCTGGCGCCGCTGGTGCCGGGGCCGCCGCCGCGCGCGCGGCCGCGACCGCCGCCGAGGCGCTGCCGCTGCCCGAGCCCACGCCCGCCTGCGCCGCGAGGCGCTGGGCGTAGGTCAGCGGAGCGGCAGGCGCGGCGGCGGCGGCCGACGGCGGGCGCTTGGCGCCCGCGGGGCCGTGCCCGTTGGCGGCGGCGGCGGCGGCGGCGGCGGCGGCGGCGGCCGGACCCGCCTTGCCGCCCGGGGGCGAGGAGGCCTTTGGCTGCTGCTGCTGCTGTTGCGCCCCCAGTGCCGCCGCCGCCGCTGCCGCCGCCGCCGACGCGGGACGCTGGATGGGCCTCGGCGCGGCGTCCGCCGCCGGCGCTTGCTCGAGCGCGACCGGCGCGGCGGCGGCGACGGCCAGCGCGACGACGTGGTTTTGGCCGGGCGACCCGATCGGCGCGAGCGGCGCCGGCGCCGCGCCGCCGCCGAGGCCCTGGAAGGGCGGCGGGACGGCCGGCAGGGGCAAAGGCGCGAAGGACGGGGCAGCCGTGGGCGGAGACAAGGCCTGCTGCAGGGGCGAGCGGCCGGCCGAGGCGTGGAGGGGGGCGCCGACGGGCGGGCCGCCGAGCGGCGCCCCGGGCGACATCGGCGGGGGACCGCCGCCCGCCTGCTGCTGCTGCGGCTGCTGCTGCTGCTGCTGTTGCATCATCATTTGCTGCTGCGGGTCGCCCGGCGCGAAACCCAGCGTCAGGCCGCGCCAGTCGCCCGGGGCGGGGCCCACGCCGCCGGGGCGGCCGGGCGAGTGCGCGAGGCCGGGCGGCGGGCCGGCTGCGGCGGCGCGGCCTTGGGGCGGCGGCGCGCCAAACATAGAGGGCCCGCCGCCGTCGGGCTGCTGCTGCTGCTGCTGCTGCTGCTGGGGGAGGGGCGGCGGGCCCATCTGCTGCTGCTGCTGGTACGCCTGCTGCTGCTGCATCGCCATCTGCCGCTGCTGCTGCTGCTGCTGCTGATCCGCCATGATGGCCGCGCGCTGCCGCCGCTGCTGCATCACGGCAGCCGCGGCGGTCGCCGCCGCCGCCGCGTCGTCGCCGCCGCCGCCCGGCGGCCCTCCTCCTCCTCCTCCGTACTCCTGCTGGTGCTGCGGGTGGAGCTGCTGGTGCTGGTGCTGCTGATGCTGGTGCTGCTGGCGTTGCTGCTGCTGCATGGCCATGGCGTACGCCATGCCGCCGCCGCCGCCCTGGCCGCCGCCGCCCCCAAAGCCGCCGTCGGGCCTGCCGCCGCCGCCGAAGCCGCCGCCGCCGCCCGCCCCCTCGCCCGCGTCGTAGTCGTCGAGCAGGCCCGACGGCAGCAGCTCGAGCGCGCTGATGCCGCCCGGCGCCCCCGCGTCGTGCTGCTGCTGCTGGGGCATGCTGGGCGGGGGCGGCCTCACGGCGCCGCCAAAGCCCGGCGGCAGGCGCGCTCCGCCGCCCGAGGGGCCGCCGCCGCCGCCGCTGCCGCCCGCCACCGCGGCGCTGTAACCGCCGCCGCCGCCCATGCCGCCCGCCACGGGCCCGCGGCCCGGGCCCCAAGCGCCACCGTCGTTGCCGCCCCCGCCATAGCCGTTGTCGGGCTGACCTCCGCCGCCGCCGCCGCGCACCTTGTCCTCAACCGACAGGCCGGCAAAGCCCGCCGCCGCCGCCGCCGCCTGCTGCTGCTGCTGGTGCTGCTGCTGCTGCTGGTGCTGCTGCTGCTTCTGGTCGTAATCGTGTGGCTGATGCTGCTGGTGGTTGTGGTGGTGCTGCTGCTGCTGCTGGTGGTGCTGGTGGTGCTGCTGCTGCTGGTACGCGTGCTGCTGCTGCTGCTGCTGCTGCTGCATCTGCGGCTGCGGCTGCACTTGAGGCAGCGGCGGCGGCGGAGGGCCGCCGTAGCCGCCACCCGCCGCGTAGGCGTACGACGGCTGCTGCTGATGCTGATGCTGCTGCTGCTGCTGCTGCTGCTGCTGCTGCCTCTGCTGGTGTTGCATCGGCATGCCCCCTCCTCCTCCCGGTCCTGCCTGCTGCTGCTGCTGCTGCGAGGGCGCGCCGGCGCCGGCGCCGCCGGCAAAGGCGCGGCCTGCCTCGTCCCAGCACGGCCGCAGCTCCGGCGGCACGTACCCGAGCTCCGCCGCCCGCTGCACCATCGAGTGGTACTCCCACGCCTGCAGGCCCGAGGCGGCGAAGCAGGCGCGCAGGTCGCCCGTGTGCGCGGCGAGCACGTCGCGCGGCGGCGCCGCGCCGCCCGCGCCGACCGCCCATCGGCGCACCTCGCCCTGGAGCGTGGCCATGGCGCGCCGCATCAGCGCCTCGCGGTCTCCCGCCGCGGCCGCCATCTGGAGAAGGAGGTTGGGGGGTACGTGTGGGGGTTGGGGCAAGGGGGGCGTGAGCGTGAGGGGGCGTGGCGCGGTGTTTGTTTTTTTGTCGGGAGAAGCAGGGGGG
>Ga0209491_10002010_pt1 | contig 37553 bp, 40 predicted proteins | sample BON02_FD_187213 | JGI IMG/M metagenome (GOLD analysis project Ga0209491, IMG submission 187213) | Freshwater microbial communities from Lake Bonney liftoff mats and glacier meltwater in Antarctica - BON-02 (SPAdes) (version 2) | ecosystem: Environmental > Aquatic > Freshwater > Ice > Glacier... | reverse complement strand
GGTCACGGCGTTGGTGGCCGAGCCGATGGTTCCGTGCTGTTGGTAGAGGGGCGGGCTGAACGAGCGGACACCGAGCAGCGCCGTGGCGAACAGCGGATCGTCTTCGGGCACCGACGTGTTCGCGCCGAGTCCGACCGGAATCGTGAGCGTGCCACCGTCGCGGATCACCACGAGGTCGACGGTGTCTCCTGGTTCGAACGTGCGCACGGTTTCACCCAACTGGACCGAGGTGGTCACCGGGATGCCCTCGACCGAGACGATCTCGTCGTCGTCGCGGATACCCGCCGCCCAGGCGGGTAGTTCGATCGCTGCGGCGCCGACGATCACCCGCGGCTCGTCCTGCGCTGTGATCTCGCCCTGGGTGGAGTACACGCCGAACAGCAGGACGATCGCGATGAGGATGTGCATGATCGAGCCGGCCGAGATCACGAGCAGGCGCTTGGGGAAGCTCTGTTGGCGGTAGCTGCGGGCTTCGTCGCCGGGTTCGACGTCGTCCATGCGGTTCATGCCGATGATGCGCACGAACGCTCCGAGCGGGAGGGCCCGAACACCGTATTCGGTCTCACCCCGACGGAAGCTCCACAGGCGTGGCCCGAAGAACAGGAAGAACTGGGTGACCTTCATGCCGGTCCACTTGGCGGTCAGGTAATGACCGAGTTCGTGGAGGAAGATCGAGATGACGACACCCGCCACGAACACGAACATCCAGATGTTCACGAAAGCCAGCCACACGAAGAGGCCGGCGATCGCTGCCATCGACAGCAAGCCCCTCCAGCCGCCGGCCACTTCGTCCTCGCCGCGCTCGACGACTGCGCCGCCGGCCATCAACTCGCTCTTCATGCGGTCGGATCGCGTGAGGACCGGCGGCGGCAGTGGAGCACCGCTCCGTTCGTCGTGTGGAGTCAGTTGGTCGGTCATGTCGATCGTTTCGAGAGGAGGTCACGCGCGATCCGCCGGGCCTGGGCATCGGCATCGATCACGTCGTCGACAGTGTGGGGGGTTGCTCCATCATGCATCGCCAGTACGCCAACACAAACGTCAGGGATCTCATTCCATCGCAAGTTCCCGGCCAAGAATGCGTCAACTGCCACTTCGTTGGCCGCACTGAGCCAGGCGGGCGCCGTGCCGCCGCACCGGCCGGCGTCGTAGGCCAGATCGAGGCACCTGAACGTCGCCCGATCGGGTGCTTCGAAATCGAGCCGCTCCAGTGCGGTCCAGTCGATGCGGCCGAACGGGCTTCCTATCCGGTCGGGGTAGCCGAGGGCATAGCCGATCGGGAGACGCATGTCGGGCAGGCTGAGCTGGGCGACCGTGGAGCCGTCGGTGAACTCGACCATCGAATGCACGATCGACTGCGGGTGCACCACCACGTCGATGTCGTCGTAGGGCGTGCCGTACAGCTCGTGGGCTTCGATCACCTCGAGCCCCTTGTTCATCAGCGTGCTGGAGTCGACGGTGATCTTCGGCCCCATGCTCCACGTGGGATGCGCGAGCGCTGCCGCGACCGTGACGCCGGCCAGGTCGGCCGCAGTACGGCCCCGGAACGGTCCGCCACTGGCAGTGAGCAGCAAGCGGGCGACCTCACGGTCGGCGGCCACCGACGACCGCAGGCACTGGTGCAACGCGCAGTGTTCGCTGTCGACCGGCACCAACTCGGCCCCCGGCACCGATCGCAGCGGTTGCACGATCGGTCCGGCGGCGATGAGGGACTCCTTGTTGGCCAACGCCAACCGCTTCCCGGCACGCAGCGTCTCGATCGTGACGGCCAGCCCGGCGAACCCGACGACACCGTTCACCACCACGTCGGCCGGTCCGACGACCGCCGCCAACTCGGCAACGACCTCGACCCCCGCCAGCGCAGCGGCCACCTCGCGTCGGGCCGACTCGTCGACAACCGCCACCAGCCTCGGCGAGCAGCGCCGTGCCTGCTCGATGACCGCAGCAGAGGAACTTCCGACCGCCAACGCCACGATCTCGTACGAGCCGGGCACCCGGGCGTTCTCGGCCTCGATGACCTCGAAGGTCTGGGTGCCGATCGATCCGGTCGACCCGGCGATCGCCACGCGGGTCGGTGACATCAGGACCTCAGAGCGCCGTCCACGGTTCGACCACGAGCATCAAGTAGTAGACCGCCGGCAGCGTGAACAAGAACCCGTCGAATCGGTCGAGCACGCCGCCATGGCCCCGGATGATCGCACCGAAGTCCTTCACATCGAGGTTGCGCTTGAACATGCTCTCCGCGAGATCGCCGAGCGGCGCCATCGCCGAGATGACGATGCCGAGCATCAGGAGGTGACTGGTGCTCGACCAGGTGTCGCTGAAGTCCTGCATGCCGATGATCAGCATCACCAGCAGCGTGAGGATCGTGCCGCCCAACAGCCCTTCGAGCGACTTGTTGGGGCTGATCCATGGCCGCAGCGGCGTGCGACCGAATGCCGTACCGACGAAGTACGCCCCGACGTCATTGGCGACGACACCGATCGCGATCAACACCAGCGTGTCGGTGCCCCATGGGGTGCCCTGGCCGAAGTTCGACCAGGCGAGGATCAGCGCCGCGTACGAACCCAACACGCCGATCCACACGATGCCGAGCATCGTGATGGCCATGTTCGGCATCGGCCCGGATTCGACCGAATCAGCCGCGATGAAGCTGATCGCACCGGCGAAGAACGCGAACGCCAGCACCAGTGGAATGGCGGCTTCGCCGACCCAGTACGCAGCGAGCGGCGTCGCAACACACGCAGCCACGCCGACGGCGATCACCGGCCGGTATCCCTTGTCGGTCACTCGAGCGAAGTACTCGACCGCTGCCAACCCGAGAGCCAAGGTGACGAACGCCATGGCTCCGGCCGGGCGCCACATCGCGAGTGCCAGGAAGACCGCGGCGAGGGCAAGACCCGACGCGACAGCCACCGGAAGATTCCGGCCTTCGGACGACTGAGCAGTTGCGCCGGCACTGGGCGGACGCTGCGGGGCAGCGCCGCGACGCTTCGGGTCGGGACGGCGGGGCATTCCCGATGGGTCGGTGCCGATGGTGATGCGAGCGGGCTCACGGCGCGCTGGTGCAGCCGCCTCGGTGACCGGCACCGCCCCGGACGACCGTCTCGTGTCGGACACCGACACGTCGTCAGCAGTCGGGTCGTCGTGCCAACTGAGTTCACCCGTCGGATCTTTCGGCGCCTGAGAGACGACATCGTGAGCCGTTGACGCGCCGGAGAACGACGACCACACGTCGACGTCGTCGGTTGGGTCGGGTGCAGCCTCGGGTGCCGCGATCCTCGGGACCTCTCCGGTCGGCGGATCGGTCCAGTGCTGCATCGGACCCGATTCGTCGGCACCGAAACTGATCGACTCACGCTCACGCTCACGCTCGGGTCGATCGTCGAACGACGTGACTGGCTGCTCGGTGGTCGCCCCGAAGAGCGGGCCGCCGAACTCGTCGTCGTCGAACGAATCCATCTCGCTCTCGAACGGACCCGGCTTGCGACGCGAAGTCGCCTTGTCGTCGTCGTCCCACTCACTCATGACAGTGTCCTTCCCCCAGAGATCCAGACCGAGCAGCCGTTGCGCCACTCATACTTCGAGCAGTTCCTGCTCTTTGCGCCCGAGCGCAGCGTCGATGTGCTCGACGTGCTCGTGTGTCACCTTCTCGAGATCCTTCTCGGCGCGTTCGAGTTCGTCGGCGGAGATGTCACCGTCCTTCTCGGCGGTCTCCATGGCCTTGCGAGCGTCTCGACGTGCACCGCGAATGGCGATGCGGCCATCTTCGGCCATGTGCTTGACCACTTTGACGTACTCACGTCGGCGTTCCTCGGTGAGTAGCGGCAGCGAGATGCGGATCGAGATGCCGTCGTTGTTCGGCGACACGCCGAGATCGCTGTCGCGTATGGCCTTCTCGATCGGCTCGAGCGTGCTGCGATCATGCGGTTTGATCAGCAACTGGCGAGCCTCGGGCACCGAGATCGACGCCAGTTGCTGCAGCGGTACCTGGGCGCCGTAGTACTCGACGGTGATGCGCTCGACCAGCGATGGTGTCGCCCGTCCGGTGCGCACCGTGGAGAACTGCGACTGGGTGTGCTGCACCGCTTTGTCCATCTTCTCCATCGTTTCCAACATGGTCTCATCGATCACGCCGCCAGCGTACTCAGACCGACCCCGCAGACCAGACCATCGCCGCCCATGAGCGTCGCTGCGTCACCGGAACCGGGCCCTGATCAGACCTCGTGAACGAGCGTTCCCTCGTGGCCGCCCTGCACGATGCTGCGTAGTGAACCGGGCTTCGACATGTCGAACACCACGATCGGGATGCCGTTGTCTCGACAGAACGCTATGGCGGTTGCGTCCATCACCTTGAGGTTCTTGGTCATCACCTCGAGGTAGCCGACCTCGTTGTACTTGGTGGCGGTGGCGTCGTGGCGGGGATCGGCCGAGTACACGCCGTCGACGCCGGAGTGCGTGCCCTTGATCACCACATCGGCCTCGATCTCGGCGGCGCGCAGCGCAGCGGCGGTGTCGGTGGTGAAGAACGGATTGCCGGTGCCGGCAGCGAAGATGACGACGCGCCCCTTCTCGAGGTGGCGAACGGCGCGACGACGGATGTAGGCCTCGGCGATACGGGGCATCTCGATGGCCGATTGCACCCGCGTGTCCTGTCCGAGCCGTTCGAGTGCGTCCTGGAGCGCCAGGGCGTTCATGACGGTGCCGAGCATGCCGATGTGATCGGACTGCGTGGCATCCATGCCACTCAACGACCCGGTACGACCTCGCCAGAAGTTGCCGCCACCGACCACCACAGCGACGTCGATCCCGAGGTTCTGGCGGAGGTCGACGATGTCGCGTGCCGTTGCTTCGAGCGTGGCGCCGTCGAGACCCATGCCAGACGGGCCGGCGAGGGCTTCACCCGACGGCTTGAACACGATCCGTTTCCAACTCGGTCGGGGACCCCCGCGGGGATGGATCGGCTCGTCACTCATCGAGAGACGAGAGTACCGCGCCGACGATCACCCCGGGAAATGCCCGCCAAACAACGCACGATCCCCGAAAAATGCCGCCAGCGTTGCGCTGAGCGCAACGCTGGCGCGCCATTTCGGATCGCTGGACCGGGGTCAGCCGATTTCGACTTGAGCGAAGCTGACGATGCTGGCGCTGCCGATGAACTGGGTCACCGACAGCTTGTCGTCCTTCGCGTACGGCTGGTCGAGGAGCGCGACGTCCTTGAAGAAGCCGTTGATTCGCCCTTCGACGATCTTCGGCAGCGCCGCTTCCGGCTTGCCTTCATTGCGGCTGATGGTCTCGAGCGTTACCCGCTCGGCAGCGACGACGTCCTCGGGGACATCGTCGCGGCTCAGGAACTTCGGACGGGCGAAGGCGATGTGCACGGCCACGTCATGAGCGAGCTCGGGCGTGCCACCGGCGATCTCGACGAGGACGCCGTTGACGCCGCGTCCACCCTGGAGGTGCTGGTAGCTGCCGATGACATTGCCGTCGGCGGCCTCGATGCGCTTGACCTGGCCGAGACCGATGTTCTCCTTCAGCGTGACCTTGAGCTCTTCGAGCTCGGTGGCCCGCTCGCTGACGGCGTCGACACCCTTGGCAGCGACGAGCGCCGCCAGTGCGTCGGCTTCTGCCTTGAACTGATCGGAGCCGGCAACGAAGTCGGTCTCGCTCTTGAGCTCGACGATCGCGCCGACGTTGCCCTCGATGAGGAGGCTGACGACACCCTGCGAGGCATCGCGATCTTCGCGCTTCGCGCTCGCCGCGAGGCCCTTCTCACGCAGCCAGGTCTTCGAGGCTTCGACGTCGCCTTCGTTCTCCTGCAACGCCTTCTTGCAGTCCATCATCCCTGCGCCGGACGAATCGCGCAGGGCCTTGACGTCTTGTGCGGTGAATGACATGGCTTCAGCTCTCCGTGTTCTCGTCGGTGGCGGCGTCGGTGGTCTCACCGGCGGAGTCTTCCGAAACTTCGGAGACGGCGGTGGCGGCATCGGCGCTCGGCGCGTCAGCAGATGCTTCGTCCTCGACCGGGGCAACGGGCTGCTCGGTGTTGGCCACAGGGCCGGTGGTTTCGTCGGGCACCGATTCCGGGACTGGCTCGGACTTCGAGTCGCCCGATGCGAATGACTGGTCCGCCGAAACGACCGGCGCGTCCTTCGCAGCGGCGAGGCGGGCATCGCGGTCGGCTTGCGCCTGCGCCGCGGCGTCACGGGCGGCAGACTGGGCGGCCGAGAACTCGGCTTCCTGCTCAGGGCTGCGTTCGGCGACGGGCGCCGGTGCGGGGTTGCGCTTGTTGGCGATGAAGCGACCCTCTTCGACGGCGTCGGCGATCACACGGGCGAACAGGCTGTTCGAGCGGATGGCGTCGTCGTTGCCGGGGATCGGGTACTGGACCACCTCGGGGTCGACGTTGGTGTCGACCACGGCCACCACGGGGATACCGAGCTTGTTGGCTTCGGTGACAGCGATGTGCTCCTTCTTGGTGTCGAGCACGAAGATCGCGTCGGGCGCCTTCTTCATGCCGCGGAGGCCACCGAGGTTGCGCTGCAACTTGGTGAGCTCGCGATCGAGCAACAGGGCTTCCTTCTTGATCATGGCGTCGAATTCGCCAGACGCCTGCATGCGCTCGTACTCGAGCATCTTGTTGACGCGCTTGCCGATCGTCTCGAAGTTGGTGAGCATTCCACCGAGCCAACGCTCGTTCACGTACGGCATACCGCACTTGTCGGCGTAGCTCTTGACCGGATCCTGCGCCTGCTTTTTCGTGCCGACGAAGAGGATCGTGCCGCCGCCGGCGACGAGGTCACGGACATAGCCGTATGCCGTTTCCACACGACCGAGCGTCTGCTCGAGGTCGATGATGTAGATGCCGTTGCGCTCACCGAAGATGAAGCGCTTCATCTTCGGGTTCCACCGACGGGTCTGGTGGCCGAAGTGGGCTCCGGCTTCGATCATTTGCCGCATGGTGATGACAGCCATGGTGATTACTCCTTGTTGCGGTTGATCCCGCCGGTCGGCGCCCTCGTGGAGAGCGACCGCATGTGGACCGAGGGGACAGTGTGACGTCGCTGCGAACAGCCACCGATCCAGGTGAATCGGCCCATTTGATGCTATCGGGCGGTTTCCGGCTCCCGACACGCCCCGTCGTCGACCACGTCGAAGCGTTCGAACACCACCGCCAGACCATCGCCGAACTGCAGCCACACCGGGCCGAGCATGCGCTCGAAATAGTCCGAATGCATCCGCAGCCAGTCGCCGCGAGTGCGGTCACCCTCGCCCTCGTCCCAGGCGAACGCATCGTCGACCGACGACAGGGGCCCGACGCTTACGTCGGTGGTCTCGATCACCCCACGGGGCAGCCCACGACCGTCGCAGATGATCGAGAAGTCACCGACAGTCGGCAGGTCGCTTCCGTCGTCGGCGTAGTCGAGCCGACAGCTCGCCGTCGCTCGTTTGGGCCCGTCGACGACCAGTGCGAGCAGCCGGTCGGCCATCTCGGCGCTGTCGCCGAACTGGAACACGTCGGCCGGGGCGACGCCTGGAGGGATCTGGCGTGGCGACGCGAACTGCTGCCAGCGCTGCTCGACCGCCGACTGGTCGATAGCACCGAGCAAATCGTCGTTGCCGTCAGACATATCGGGGACCATAATCGGTCCGCAGCGCCGGTGCGGTTGCGCATTTCGGTTGTGGTGGGGGTGCCGGGCGTGCTGGCGTGCCGTCCACCGGGATGAGGCGCTGGCGGCCTCGAAGTGCCCCGATGAACGGTGCCGGATCGGCGTACTCGTCGCCGATGCGCAGACCGAAGAAGAACGTGTCGGACGCACGACCGACGGCACCACCGGCGAGTACGACGCCACCCAGCACCAACGATGTCGAGGTGAGCTGGCCGTAGGTGTGACGCCATCCGTTCGTGAGCCGCACCACGACGTAGCGAACGTCGGCGACCGAACCGACGAACTCGATGCGTCCACTCGCTGCGGCGCGTACGGCGACATCGTCGCCGACGTCGAACTCGATCCCTCGGTTGCCTGGACACCACGGGCACGGCGGTTCGCGGAACGGATCGGTGACCGTTCCCTCGACCGGGGGAAACCAACAGGGCGGTGCTGCGGTGGCGGGCGTCGGCGCTTCGAGACCGACGAGAGCGGTCACTGAGATGACGGCACCAACGAGCAGACGGCGACGGCGAGTGGAACGGGGACGAGCAGGCATGGCGACCCTTCGAGACCCCTCGGCAACGCCGAGGTCGGACAGAGGGGGCGCACTGCGCCGATGGGCCACCCAGCAGGATGAGCGATTGACGGTCAGCCGACGCCGGCGGCGGACAGACGTGAACGCAGGTGCAACACCGACTTGGTGTGGATCTGCGACACGCGGCTCTCGGTGACACCGAGCACCTGTCCGATTTCGGCGAGGGTGAGACCTTCGTCGTAATACAGCGAGAGCACGAGCTTCTCGCGATCTGGGAGCTTCTTGATCTCGCCGCGCATGATCTGGCCGAGTTCGCGATCTTCGACCACCGACGCCGGCGAGCCCGACCCCGGTCCGTCGAGCGCCGCCGGTGCGGCGCCGGCGGCGATGGCACGATCGAGTGGGCCGACGGTGGTGCTCGCGATTGCAGCGAGCCAACGGGTGAGTTCGTCGCCGGAGATGTGCAGGTGGGTTGCGAGTTCTTCGTCAGTGGGAGCACGACCCTCCTTGTGCTCGATCTCTGAAATCGCCTTCTCGACGCTGCGGGCACGGCTGCGGATCGACCGGGGCACCCAGTCGAGCTTTCGCAACCCGTCGTAGACGGCGCCACGGATGCGGGGCACGGCGAATGTCTCGAACTTCACGCCGCGTTCGGGGCCGAAGCGTTCGATGGCGTCGATCAGACCGAAAACACCCGAGCTGACGAGGTCGCCCGGGTCGACGCTGGATGGCAGGCCGGCGCCGACACGACCGGCGACGAACTTCACCAACGGCGAGTAGTGCACGATCAGGTGGTCTCGTGCCGCCATGTTCCGGCGGTTCAACCACCGGGTCCATTGCATCTGGAGGTCGGCGTCTTCTGGAACGATGCTCATGCTCTGGGGTGGGCCTCACGATAAGCAGCCGACAAACGCTCGCGGCTGACATGGGTGTAACGCTGGGTGGTGGCCACATCGGTGTGGCCCAGCAACTCTTGGACTGCTCGGAGATCGGCACCGCCGTCGAGCAGGTGCGTCGCAAAGGTGTGTCGCAGCGCGTGGGGATGAGTGGGGCTCGGCGAACGGCGATCCACGATGCGTCGCACGTCGCGCGGCGTGAGCGGCCGCCCGCGTTCGTTGCCGAACAGCACATCGCCTGCGTCGGCCGGCAGTACGTCGTGTCGGACCGCCAGCCATCGGCGCAGCGCCGCGACTGCCGGCTCGCTGATCGGGACGCGCCGCTCTTTCGAGCCCTTGCCCCAGACGGTGGCGGCGCCATCGGCGACCGACACCGACGACACCTGCAGCCCACAGAGTTCGCCCACGCGCAGCCCAGAGCCGTACAGCAATTCGAGAACTGCGTCGTCGCGACGGCGCCGCCAGTCGGGCTCGTCGTCGCCGAGCGGACCGTCGAGCAGCCCACTGAGTTCGCGCTGATCGAGCACCCGAGGAAGTCGTCCATTGCCGGCGGGGACGGAGACCCCACTGGTCGGGTCGACCTCGACGATCCGATTCGCGACGAGCCAGCGGTAGTAGCGACGGATCGCCGCAGTCTTTCGGGCGATCGACCGTCGGGCGAACTGGCGGGTGGTGAGATGCGCCAGGTACCGACGCACCGTGGTCCGCTTGACGGCGCCCGGTTCGAGCAGATCGCTGCGCGAGCACCACTCGGAGAAGGACCGCACGTCGGAGGTGTACGCGGCCACCGTGTTGTCGGACAACGACGTGAGCGCCTGCGCGAAGTCGTCGATGCGCCAGGGGTCCACGGCGATGATGGTATTGCCCGCGGGACTCCCCAGGCGTGGATGGCCCGTCGTTCGATGGCATGTCCGTGGTCGGACAGCGCCGCAGAACGGCGACGAGGACCCGGATCATGCGAGGTCGGCCCAGTCGTGGATGGCCTCGAACCATCCGGCGGTTTCGCGCAGCCAGCCGGCATGTTCGAGACGCGCCACGGCCATGGCGGTATCGACGAGCGACGCCCCACAACACTCCGACAGTGTCTCGAGTGTCTGGGGCGCCGGGCGGCACGCCTCGATCAACCGACGGTCGGCAGCGCTCGGCAGGGAACGAGGATCGTGGCGGCTGCGTCCCGCTCGGCGACGGTCGAGGCCGAGCGCCATCAGGACGTCGGCGGTTTCCGTGGCCGGTGCAGCACCGTCGCACAGCAGCTTGTTCGTACCGAGCGCCGCCCGACTCTGGAGCGCCCCCGGCACGGCGAACACCTCGACTCCACGCTCGGCAGCTTCGCGGGCAGTGATCAGGCTGCCGCCTCGCTCGCGACTCTCGACGACCACGAGCACCTCGACCAGCGCGGCGAGGATACGGTTACGCAACGGGAACCGGAACGCATCGGGCCCCGTCCCCGGCGGCCATTCCGAGATCAGCGCCCCTCGTTCCGCGACGCGCTCCCAGAGTTGCGCGTGTTGGGCGGGATAGGGGCGGTCGGGCCCGGTGCCGACCACCGCCACCGGATGGGCGCCGTCGACGGCGAGCGCGCCGCGGTGAGCGGCACCATCGATGCCCTTGGCCAGCCCCGACACGACCACCACCCCTTCCGCAGCCAGTTCGTAGCCGAACCGAGCGGCGGTCTCGCGACCGCGTTGGGTGGCGTTGCGGGTGCCGACGATGCCGACGCGGCGAGCGTCGAGCACCCCGAGGTCGCCGCGCACGAAGAGCGCCGCCGGTCGACGTGGGTCGTCGAGCAGCGCCGCCGGATAGCCAGCGTCGCCGGCCATCACCACGTGGACTCCGGCTGCGACGCACTGCTGCCAGATCTCGTCGGGCGGGCGTTTCACCCCTGCTCGTTGCCACGCCGACGCGAGATCGGGTTCACGCCTGAACAACGTGGCGAACGGCTCCGGCGGCGAACAGGCACCTGTGGCGATCGCGAAAGCCTGCTCGGGCGTCCGGTGAGCGAGCAGGCCGGTGAGCCGTGCCACGGTGATCCGTTCGAACCCTGCGAGCGAGGCCACGAAACCAGCCGGCGCGATCATGCGACCCTCCCGGTGGGCATCGAGCGAGCGAAGGTGGCCCGGAAGCGCAGCGCCATGGCGACGTCTTGTTCGTCGACGCCCGGTTCGAGGTGTCCTCGCAGGTCGGCAATGGTGCGCGCCACCCGGCGGATGCGGTGGTACCCCCGCCCGCTGAGGCGATCGTGTTCGAGTTCGTGGCGGAGGAGCGCGGTGGATCCGGTGTCGAGTCGGGCGACGTCGTCGAGGTGTCGTACCTCCAGCGCACTGTTGAGACATCCTTGTCGTTCGGTCGCGAGGCGGCGAGCCACGAGCACCCGAGCGGCCACCACCGCGGAACTCTCGCCCGGTTCGTTGACGAGCAGGTCGTCGACAGCCGGACGATGCACCGCGACTCGCAGGTCGAATCGATCGAGCAGCGGACCCGACACACGTCGCGCATATCTGTGCAGCACCGCGTCACCGCACATGCACGCTCCTGGCGCCCCTCCCCCGCACGGACACGGGTTCATCGCGGCAACGAGCAAGAAGTCGGCCGGGAGGAGCTTGCGGATGTCGACGCGATCGACCCGGGCCGAGCGCAGCTCCAACGGTTGGCGCAGACCGTCGAGCACCGATGGAGCGAACTCGGCGAGCTCGTCGAGGAAGAGGACCCCGCAGTGAGCGATCGATACCTCGCCCGGCCGAATGACCTGGGAGCCACCACCGACGAGGGAAACCTGCGACGACGTGTGGTGTGGCGCCCGGAACGGCGGCTCGCTCACCAAGCCACCCGGAGGCAGGGCGATACCCGCAGCGGAGTGCAGCATCGTGACCTCGAGAGCTTTGCTGCGTTCGAGCGGTGGCAGCAGGCCGGGTAGACGCGTCGCCAGCATCGTCTTGCCGGAACCCGGTGGCCCGATGAACAACGTGTGATGTCCACCAGCCGCTGCGATCTCGAGGGCATGTCGGGCAATCGGCTGGCCCTGCACGTCGGCCAGATCGGGGAACGTCCGCAAGATCGGCGCCGGGCGATCGGCAACGTCGTGATCGGGCCACGGCGCCTCGCGACGCAGCGCTTCGACCAACTCGACGAGATTGGCCACCAGGCGCACCCGACCGAGCGCGACGACGTGCGCCTCGGTCGCACTGGCGATCGGCACCACCACGTCTCGCTCGCCGATCGCCCCGACCATCGGCACCACCCCGACGACCGGACGCAGCGATCCGTCGAGGCCGAGTTCTCCGATGAACGCGATGCCCTCGATCGCCTCGGGCGCGATGACGTCGCTGGCGGCGAGCACGCCGATCGCGATGGCCAGGTCGAGGCCGGAACCCGCCTTGCGGTCGCCCGAGGGCGCCAAGTTCACGGTGATCTTGTGTTTCGGCCAGGGATAACCGCTGCTCGTGACGGCGGCACGTGCACGGTCGCGCGACTCGCGGATCGACATGTCGGGCAGGCCGACGAGGCTGAAACCGGGGAGGCCGGCAGCTACCTGGACCTCGACGTGGATGAGGTGGCCTTCTGCACAGAAGAGCACCGCAGATGGGACGGATGCGAACATGCGAACCTCCTCGGGACGACGCGGCGAACCGCGGGGACAGCGAGGAGGGGCGGCAGGGCCCCACGACCCCGACCGATGCAGCACATCGATCGATGGTCGTACTGTACCGACCGGGTGTCACACTCCACCGACAGTCGCCGCTGGATGCACGAGGCGCCGCTGGATCGGCGAGCGATCGTGCGACAATGCTCACCCGTGGTGACTGTCCGCTTCGATCCCCCTCGCCGATCGGCGACGCTCGTGGCTGCCGCGCTCACCGCAGCGATCGCATCACTGACTGCATGCAGTGGCGAGGAGGCGCCGAGCGCCGAGCGGTTCTGCGGCGAGGTCGCCGCCAACAAAGAGGCGCTCACCAGCCCGCAGCTCGTCTACACCAACGACATCGATCCGCTGCTCGATCTGTACCGCAAGGTCGGCGCACTGGCCCCGCTCGGCGTCCAGTCCGACTGGGATCAGATCGTGTCGGCGTACGAGACGGCCAGCACCGTGGTGATCGGCGATCAGGAGTCCGAGCAGGCATCCCTGACGGCCATCTACACCAGCGAGAGTTCGGCAGCCGCCGTGGAAACCTGGCTGTTGGCCAACTGTGCCGTCGACATCGGGCCGGTGTTCACCATCGTGCCCCAGGGCCCGGTGACGATCACTGCGCCACCCAGTGACACCACGCCGCCGTCAGTTCCCTGACGGCGCACATCAGGAGACGCGGATCAGGAGATGTCGCCGCGGCGCAGGATGACCTTGTCGACGAGGCCGTAGTCGCGGCCTTCTTCGGCGGTGAACCAGCGGTCGCGCTCGGAGTCGGCCTGGATCTGCTCGAGCGTCTGCCCCGAGTGCTCGGAGATCAGGGTGGCCATGCGCAACTTGGTGTAGCGGAGCTGCTCGGCCTGGATGGCGATGTCGGAGGCCTGACCACGCAGACCAGCGAGCGGCTGGTGCATCATGATGCGGGCGTTGGGAAGCGTGTACCGCTTGCCGTCGGCGCCGGCGGTGAGCAGGAACTGCCCCATCGATGCAGCCAGGCCGAGACACACCGTGGCGACGTCGCAACCGACGAACTGCATCGTGTCGTAGATGGCCATGCCAGCGGTGACCGAACCGCCGGGGCTGTTGATGTACAACCAAATGTCCTGACCGGGATCTTCGCCTTCGAGATACAGCAACTGCGCGCAGATCTGGTTGGCGATTTCGTCGTTGACATCCGAGCCCAACATGACCACCCGGTTCTTCAGGAGGCGGTCGAAGACGGCCGAACGAGGATCGAATCCACCCTCGAGAGCTACTGGTTGCATGAGTTCCGACATGGTCTGCACGCTATCGGCCATGGCGGCGGTGGAATCACGGTGGCCTCGTTCCCACTACCTTCTCGCAATGGCCGTCACTGCGAAGTTCGTACCCGAACAGATCGAGCTGTTGCCGAACACGCCGACGACCCTGACGCTGCGCTTGTACAACGACGACGCCGAGACCCGCACCGTCACGCTCACCGCCTCGGGAAACCTGAGCGACTACGTCCGGTTCGACTCGTCGACGGCCACCGTCGACACCAATCAGATCGTCGACGTCCCCGTCACCGTGTTGGTGCCCTCGACCGTCGAGGCCGGCACCTACGCGATCTCCACTGACGTCACCATCGTCGAAGAACCGGTGGACGGCGAACCGATGGACGGCGAACCAGCGCACGACAAGCCCGACGTCGAGGCCGCCACGGCCACCGCCGTTGTCGAAGCCCACAGCGACTACACGATCGCGGTGCAACCCGCTCCTTCGAAGGGGGCGACTGCCGGTCGCCACATCGTCCGGCTGGCGAACACGGGCAACGTGGTGGTCACGGCCGAGTTGTCAGCAGATGCCTCCGACGACGATGTGACCGTCCAGTTGGGCGACACGTCGATGACCGTGGCAGCCGGGTTGATCGGTGTGGTATCGCTGCGCGTCGAGCCGTCGACCACCTACTGGAGCGGCCCGTCCAACGATCACCACTTCACGCTCGGCGCAACGTCGGCCGAGGGTCGCTCCGACGACCTGACCGGCACCTACCAGCAGCGGCCGCGCCTGCCCAATTGAGTGGGACCGGCGGCTGCTGGTGCCGGCGCCGCTCTCCTCGTGAGCGCGATTGGCTGGTTCGCGCTGCTGCGGCCATGGGTGCAGGACACCGCCGACGACGCTGCCGCCGATGCGATCGAACAAGACCGAACCGCCCTGCGCGAGCGCATCGATGAACTCGAAGCAGCAGCTGCCGAGGCCGAAGAGCTCCCGCTCGGCACCCCCATCGACATCCGCCTCGAGGTGGCCCCCACCGGCGGCAACACCGAGGAGGATGTCGCGCTGACCGAACGAGGAACGATCCTCTCGATCACCGACATCGTGTTCGAAAACCCGACGGGCGCTGTGGGGACCGTGTCGTTGCGGCGCGGCGACGAGGTCATCCTGCAATCCGAGCTCGCCAACTTCCGCGACCTCGATCGACACTTCGTCGCGCCGTTCCAGTTCGACGAGGACACCGAGATCGTGCTCGACGTCGAGTGCCGCACGCCCGGTGCCGGCGCGAGCGACTGTCCGGTCGGGGTGTCGCTCGTTGGTTTCGTCGACGAAGCCGACTGAGCGTTCAGCGTCCGAGTGGACTGCTGGGTCCGCTACGGACCGCAGTATCACCCGAGGCCGCCCCTCGACTGGAAACCAGCAACTCGGCGGCGACGTCATCGAACGCATCGGGCTGACCGACCACCGCGAGAACGGCTGGCCCCGACGGCGTGTTGGTGAGCACCACGACGACGTGAGCGAAGGTGCCATCGCCGTCGACGACGATCGGCGCAGCCACCGCCATGCCGGGCTGCGAGAGTTCGATCGTCGAGCCGGGCGGGAACCCGGCACCGAACACGGTGACGGTCTGGCCGGCACCCGTCGGAGACGATGGCGAACGCCTCGGGCACGTCGATCGAGGCTCCACCGATTTGCACCGCGCTCGCGCTTGCGTTGGTCAACGTGACGGGCTGGGTGCGGCGCCCTGCATCGACCACCGTCGGGCCGAACGCGGCCGAGGAGGCCGATGCACCTGCGGCGCCACCGATGGCCGATCCGGCGCCCGGCCTGAAGGTGCTCGACGACGACGTCGCGGGTCGGCGAGGCGTCGCCGGGAACGAGACGCTGGGGAGTCCGATGCCGACCGTCGGGAATCGAGCCACGACCACCGTGGGGAGCAGCGTGGTCGCGGGGATCGTCGGCGAGCTGGTGACCTCGGGTCCCGTCGACGCCGGAACGGTCGGCGAGGCCGCAGGTGGTTGGGTCACAGGCGGGATGAGGGGCGGGGTCGACGTCGTTGTTGTCGTTGTCGTGTCGACCGTCCCGCCATCGGACGAGCTGCGGTCCGCAGCCCAGACCACCGGGGCGCCAACTGGTCGTGCGGGGTCCAGTTCGGTTGCGCTGGCGAACACCAGCCACCGCCCGAATTGCGAGATCGCCGCGGGACCCGTCGGCTGAGCGCTGGCGAGTTCGACGATGTCGACATCCTCGGTGGTAGTGGCACCGAAGGAGCGCACACGGATGGCGGCATCACGCTGGTAGACGACGTGCTTGCCGTCGGCCGAGACCGTCGGGCGGGTGGCATCGTCGACGAGGATCGGTGGGGCCCGATCGGTCAGATCGGCACGGACAACGAACGGCGTCGAACCGACGACGACCGGATCGGTACGCATCGCCTCGAACACCACGAACCTCCCGTCGGACGAGATCGTCGGCGACGTCGAGGAGAACGCACCCGGATCGCCGGACGACGTCGCGAAGGTCAATTCGGTCACCGGTTCCAGTTCCACGGGCGCCCAGACGTAGACGTTGGCGGGGACTGGCTCGAAGGATGTGGTGCCCGGTCCAGCGACGAAGACGACCGTGTTGCCATCGGCGGAGATGTCGACCTGATGGCCGGTCGCGACGGCGGGTGAACCGTCCGCGCCGGCGTCGAAGGTGTAGGTGAGCTCATGCGGGCCGCCTGCAGCCGGACGGTCGTAGCGCCGGACATCTCGACCCGTCGACCCCACGCGATCGTCGAGCCGTCGAACGACAGCGCCGGTGCTCCGACCCGAATGGCACCCGGATCGACGGCGGATGCAGGTGGTTCGAGTGTGAACGCGTCGAGCACCAGGCCGTTGGGGAGCGGGGATGGGGCCTTCGGCAACTGGAGCTCGATCGCCGTGGCACACCGATCGATGACGGTGAGACGGATCTCGTCGGCGACGATCACCGAGTAGGCGACGACACAGCCATCGCCACTGATCCCGGGCGCAGTGCTGCCCGGCTCGGCCAGGGCGCGACTGGTTCTGCCGTCGCGGTCACGGATCCAGACCTGACGGTCGTCGACCGAGCTACTCGCGTTTCCGGGTGCGGCTGCGGTGGTCTCGTAGGCGACGACGGCGCCGGTGTCGGAGATCACGGGGACGCCGGAAACGGGCAGGTTCTGGACCGCCCCATCCGCGTCGACGGAGACAATCTCCAGTCGGACCAAATCGCTCTTGGCCTGCGCAGCGATCGTGGATGCATACGCGCTGACCACAGACGGTGACGACGGCTGCTGCACCGAGAGCCAGCCTGCGGCCCCGGCTCGACGTGGTGAGTGCGGACGTACCGTCAAGGTACCCGCTCGTCGGACGTGACGTCAGCGGGTAACGCCGCTCATCACCACCGCGACCCGCTCGGTCGGTTGGATTGCATCGATGGTGGCCAGGAGTCCGGCGAGGCCGGCGCTCCCGGTGGGGCTCACATCGAAACCGGCAGAGCGAGCCAGTTGGTGCGCGGCGATGATGTCGGCCTCGGCTGCGACGATCGGCGGGTCTCCCCAGGTGCCACCGATCGCCTCGATGACCCCGAGCCAGTCGTAGGTCTCGTCGTCGAGGATCCCGTCGGCCACCGAGTGCGGATCCTTCCACGGCGTCATCAGCTCGCCCCAGTGATCAGCCACGTCGTTCGAGCCTGCTTCGATGTCGCCGCCGGCACGATCCCACGCCCGTCGCAGGGGTGCGCATCCCTCGGCCTGCACGGCGAGCAGCCTGACCAACGGCAGCGCAGCGCCGAGGCAGGTGGCGAACGCGCCGCCGCCCACCTGCACGAAGATCCGATCGAGGTGCACGCTCTGCGCGGCTGTCTGATCGCCGATCTCCCAGCCGAGGGTTCGCCCGCCGTCGAGCGCCAACGCATTCTCCGGCCCCTGCACAGTGAACGGGATCGAACCGCCAGCGACGGCCTCGCGGAAGCGGAACATGGCGGGGTCGCCGGCCGGATCGGAGCGCCGTCGCTCGCAGCGGTGGACTCGGGCACCGAGACGGTCGAGTTCCGATCCGAACCCGTCACTCATCCATGTCGGCACGTACACGTCGATGGGCCAGTTCGCCGCAGCGGCCAATGTCGCAGCCGCGAGCGCAGCATTGCCGCACGACGCGATCGCCAGGGGCGGGCGGTCGACGAGGTGACCGAGGCGTTCGGCTGCGACCAGGTGCAGCAGGATCGAGAACAGGTGGCGGGCTTTCTGACTGCCGGCAACTCCCCCGGTCTCGTCCTTCACCCAGACACCTCCACCGTCGGTGAAGCCCAGCGCTTCGGACAGGGCGTCGGACCGACCGAACGGGGTGGGTACGAACCCGACCCCGGCGACTCGACTTACGGCGTCGTCGAGGGATTCCGCGATCGTTCGTCGTTCGGCGGCATCGATGCCGTTCGCATCGGCGTAGGCGGCCCATGCGAGTTGCGAGTCGTTCGAGACGAACGGGTTCGCGTGGGGATCGGGCACGTCGTTCGGAGGCGTGTCATGGCCGACGAACACGTCTCCCGGCGACTCGGCGCCTGCCTCCTCGCCGTTCGTAATCGCGAGCACGTGGTGCCGGTCCGACGATGTCGAGTTCGGGCAGCGCCACGGGAACGGGGTGGCAATGTCGACGGTGGCTGCGCAGACCAGGCAACGCCAGCCGGTCACGCGCACCGTCGAGCCCCGATCATCCGGCGACGCGTGCGTTGAAGTCGTCGATCATGTCGTCCCACACGTCGACGTAGGGCCGCAGGCCCTTCCAGAAACTCTGGTGGCGGCGGGCCTCGAACAGCTCGAACGGCGTGCCCTGCTGTTCGACCCAGGTGTAGTAGCCGAGGTTGAAGATGCGGCGGCGATCGGCTTCGGTGCAGTCGATCATGTTGTCGGTGTCGACCGAGCCGAGGTGCTCGCCGAAGACCTCGGCGGCGTCGGTGGTGGTGAATTCGTTGCCATAGCGGGTGGCGAGAGTCGTGGCTCGCGAGCTCGGGTACAGCGCGGCGCCGTCGGTGGCCACGGTGAGGATTGCATCGTCGGGGCCGAGGTCGAGCAGCTTGGCGGTCTTGATCGCGGCGAGCACGTTGCAGATGGCGGAGAAGCCGAAGTGCTCGAGCGTGGCGACGATGTCGGCGGGCACTCCCTTGGTCTGCACCAGGTACTGGCGGCCGGCTTCGGTGTTGAAGAGGGCGTCGAGTTCGTCGGTCGACTTGTCGGAGATCGCCACGACGACGTCGGTGTTGGTGATGTTGTGGATCAGCGGGATGTGCTTGTCGCCGATGCCCTGGATGTTGTGTTCGCCGAATCCGTTCTCGAGCATCGTCGGGCATTCGAGGGCCTCGACCGCAACGATCTTGGTGCCGAACTCCTCCTTGAGACGGTCGCCCGCAGCGATGGTGCCCGCCGACCCGGTCGCCGAGGTGAAGGCGGCCAGGTTGAGGTCGCGGCCCTGCTTGGCGAACTCGTCACGGACCGTTTCGAAGACGTGTCCGAATGCCCGGCCCGTCACCCGGTAGTGGCCGAGGTGGTTGCCGAACTCTGAGAACTGGTTGAGCACGAAGTTGCCGGGGTCGAGGGCCAGCTCGTTGCAGGCGTCGTAGATCTCCTTGACGTTCGACTCGGTGCCGTGGGTGCGGATGACGTCCTCGGCGGGGTTCGCGCACCACTCGTCGAGCCAGTCGAAGCGTTCCTGGCTCATTCCCTCCGGGAGAATCGCGACGCCCCGGCTGGCCATGATCCGGCTGATCGCGATGCCACCGCGGGCGTAGTTGCCGGTCGAGGGCCAGATCGCGCGGTGGTAGGTCGGGTCGAACTGTCCGGTGACGACTCGGGGTGCGAGGCACGAGTAGGCGGCGAGCACCTTGTGCGCGGTGATCATCGGGAACCGGTCGCCGAACACGACGATGATCGGGCTCTCGACCCCGGTGAGGCTCGACGGCAACACGATGTGATCGGGAACCGACACCCGGTTGCCGGCCAGGTCGTTGTACCAGTGAACGCGCCACAGGTTGCGGGCGTCGGGACCATTCAGGTCGGCGTCGCCGACCTTGGTGGCGTGGTCGAAGGTCGAGGGATCCTCGAGCTGGGCGAACGTCGGCAAGGTGATGCCCTGCTCGCGGAAACGTTCGACGCTGTTGGCGAGCGCGGCCTCGTCGACGATCCGGTCGGCCAGCCCGAACTGGTTCTCCAGCGCAGAGGTGGAGGAATCGACGAGGACATCAGGAGCAGCGGTCACGTTGACATTCTGTCAAAGGCCCGGGCGATGTGCTCGCTCCAGGTTCCAGACGCGGCACCACCCGCCCCGGGGGTGGGGCGGGCGGTGCGTTGGAGCGTTCGAGCGATGAGCGAAACCACCACATGGACGGGTTTCGCTCATCACCAACCGTCATTGCCGCCGGCGGTCAGAAGGATCGATCGTCGGGGGGAAGGGTGCTGGGGCCCACATGGGCGTCGAGCCAGGCGCAGAGGTCGGCAGCGCCGGTCCAGGAGTCACGGACCCGTTTGGCGGCACCGGCGGTGTGGATCCACTTCGGGACGCCGAACTGGCGCATGGCGATCAGGCCCTTGCGACGCAGTAGCTCGATACGGGGATGGTCCTTCGGGTAGCCGCGTGGTGCGGTCTTCAGTTCGTCGATGGCGCCGATCGAGTACTTCCTTCGCTCGGCGTCCGCGACGAGTTCGGCGAGTTCCGATCCGGTGGCGTCACCGTCGATCGCCGTGCGGAACCGCTCGAGTTGGTCCTTGGCCATGGCGTAGTAGCCGGCGCCGACCATCAGCCCGGCTGCGGAGAACTGGACGTAGTGACCGGTTCCGCCCTCCGACTCGCCGTAGGCACCCTGGGCCGTCTTGTACGGCGGCTTGTTCTTCGAGAACCGCACGTCGTTGTAGGGCCGGAACATGTGGAACGGCCCGAACTCGGTGAGTGCCTCGGTCAGCTCCACCATCGGCTGCTTGACGAATTCGTCGTAGCGGGCCTTGTTGGCCTGCCAGAAGGTGCGGGAGTTGTCGGCGTCGAGTTGCTCGTAGAACTCGATCCCCTCGGCCGGGAAACCACTGAACGCCATACGGCCAAGGTAGTTCGCGCAGTCACGGACCACGACGAGTTCGCTACGGAGATCGGTCACTTCCGAAGCCGGGTCGACGGTGTTGGTGGTAAACCGCTGTGACGATGAGCAGGTCAGTCGTCGTACCACTCCCAGGCGTCTATGACATCGATGCCGACCACGAACCGCGGAAGGGGCTGTGCATCGGACCCGACCCCGCCGGCAACCTCGTGGAACTCCTCTACCTCCAGTTCACCGACGGCGACCTGATCATCCACGCCAAAGCACTTCGACCAGTGTTTCGCACATACCTCAGCGGAGACCGACCATGACCGACCACACCACCCGATCCGGCAAGACACTCACCGAGACCGATATCGACGAGATCGCCACCGAGTTCGAGCAACGCGACTTCACCGACGACGAGCCAAGTCATCCGCAACGCGCTCGACGCCTACCTGTAGGACCGGGGCCTGCACCGATGGCTCGGAGGTGCACGTCGACACAGAGATCGATCGCGCGACCACCGAACTGCGACGGGTGCCTCGAGGGGAGCGCTCAGGTCACACGATCGTGGAACGTGCGAAAGAGTTGTTCGACATCGTCGGCGGTGCGCATTTGCGGCGCATCGGTGCCCATGGCCATCTCGGAGTAGGACAGCGATCCACCGACCGGTTCGTCGACGAAGAAGAACGCCGGGCCGAGCGAATCAGTGGCGTAGGCGAGGTCGCCGAGGTCTTCGAGCTCCTCGGAGTCCTCGATGGTCCCCCAGGTACACAGGAGCTGCCCCAAGTCGTCATCGGTCCCCTCGGTGAGTTCGACAGGTTCGGCGAAGAACTCCTCGATCTCGGCCAGCGAGAAGATTGCCTCACAGTTCGGAGACGCTCTGCTGGCGTCCGCGCGGTCGTCGGCCTCGTCGCCTGACGAAGGAGTGTCGGTCACCGTCGCCGCGTCCGCGGACGCGTCACTCTCGGTAGCGGCTTCGGCGCCAGTCGCGGTGGCGGTCTCCGCCGAACCCGGTGCCGCGCTGTCGCCGCCGCTGTCACTGCCTTCGCATGATGCGACCATATCGCTCCATCGAGCTGCTGGACGCCATCTGGCCGGGTCCGCCGGCGCATCGTCGACATCGACCCCGTTGCCGTGAGCGCCCTCGTCGCCGGGAGCCGCGTGCTCGTCACCGGCGCCGGTGGATCGATCGGCTCAGAGCTGGTGCGCCAGCTCGCAGCACTCGGCCCCGAGTCACTCATCGCACTCGACCGCGACGACTCACTGCTCCACCATGTCATTGCCTCGCTACCGGCCGAACAGCGAGCGATCTGCACCGCGGTCCTTGCCGACATCCGTGATCTCGACCGCCTCGACGAGGTGTTCGGGCGCCACCGCCCCGAACTCGTGTTCCACGCCGCAGCGCTCAAGCACGTGCCGGCGCTCGAAGGCGCACCGAGTGAAGGATGGAAGACCAATGTGCTCGGGTCGGGGAACGTGCTGCAAGCGAGCGAACGCGCCGGAGTCCGTCGAGTGGTCAACATCAGCACCGACAAAGCCGCCAATCCCGAGAACGTCCTCGGTTACACGAAGCGGATCGCCGAGCGCCTCACCGCTGCCAGCGCAGCGCGCACCAAGCGCCCGTACGTCTCGGTTCGGTTCGGCAACGTGATCGGCAGTCGCGGCTCGGCGATCGAGACCTTCGAACGCCAGATCGCCCAGGGTGGACCGGTCACGATCACCCATCCCGACGTCACCCGGTACTTCATGGCCGTGCGCGAGGCCGTGCGACTCACCATGCAGGCCGCTGCGATCGGACGGCCCGGCGAGGTGCTGGTGCTCGACATGGGGACACCCGTTCGGGTCGCCGACATCGCCCACCAACTGATCGAACGCTCGGGCCGCGAGATCGAGATCACCTACACCGGCCTCCGCCCCGGCGAGAAGATGCACGAGGTGCTCCTCGGCAACGGCGAACGCGCCGGCCGCCCACTGCATCCGATGATCGACCACGTGTCGGTCCCGCTGCTCGATCTCGTCCACGGCCTCGACGCCTGCGCTGCAGCTGGCGTCTCGCCCCTGACACTCGACGGTCTCATGGCCGTTGCAAATTCCACACCGATGAACCACACTGTGGTCCACGGTGCCCAACACCCCGCTGACGAGCAGGGACGGACCTCGAGGAGGACCACATGAAGAAATTCATCATCACCGCCACGGCAATTGCATTCATCGGTATCGGCGGATCGCCTGCGTTCGCCCAGACCCCAGCTCCGAACCCCCCGGTGCTGCCCGGCGTCACGCTTCCGCTCCCGATCGAGTGCTCCGAGCGGACCGGAGGATCCCCGGTCGACGGCCAGGGCGGGCCCATCTCCCCCAACTGCGTCGACTTCTACATCGAAGTCGCGGCCCTCCCGCCGGTTGTCGCTTCGCCGGCCGCCGTCGTTCCGGCCGTTGTTCCGCCGGTCTTGATTCCATCGATCGTGACCCTGCCCAGCACCGGTTCGGGTGTGTCGCCGCTCCTCGGGATGGGTGCCGCACTGCTCGTCGGTGGCGGCATCGTCGTCGTTGCCACTCGTCGTCGCTCAACGGCAACAGCGAACTGAACAACCAGTCTCCCGTCGGCACGCAGCCACGGCAACGGTGCGTGCGTGCCGACGGAGAGACTCGAACTCTCACTGACGGCGACCTAAACGCCGTGCCTCTGCCAGTTGGGCTACGTCGGCCTAACCCCTGCGAACCTAGCGTCGTGATCCGCGTCATCGTCGCGATCGTGGTCTGACTTCATCACCGTGTCAGCCATCGTCGGACGGGTGATCGGATGGCTCACGGTCGCCGTGGTCGGCGCGATTGCACTCACCCAGGCAGTCGGATGGGCCGGCACCACGATCATCGCAATCGTCCAATCTCTTACGCCCTACCTGGCGATGACCTTGGTGCCGGTGGTGCTCGTCGCACTCTGGCGGCGCCAGCTGCTGCTCGTCGCCACGGCCTGCGCCATCGGCTTCGGTGTCGCAGTGCTCGCCACGCCGCTCGTCGTCCCCGGCCTCCAGCCGGCGGCCGCCGCTGACAGCACCGGACTCCGTGTGGCCGCTCTCAACCTCTGGTACGAGAACCCCGACATCGGGGCCGTTGCCAACATGCTCGCCACCGTGGATGCCGACGTGATCGTGTTCAGCGAATTCACCCGGGCGCATCAATCAACGCTGCAGGCCAGCTCGCTGGCCGATGACTACCCACACCGCATCGAGCGTTCCGGGCGCGGAGCCACCGGGATCGCCGTATGGAGTGTCAACCCGATGCGGATCGGTGACGCCCTCGAGACGTTCAACGACAGCCTCGACGTCACCGTTGCTGGCCCCGACGGCGGAGTGCGAATCGCCGCCATGCACATGCCGACGCCGATCATCGACTTCGACGCATGGCGCACCGATCTCGCCACCGCCGCACAGATCGGCCGCACGACGGACGAACCCACACTGTTGATCGGCGACCTCAACTCGTCGTACTGGCATCCCGACTTCCGCCGGCTGCTCGATGCCGGCTTCGTCGACGCCAACGCCGCCGCCGGCTCAGGCTTCTCGACGTCATGGCCGACCGACTGGTGGATCCCACCGTTCGTGCGACTCGACCACGCGCTCACCACGGGCGGGCTCGTGTCGACCGACATCGACGACTTCGACATCCCCGGCAGCGACCACCGGGGACTGATCGTCACCGTTGCGCCAGCTCCGTGAGCAGCGCCCGGAACGCACGACCCCGGTGTGAGATGGCGTTCTTCGCGTCGATGCCCATCTCGGCGAAGGTGCCGCCGTCGCCCTCGTCGGGCTGGAACACCTGGTCGTAGCCGAACCCGATCTCGCCGCGCTCGGCGGTGGTGATCACGCCGGGACACACGCCTTCGACGTGCAGCTCGGTGCCGTCGGGCCACACCACGATCGCCACCGTCTTGAACGCTGCCCGCCGATCGGCCGAGCCGACGAGTTCCGACAGCAGCTTTGCGCGGTTGTCGGCATAGGAACAGCCCTCACCGGCATAGTGGGCCGCATGGACGCCGGGGGCACCGTCGAGTGCATCGACTTCCAGACCGGTGTCGTCGGCGACAGCCGGCTTGCCCGTCGCCGCACACAGCGCAGCGGCCTTGAGCCGGGCGTTGCCGAGCAGGGTGTCGGCATCCTCCACCACGTCGGGCACGTCGGCCGGGCGCGGCAGCAGGTCGACGACACCGTCGAGGAGGCGTTGGATCTCCACCACCTTGTCGGGATTCGCGGATGCACAGACGAGCTGGATCACCGGGCCGCTCAGCGGGCCGGACGAGCCGACGGCGCGGTGGAGATCTGCTCGGCTTGCAGTTCGGCGATCCTGGCGAGGCCACCCTCGGCGAGTTGCAGCAGCGCGTCGAGTTCGGGCCGCGAGAACGCCATGCCTTCGGCGGTGCCCTGCACCTCGACGAAACGGGCCTCGCCGCCGGCGATCGGGCGGAGCATCACCACGTTCATGTCGACTTCGGCGGTGCTGTCTTCGACGTAGGGCAGATCGAGCAACGGTGTACCACCGACGATGCCGACGCTGATCGCCGTACAGAACGAATGCAACGGGTTGGCGGCGAGGTCACCACGCTGCACCACACGCTCGAGCGCGTCGTGGAGTGCGATGAAGCCACCGCAGATGCTTGCGGTGCGGGTACCGCCGTCGGCCTGCAGCACGTCGCAGTCGACGACCACCTGGCGTTCGCCGAGCGCCTGCATGTCGCACGCGGCGCGCAGCGATCGGCCGATCAGACGCTGGATCTCGACGGTGCGGCCGCTCTGCTTGCCACGGGCGGCCTCACGATCGATCCGTTCGGGCGACGCCCCGGGCAGCATCGAGTACTCGGCAGTCACCCACCCCTTGCCCGAGTTGCGCATCCAGCGCGGCACGTCGTCGTCGATCGATGCCGTGCACAACACCCGGGTCCTGCCGAACGACACCAGACACGAGCCGTCGGCCATCTCGGTGAAGTCGCGTTCGAAGCTGATCGGGCGAAGCTGATCGTCGGTGCGGCCGTCGGGGCGAGCCATGGTGGTCTCCATTCGTGGGGTGGGGACCCACAGGGTGCCACACGCGTTCAGGAACCGGACGGCTTCCACGATTCGGTGTGGTCGAGTTCGGGGCCGAGCAGCTGCGAGCCGAGCTCGCGGAACACCTCGACGTCGCCGCTCGACACGAACCGGTGTCGTCCGACGCGGTCGGGGTCGCTCAGCAACCCGAGCGCCCCGAGCCGTTCCATCACGGCGAAGGCGGTTTCGTCGGCGGAGCTGACCAGCGTGACCCCGGGACCCATGACGTCGCTGATCGTCCGGGCAAGGAACGGGTAGTGGGTACAACCCAACAGCAGTGCATCGACGTCGGCGTCACGAATCGGCGCGAGGAGCCGTTCGGCGAGCACGGTCACCTCGTCGCCGGTGGTCTGGCCGCGCTCGACGAACTCGACGAATCCGGGACATGCTGCGCTGGTCAGGGTGACCGGCGCCCCCGTGCCGACGACAGCGCGCACGTACGCCCCCGATGCCATCGTGCCGACCGTGCCGATCACGCCGACCCTGCCCGTGGTCGTGGTGGTCACCAGCGCGCGGGCACCGGGTGCGATCACGTCGATGATCGGCACAGGCAACTCATCGCGTAGATCGTCGAGGCCGGCAGCGGTGGCGGTGTTGCAGGCCACGACGATTGCCTTGGCATCGAAATCCTTCACCAGACTCCAGGCCAGTTCGTGCGCGTACCTTCGAACGTCGTCGAGTGGCTTCGAGCCGTAGGGGTACCGGCCGGTGTCACCGATGTAGACCAAGTCCTCGGCCGGGAGGAGATCAATCGTGGCGCGAGCAACCGTGAGGCCGCCGAACCCCGAGTCGAACATCCCGATGGGGCGATCCACGGTTCGACAGCCTACGGCTCGGGCGAGCTGGCGTCAGCCGATGATCACTCGGGCAGTTCCTGCGGCAGCAGGACCCGATCGATCACGTGGAGCACACCGTTCGATGCCTCGACGTCGGCCACGAGGACGGTCGCTCCACCGATCGTCGGCGGATTGGCAGCTGAGTCGATCAAGTGCGGACCGGGGTTGGCGACGACGAACTCGGGCGGGTTGAGCGCCAACAGCTGCGTGATGAGCAGCGGCCGGGTGGTGTCGACATGTGCGAGCAGCACCGACTCGACGATCGCCGGATTGCTGAAGTCGGGCGCTCCGACGCCACCGGCGGCCGTTGCTATTGCCTGGTTGCTCGGTGCGAGCAGAGTCAGCGTGGCGTTCGGATCGGACAACACGTCCTGCAGGCCAGCGAGCTGGACGAGCGCCTTGAGTGCGCTCAGGTCGGGGCTGTTGTCGATGACATCCCACAGCGTGGCCTCGGCTTGCGGTGGCACGGTGACGACCGGGACGGTCGTGACCAGGGCCTCCGTGGTGGTGGTGTCGGCAACGGTGGTGGTGGCCTGTTCGATCGTGGTCGAGGTCGTCGTGGTGGTCTCGACCGGACGGATGCTCGACAGACGGCACGTGACCGTGTCGCCAGCCAGGAACTTGTGGTTCGGGAAGGTGTAGTTCACGATCTGATCGAGGGCGGGATCGGGCACGTCGACCTCGACGGCCATCGACACCACGCTGTCTTGGGTGTCGGCTCGGGAGAGCACACAGTCGACGATCGGGCCCGGCGGCGTCCACCCGGCGGGCACCTGCTGCGCCGCCGAGACCGTGGCGGCCCACGTGGTGGGATCGGAGATGGCGCCAGCAGGCTGCCACTCGAACTCGAGACGACCACCGGAGCCGGTGCTCGCGCCGGCGATTTCGCCGGGAACGGCAGTAGCGGGTTGGAGCCACGTGTAGTCGAACTCGGAGCCGGCGGGGCCGTTGACCCCGACGATGATCCCGGTGTCGATCGCGGCGCCGGTCTCGTCGGTGACCTCGAGCACCAACATGCTCGACCCCGGCGCCGCGACGGGGTCGTCGTCGCCACCACCGCTCAGGAGCAACCAGGCAACGACACCACCGATGGCGAGCAGCACGACGAGCAACGCGAACAAGGGGCCGGGCTTCTTGTACCAGGGGGTCTCGGGCTCGTCGGCGAACGGCTCGCCGAACCCGGTGCCGGGCGGTGTTCCCGGGGGCATGGCACCCATGACACCGGTGGTCGGCATCTGTGTGGTGGCATCGAATCGAGGAGGTACACTCTCGGGCCGCGTCGGCGAGAATTGCGGTGGCACCGATCCCGGCGCGTTCGGGTCGCTCATGGTGCCAGTGTCGCAGACTGTGCACCGTTCGTGCCGGACCTCTTGCGGTCGTCGCCGGCCAACGCGAAGACCAGCGCAGATCGATCGAGCACGCCGCTGCCTGACATGATCTGGCGATGCCCACGACTGCTGTGAACGACATCGAGATCTGTTACGAGAGCTTCGGCGACGACGACGCCCCGCCGATCCTGTTGGTGATGGGTCTCGGCGCCCAGATGACCCTGTGGTCACCGGGGTTCATGTCCGAGCTGCTCGATCGTGGCTTCCGCGTGATCCGCTTCGACAATCGCGACGTCGGGTTGTCGACCAAGACCGACGGGCCGCCACCTGACGTGATGGCGATGTACATGGCCTTCGCCGCCGGCCAGGCGATCGAAGCGCCGTACACCCTGTCGCTGCTGGCAGCCGACGCCGTCGGCCTGCTCGACGCACTCGAGATTCCTGCAGCCCACGTCGTCGGCGCGTCGATGGGCGGGATGATCGTGCAGACGATGGCGATCGAGTATCCCGACCGGGTGTTGTCACTCACCAGCATCATGTCGACCACCGGCCACACCGAAGTCGGTCAGCCCGATCCGGAAGCGATGATGGCGCTCCTGAGCCCGGCACCAGAGGGTCGAGCTGCTGCGATCGACGCGAACGTCAACACGGCGCGGTTGATCTCGGGCGACCTCTTCGACGAGGTCGAGTCGCGGCGGATCTCCACCGAGTCGTACGACCGGTACTTCCACCCGGTCGGCACGATGTTCCAGATCGCCGCGATCGCCGCGAGTGGCGACCGCACCGAACGATTGCAACAACTCGACGTCCCGACGCTGGTGATCCACGGACGACAGGATCCGCTGGTCACGTTGTCGGGCGGCGAGGCGACCGCACAGGCCGTGCCTGGCGCCGAACTGTTGGTGTTCGGCCTGATGGGCCACGACATGCCGCGGCGGTACTGGCCACAGATCGCCGACGCGATCTTCAACATCGCGGCACGGGCAGAGGGGCTCTGAGCGTGACCGACATCGACGCCGATCGCCGGCTCGATCCTCGGGTGAAGTGGGCGCTGCGCAACGTGCCGGTCACCGCACTCCGCGACATCGACAGCCGTGAGCGACTGGTGGAGATCTCCAACAGCCCGAAGGCGATCGCGTTGCGCGACAAGATGGAGGCGTTGTACGACACGCTCGACACCGAGGACGTGGCGCCGTCGGCGGGTCTGGCCATCTCCGTGCACGAGTTCGTCTCCGCTGTTGACGCGAACACCGTGAAGATCCGGTTCGTGCGTCCCGAGGGGGACGCCATCGTGGCGTGCATCTACTACATCCATGGCGGCGGGATGCAGAACGGCACCGCCTTCGGTGCGATGTACCGCGTGTGGGCACGCGTGCTGGCAGCACAGGGAGTCGCCGTTGCGATGGTCGACTTCCGCAATTGTGTGACGCCGTCGTCGGCGCCCGAGACCGAACCGTTCCCGGCGGGCCTGAACGACTGCGTCTCGGGCCTGAAGTGGGTCGTGTCGCAGGCTGACTCGCTCGGGATCGACACCGACCGGATCGTGGTCGCCGGCGAGTCGGGTGGCGGAAACCTGACACTGGCGACCGGGATGCAGTTGCTGCGCGACGGCGACATCGACCTGATCAGCGGGCTCTATGCGCTGTGTCCGTACATCGCGGGCCAGTGGCCGCAGGATCGGTTCCCGTCGTCGACCGAGAACGAGGGCATCCTGCTCAACCTGCACCACAACCGAGGCGCCGTTGCCTACGGCATCGAACAACTCGAAGCCGGGAACCCGCTGGCATGGCCGTCGTTTGCCACGGTCGCCGACGTGACCGGCCTCCCGCGCACCTTCATCAGCGTCAACGAAGCCGACCCGCTGCGAGACGAAGGCGTCGAGTTCTACCGACTCCTGCTCGAGGCTGGCGTCCCGGCGCAATGCCGCATCGTCATGGGAACCAGCCACGGCATGGACGTGTTCACTGCCGTGCTTCCCGACATCAGCCGCGAGACCGCTGCCAGCATCGCCCGCTTCGCCACCGGGTGAACCGGACCCTGCTCGATGGCCAGCGGCGCCCCTCGTATCCAATCGGACAGCTGAGTCGATCGTGGGGAGGACTGGGCCTGGCTATGCGCTGTTTCGGGCACTACACTTCGTCGTCATCGGTGTGGCGGTCAAGTGTCGACCCATCGGTGCCGATGTTATTCATCGTGTCAGCCGATCGAAGTGAGTGAGTGATGTCATCGACCTCGACAATGGAGCGAACGCCGCTGGTCATCAGTGCCGGCGATCTCGTGGTCGGGCCGGTCCATGCGCCTTTTCGCGACGACGACCCGGGGTCGTTGCTGCACAATTATCTGGTACTGATCCGTCAGCTCCGTGGTCAGCAGCGCGAACCGCAGCTCACGCTGCGCGGTGGGGACATATCGGCGCTCGCCGATCATCTCGACACGAGCGAGACAGCGGTACTCTGCGACCTCCTCGATCTGATGGGAGCCACGCGAGCTCAGCGAAAGGCACTCTTTTCGTTGTTCGCCGCTGGTGCGCTGGTCATCGTCGCAACCGGGTCCGTTGCGCTGAATCTCTCGTCGGATGGTGCAGCGGCAGAACCGGCGCCAGTCAACCTGGTTGCGGCCGCCGCTCCCGAAGCTCCAGCGGTGGCGCCGATCGCCGTGATCGAGACACCGACGGTGGAGCCCGAGGGATCCGTGCTCGTTCCAGTCATGCCGATTGCATACGGCGGCCCCGAATGGACCTCTGCGGTCGAGCTGTCCATGTGGGTCGCAGCGATCGCAGCAGCCTCCGACGGCGAGGCAATTACCAGCCGCACCTCGAGCCCGGGCCAGGGTGTAGCCGACGATGGTTCCACCGTTGCGGTCGCCCCACCCCCCCTGCCGCCGGTCGAAGGTGTCGGAATCGCCGACTATGGTTCCACCGTCGCTGTCGCCCCTCCCCCCCTGCCCTAGCCGAACTGTCACACCGTGCCGGGCCTGATGTGACAGTTGGATCTCAGAAGTAAATGATCTCTTCGGCTCTGGCTTCGGCCGAGTCGAGGTCGTCGGTGTAAGCGCCGGTCGACAGGTACTTCCAGCCGCCGTCGCACACGATGAACACGATGGTGGCCGGGCCGTCGGCCTCGGTGTCGATCTGGCTGGCCACCTTCGCGGCGCCGGCGAGGGCTGCACCGGCAGAGATGCCGGCGAAGATGCCGCACTCGTGGACGAGTCGGCGGGTCCACTCGATCGATTCGCGAGGCCGCACGACGCGCTTGCGATCGAGGATGTCGAAGCCGTTCCAGTTCTCGAACACCGGCGGGATGTAGCCATCGCCGATGTTGCGCAGGCCCTCGACCCGCTCGCCGAGCGGTGGCTCGACGGCGATGATCTGGATGTCGGGGTTCTGTTCCTTGAAGTAGCGCCCGGCGCCCATCAAGGTGCCACTCGTGCCGAGGCCGGCGACGAAATGGGTCATCTCGGGCGCGTCGCGCAAGATCTCGGGGCCGGTGCCCTCGTAGTGCGCACGGGGGTTGGCGTCGTTGGCGTACTGGTACGGGAAGTACCATTCGGGGTGCTCGGTGGCGAGTTCGAGCGCCCGGGCGACGGCACCGTTCGAGCCTTCATCGCCGGGAGTCAGGATCAGTTCGGCACCGAATACTTCGAGCATCTGACGACGCTCGATCGACACGTTCGTGGGCATCAGGATCTTGATCGGGTAACCCTTGATCCCGGCGATCGCCGCGAGTGCGATGCCGGTGTTGCCCGACGACGGCTCGAGGATCGTCTGGCCGGGCAGAAGCGAACCGTCCTTCTCGGCGGTCTCGATCATCGACTTGGCGATGCGGTCCTTCACCGAACCGAACGGGTTCTGCATCTCCATCTTGCCGAGGATGCGTACGTTCGGGTTGGGCGACAAGTTCGACACGTCGACCATCGGGGTGTTGCCGATCATGTCGAGCACGCTGGCGTTCACGAGCCCTGGCAGGCCGTTCATGGTGAGGTTCGGGTTCCCGTTGTGGGTCATCGTGTTCGTCACATCAATCTCCAACGCCAGTGTTCCCGGAAGCATTCCGACTAATCCGATGGTTTCTGTCGGGAATCGTATCGGCGGACGAAGAATCCGGCGAGTTGGCCATCACCGAAGGCGATGAGTCTTCGCGCAGACAGGTCACGCGGAAACTCATCGCTCGGTGATGGCCAGGGGTCAGATGATGGCGATGGCTTCTTCGGTGATCTGGCCGTCGACGATGCGGTAGCTGCGCGCTTCGGGAGCTTCCCGCTTGAGGCTGATGATCACGTAGTGCCACGACGGGTCCGGTGCCGACGCCACGTCGGTAGGGCTCGGGTACGGCTCGGAGTGGGTGTGGCTGTGCACCACACCGTTGATCTCGAAGTCGCGGTCGTCGGCGTCACGCTCAACACGCAGGTGGTCCATCGGGTCGATCGTGTACACCCGGGCCGACTCGGCGATGTTCCTGCACGGGTAGAACACCGGCACCCGGTCGCCCGCTCCCCCATCGGCGGACGGCCGACCGGCGATCAGCCCGCACGCTTCGAGCGGATAGGCGTCGAGCGCGGCACCGACCATCTGGGCATACGCCTCGCGGGAGATCTCGATCACAACGGCGAGGATACGCAGCCGCGCATACGAGCGCTGCCACCGTGCGTTCTGATCAGAGCAGGCCGTGGGCGGCGAACATCCGGGCGTAGATCTCCAGGATGACCGCTTCCTTGCGCTGGTTGTAGTCCATCACGAGTCCGCCTGCGGCTGTGGACTCCGCGGCGGCCACCACCTTTGCCTCGGCGTAGAGCGCAACGTCATCGGGGTGCGCTCGCAGCCAGTCACGGAACATCAGGTGCCTGATCGCCTCGGGGCAGTCGGGCGAGAACACGTGCAGGTTGACCCGCGGGTCGTCGCCCTTGAAGGCGCGGTGCTCGTGCCAGTGGGGCTCGCGGATGCCAGGAGAAATCCGGAGGCCTCCAGCGCCGGCACGTAGATCGCCTCGTCGGCGGAATCGACCACGGCGAGGTCGACATCGATCACGGACTTGGCGGCCAGTCCCGGCACCGCAGTGGAGCCGACGTGGTCGAGCGCGAGTACCGCGTCACCGAGCGCGGCACGGATCTGCTCGGCGACGACGTCGTACCGATCAGGCCAGGCTGGGTCGTGCTCGACGATGACGATGGGTTGCTGGAGCCGGACGTCGACCAACCCAGATGTCGTCGTTCTTGCGGTCGGCCCAGTCGTGGTGCCGGGTGATGTCCTCGGGTGCGATCACGGAGCGCTCAGGCTGACCCGCCCGAGGAGTCGCGGTCGATGAAGGCGAGCGCAACGTCCCTGAACCGATCGCGGTGCGCCTTCTCGTCGTGGATCAGGTGACCGGCGCCGGACATCACCACGAACTCGGTCGTCGGCGAGATCTCAACGAAGTGCTGGGCCACAGAGGGGTCGGCCACCGCGTCGCGCTTCGATGGGTCCGCGCAGACGATCAGCGACGGCACCTGGAACGGAACGTCAGCTTCGACGAAGGAAGCAATGGTGCCGGTCAGTACTGGATCGAGCACGCTGGTGTCGACCGTCAACAACGATCCGGCCATGGCCGCCAACGCATCGGGATGCAACAGTTCGCCGAACGTGCCGCCAGCGGCTGCCGGGGCTGCGGCGAGGAGCCCGGCGAGCACCTCGACGGTGATGCCCGACGCCTGCAACCGTGGCGCCGATTCGCGAATCGTGCGGAACGACTCCAGCAGCGAGTTTCCTTCGAGCACTGGTGCACCGTCGGCCACATCGCTCGGACCGGGAGCTCCGGCTCGGCCCAGCGGCGGGTCCTCCATCACGGCGGCGACGACGAGGTCGGGATGCCGCTGCACCAACGCTGCTGCAGTCGCCCCGCCGAGTGAGTGCCCCATCACCACGCACGGCTGACCGGCTGCTTGCTCGATGGCAGCCACCGCATCGCTCAGGTAACCCTGTGGGCTGTACTCCCCCGGAGCGCGGTCGGACGCGCCGTGGCCCCGGAAGTCGAGACGCAGCACGCGGAAGCGTTCGACGAGGGTCGGCACGATCCAGTCCCATGTGCCGCCGAACGACGTGATGCCGTGCAGCAGGAGGATCGGCGGTGCCGATTGGTCACCGTCGTCGGCGACATGGAGTTCGATCGAATCGTTACGGATCCTCATGGCGCCGACCGTAGATCGGAGGACGACGCGATCGATGATCCGAACCCAGCGGAGCCACCACCGACCAGGTCGATAGAGTTGGCGATCCTCCGAGAGGCTGCATCACATGGCGAAGGGCAAGAAGACCAAGAAGGACAAGGGCACCGGCGACGGCACGCAGCTGATCGCGTCGTACAAACGCGCTTATCGCGATTACGACATCCTCGACACCTGGGAAGCGGGCATGGTGCTCACCGGCAGCGAGGTCAAGAGCCTGCGCGAGGGCAACGCCCAGATCGCCGAGGGCTACGCCCGCGTGCAGCGCGGAGAGTTGTGGATCGACGGCGTCCACATCCCGCCGTACACGAACGCGATCGGCTACGGCGCCCACGACCCCGACCGTCAACGCAAGCTGCTGCTCAACCGGGCCGAGATCGACAAGCTCGACCAGCGTGTCGCCCAGGGCAGCCTCGCGATCGTGCCGCTGCGCATGTACTGGAAGGGCGGCCGGGCGAAACTCGAGATCGGGCTGGCGAAGGGTCGCACCAAGGGCGACAAGCGCCAGCACATGGCCGAGCGGGACGCCGACCGCGAGATCCAGACCGAGTTCAACCGGGCCAACAAGTACGGCGACGCCCACCGCTGATCTCCGCCGCTCCCGCCGATCTCCGCCGCTCCCGCCGATCACCAGGGCAGCGATCGACGCACGGCCGGTCGTTACGATCGCCGCATGCTGATCATCGCCGGTTCCATCACCACCGAGGACGATGGACGCGATGCGTTCCTCGCCGCTGCAGCGCCGATGGTTACAGCAACTCACACCGAGCCGGGCTGCCAGGAGTACGTGTTCTCACCCGACCCCGACGATGCCAATCGGATTCTGCTGTTCGAGCTCTGGGACGACCAGGACGCGCTGGATGCGCACTTCGCGAGCGATCACATGGCCGAGTTCCAAGGCGCCCTCGCCGGCATCCCTGTCGCCGGTAGGGAGATCAAGAAGTACACGATCTCCGACGTCGGCCCCGTCCGTTGACAGGCGATTGACCGATGAGCGAACCCACCAGATCTGCGGGGTTCGCTCATCGCTTGGGTCGCAGGAGCCGCGGGCTCCGGCCGGTCAGCTGACCGGTTCGGGTGCGAGATCGTAGAGGGTGGTGCGCCGGGCGAGCTTGCGACCGAGCGGAGCGACCAGCGAACCGAAGGATTCCTCGGTCATCTTCTGACCGTGGATCGCACCGGCCGCTCGGCTGATGTTCTCGTCCATCAACGTGCCCCCGAGGTCGTTGACCCCCGCTTGCAACAGCTGGCGCACACCGGGCACGCCGATCTTCACCCATGACGCCTGGATGTTGTCGATCAGCCCGCGATAAGCGAGCCGGCCGACGGCGTGGAGTAGGAGCGTCTCGCGGAACGTCGGTCCGCGGCGGGCGTTGCGTTGCAGGTAGATCGGCGACGCCATGTGCACGAACGGGAGTGGCACGAACTCGGTGAAACCGCCGGTTCGCCGCTGCACGACACGGGTGCGTTCGATGTGGCGGGCCCAGTGGATCGGTCGCTCGATGGAACCGGCCATGATCGTGACATTCGATCGCAGCCCGATCCGATGTGCCGTCTCGTGCACTTCGAGCCACTCCTCCGTGGTGACCTTGTCGGGGCACAGGATCGATCGCGGCCCCTCGTCGAGGATCTCCGCTGCCGTGCCGGGCAGGGATCGGAGGCCGGCGTCTTGCAGCCGTCGCAGATAGCTCTCGAGTGGCTCGTCGAGCCGCCGGGCGCCTTCGTGCACTTCGAGCGCGGTGAAGGCGTGTACGTGCATCTCGGGCACGGCGTCCTTCACCGCATGGCACACGTCGACGTAGTAGTTGCCGTCGAAGCTCGGGTGGATGCCTCCCTGCAGGGTGACCTCGGTGGCGCCCAACTCCCACGCCTCGCGCACCCGCTGCTGGATGTCTTCGATCGTCAACAGGTAGGGCGTGCCACGCACGTTCAGCGAGATCTTGCCCTTCGCGAACCCGCAGAACTTGCACTTGAAGGTGCACACGTTGGTGTAGTTGATGTTGCGGTTGTGCACCCAGGTGACCCGGTCGCCGACAGTGTCCTGACGCAACCGGTCGGCGACCTCGGCAATGGCGGCCACCTCGCGACCGCGTGCTTCGAACAGTGTGACCATCTCGTCGATGCCGAGATCCGAGCCTGCCTCGAACCCGGCGAGCACCTCGGCCACAGCACCACGGATCGGTCCGCTCGTCGCCGGCACCAGCGTGGGCGGGTTGGTGTTCCAGCCCGAGTACCACTGCGTCGAGCGGTCGCCGACGATCACCACGTCGGCGCCGTCGGCGGTCTCGACGGTGCCCTGCACCCGTTCGGGGAACTGGCTGCCAGGATCGTCGCGACCCAGTGCCTCGGCGTCGCTGCGGTCGAGCACGGCGAACCGCAGCATCGGGTCGACCCAGCGCTCGGGACCCGCGAGGGTGTCGTCGAGAAATTCCGGGTAGGCGGTGAGGCGAGGCGCGAGCGTGAACCCGCGATCCTCGGTGACGCTGCGGAGTCGGTCGAGGTCGGGCCATGGTCGCTCGGGGTTGACGTGGTCGGCGGTCACCGGCGAAACGCCTCCCCAGTCGTCGATCCCGGCGTCGAGTAGCGCACCGAAGTCGTCCGACAGGTTGGGCGGCGCCTGCAGATGTATCGACGGCGGCAGCACGAGCCGGGCCGCGGCGATGGTCCACAGGAACTCGTCGGGTGGACACGCAGCGGCGTTGCGCATTCCGGTGAGCAGCTTGGGCAGGAAGTTCTGGATGATCACCTCCTGCACGTGGCCGTGGCGTTCGTGGCTGGAAGCGATCGCCCGGAGGCCGTCGAGGCGATCTTGGCGTTCGTCGCCGATTCCCACGAGGAGCCCGGTGGTGAACGGGATCTGGAGTTCACCGGCGGCTTCCAGCGTGGCGAAGCGGCGGGCTGGATCTTTGTCGGGGGCGTTGCGGTGGCAGGCGAGGTCGTCGCGAATCGACTCGATCATCATCCCCTGGCTCACCGACACCGGGCGGAGCTGGGCGAGTTCATCGAGCGTCAGCGCGCCACCGTTCGCGTGCGGCAGCAGCCCGGTCTCCTCGACCACCAGCCGACACATGGCTGCCAGGTAGTCGACCGTGCTGGTGTAGCCGTGG
>Ga0209491_10002005_pt1 | contig 37635 bp, 36 predicted proteins | sample BON02_FD_187213 | JGI IMG/M metagenome (GOLD analysis project Ga0209491, IMG submission 187213) | Freshwater microbial communities from Lake Bonney liftoff mats and glacier meltwater in Antarctica - BON-02 (SPAdes) (version 2) | ecosystem: Environmental > Aquatic > Freshwater > Ice > Glacier... | reverse complement strand
CTTCGGTTTCAATTGGATAGCTTGAAAATGGAAGCGCCTTTTTCTCTTGATCGACCAAGTCTAGAAACGTATCCAAGCCTAAGTCTTTCACCAGGAATTTCATCCGGGCTTTATTTCTTCTGGCTCGCTCTCCATGCCGGTCAAAAATTCGAAGGACAGCTTCGATAAAGGGAATCAGCTGATCCACTTCCAAAAACTCATTTACCGCATCCGCATGTCGGGGCTGCGATCCCAATCCTCCACCAAGGAGGACTTTGAAGCCGCGAACTGTTGATCCATCGATTTCTTTAAGCTTCGGGATAAATCCCAAATCATGGAGGTAACTCAATGCATTATCTTCATCTGAAGAGGAGAAAGCCATTTTGAACTTTCTCCCCATTTCCTGGCAAACAGGATTTCTTAAAAAATACTGGAAAGTAGCATCCGCATAAGGCGTCACATCAAAGGGTTCCTTTGGGTCTATTCCCGCCAATTCAGAAGCGGTTACATTTCGCACCGTATTCCCGCAAGCCTCGCGAAGGGTGACATCATCCCGCTCGAGCTCCGCCCAAAGTGCAGGAGTTCTGTCCAAACTCACGTAGTGAATCTGAATATCCTGACGTGTGGTAATGTGTAAGCGACCGATGGAATACTCCTCTGACACTTTACATATCCGTCGAAGCTGGGCAGAGGTCACTCGCCCATATGGTAATTTGATTCTGACCATCTGCACGCCAGGTTGGCGCTGTCCGTAGACACCACGGGCTAGTCGGAGACTTCGGAATTTCTCCTCATCGATTTTTCCTTCTTTGAAGAGCGCAATTTTACGCTCCAACTCCAAGATGTCTTGCGCGACGATGGGATCTTCTAATTCGGTTCGAAAGCTTTGCATTAGTTTAATATTTAATATCCCGATAGGGATTGTAGGTTTATATGTCAGAATTCTAAAGTATGAAGTCTAAAATCTGGTCAATTGAGGTTGTAATTTGTTATTGAACTTTTATTCTGAGGATAGTAATGTTTGAATGTCGAATGATGACATCGAATGCCAAATTCAGAGATAATAAAAACTCAATCAATGAATCCAACACTTACGGTATCAAAACTGCCCTCATCAATTAGGATAAAGGCTCCATTTGATTTGTTCGCCTGGTAGGAGTCAACATGAATCGGCTTGCTCAACCTGAACTTCACCTTTCCGATATCATTCAACTTCAATTGATCTGCTTTTTCAAATCCGGAGAAATCCGTATGAATTCTGGATTCAATCTGATCGACCTTGGCTAGAACTCTATTTACGCCATGCTGAAGCAGGTATTTATCCCCAACTTTCAATTCCTTGCTATTGACTTGGCAAATCGTAGCAGTAATCTGCTTTTCACTTCTCGGAACCGCTTTGAACTTCACCAGCATATCTCCGCGGCTCAGGTCAACTTCATTTTCCAAGGTGATCGTAATGGAACTACCCGCTGCTGCTTCCTCATATTCCTGATCGAAAAGCTGGATACTTTTGATGTGAGTCTCGTTACCGGAAGGCAGCACGGTCACTCGATCGCCTACTTTCAGACTACCACCGTAAAGCTTTCCAGCAAATCCCCTGAAATCGTGAAAGGCTTCTGTTTTGGGTCGGACCACATATTGAATAGGGAATCTTGCCACACTATTTTCCTCCAGATCTGATGGCTCCAAAATCTCCAAATGATCCAAAAGCGTATTACCGATATACCAAGGCATTTCCGAGGAAGCTTTTGTAATGTTTTCCCCTTTCAAAGCAGATACCGGAATAAAGGTGATCTGATCCTCGTTGAAGTCACTTTTGGCGACTAATGCGTCGAAATCCGCTTTGATTTTTAGAAAAATATCCTCCTCATAATTCACCAAGTCCATCTTATTGATCGCGACGACTACGTGAGAAATCCGAAGCAAATTGGCAATAAAGAAATGCCGATAAGTCTGCTCGATCACACCTTTTCTAGCATCAATCAGGATAATGGCAACTTGAGAAGTTGAGGCTCCCGTCACCATGTTTCGGGTATACTCCACATGTCCAGGAGTATCTGCGACGATGAAATTAGTCTTTTTTGTATTGAAATAAATATGCGCCACATCGATGGTAATACCCTGCTCACGCTCAGCCACCAAACCATCCGTAGCAAGGGAAAAATCTAAGTAATCGTAGCCACGCTGCTTCGAGCTTCGCGCAATTGCCTCAATTTTGTCTGTGGTCAAGGAATTGGTATCGTAAAGCAAGCGCCCGATCAGGGTACTTTTGCCATCATCGACCGAACCCGCAGTGGCGATTTTTATCAATTTTCTATTTTCAGTATTCATGTTTTAATATCTTATGGCCATTCCTGATTTCGGTTGTCCCATGTCTCCAAACACAGGACTTTCATTTCCTCTCTTCAAATGCCGGATTTTTAATACTGCTTCTGGAGAAGGAGCATAACGAAAGGCTAATGTTCGCCGATTTAACTTTCAGCTTTCTCACTTTAGCCTTCATACTTCTAGAAGTATCCCACTTTCTTTCGCACCTCCATCGCTGCCTCTGATCGCTTATCATCGATTCGCGCTCCTCGCTCAGAAATCGTAGAGTCACGAATCTCTACTACGACATCATCCAGCGAAACTGCTTCAGAAAGCACCGCCGCGGTACAAGTCATGTCACCAACAGTCCGGAAGCGCACCATTTTCTCTTCAACAGCTTCGTGGGACTCTCGGTACACGTGCTCATTAGCAGTCCAGATCATTCCGTCCCGGAAAAAAACTTCCCGCAAATGCGCAAAGTAGATGCTTGGGATTTCGATTTCCTCGGTTTTGATGTATTCCCAAACATCCAGTTCAGTCCAATTAGAAATCGGAAAAACTCGCACGTTTTGACCCAAATGGATTTTGCCGTTGAGCATATCGAACAGTTCAGGTCGCTGATTTTTTTCATCCCATTGCCCAAAATCATCCCTTACAGAGAAAACCCGCTCCTTAGCTCGGGCCTTTTCCTCATCCCGTCTCGCTCCGCCAATACAAGCATCAAATTTGAATTCCTCGATCGCATCGAGAAGTGTCGTCGTCTGAAGAGAGTTTCGACTGGAATAGCGTCCCCGCTCCTCACGAACTTTGCCTTGATCGATAGAATCCTGCACATTTCGCACAATCAACTCCAAGCCCAATTCGGCTACCAGCTTATCTCGAAATGCTATAGTTTCAGGAAAATTATGTCCCGTATCCACATGTAAGAGCGGAAAAGGAATTTTGGCAGGATAAAAAGCCTTTTGAGCCAATCTCACCAAAGTGATGGAATCTTTTCCCCCAGAAAAAAGCAAAACCGGACGCTCAAACTGCGCCGCCACTTCCCGAAGGATATAGATCGATTCTGCTTCTTTGGGGTTAGGTATTAATAGGTTGTTCATATTATTCATTATTATCGCTTTTCCACTTCGTTATTCGTAATTCATCATTTTACATTCGATATTTTTTGAGTAAGAAATTGAAATTTTAGGCGGTTAAGTCTATAAGCTTTATACAATTTTTTAATATCGAATAATCAATGTCTAAGTCTTAATTCTAAAATCTGAATCTCATTTAATGTATAATGATAAATTTCGAATGTTGAAGTCTTGATTATTAATGTCAAAGTCTTGAGTCTTGGTTCTTAAATCTTGATTCTGTGACTATGCCTGAATTTTATTTAATGATGAATGATAAATCCCGAATGTCGGAGTCTTGAATCTTAAGACTAAAGTCTTGATTCTGTGTCTTGATTCTAAAATCCTGAATCTCATTTAATTTCGAATTTCGAATGATGAACGCCGAATGTTGAAGTAAACATCGGACACCGGTCATCCAACATCCCTCATTTCACATGCAACCCACACTCCTTTTTCGATTCTTCCCACCACCAGCGGCCGGCTCGGGGATCTTCTCCAGGTAAAATTGCCCTGGTACAAGGCGCACAGCCAATGCTGATAAATCCTTTGTCGTGGAGGGGATTGTATGGGATTTTGTTTATTTCGATGTATGAAATCAGTTCCTCAAAAGACCAATCCAACAGCGGATTGTATTTCAAAATCTGATTGGCTTCATCCCATTCGAGGCGCTTCATTTCAGAACGGTTGGCAGATTGCTCGGCCCGAAGCCCAGTTACCCAAACATCATTTCCAGCTAAAGCCCGCTTCAATGGCTCTACTTTGCGGACGTAGCAACAGGATTTTCTGTTCTCAACGGAATCGTAGAATCCATTAATACCTATTTCAGCTACCAAATTTTCGATTGATGAGGTCTCCGGATAATAGAGGCTGATTCGAGTTTGATATTTGGCTTCTGTCCGAGATAGCAAGTCCAAGGTTTCTGGGAAAAGCCTTCCGGTATCCAAGGAGAAAATCTGAATTGGTAAGTTTTTCGAAGCAATCAACTCCGTAATTACTTGATCCTCTAGACCTAAAGAGCTGGAAAAGGTCACTTTCCCTTGGAATATTTCGGAAATAAGTTTCAACCCTAATGCTGGAGGCAATAGGTTCAACTGATTTTCGATTTCTGCCAAATTCTCTTTCATGGATTAGGATTTGGTTGCTTTCTCCCAAGCCCGCTCGTGGAAATAGTAGAGAATCACTTTGGAAACCACCTCAATGGAACCAATGGAGATCGCCATTTTGAGTTGTCCGGTGACAAAGTAGGCGATCACCATGGTATCGATGGTGCCGACCATTCGCCAGGAAATAGATTTCAATATGCTTTTGAAATGTTTGTCTTCGCCAGTGTTGCTGACAAACCATTTTTTGATGGGCTGATCTAATAGCATATAGGTTTGATACGAGAGTAAAGCCCAAAAGTATATAAACCCTATCTTATTTATAGGCTTTATGAGGAAAAAATTTTATTCAAAAAACAAAATATCTTGTAAGGTCTTGTTTTCCAGTATTTTGAGTGTCTCATCACGTACCTGAATCATGACCTTATTCAACCCACATTGCGTTTCGGATTTACATTCAGCACAAGGTTCGTAGTAATTAAGGCTTACGCAAGGAAGCATGGCAATGGGTCCATCAAGGAGTCTGATGACTCTGGAAAGCGGGATCTCCTGAGGCTCCTTGATCAAATAGTAGCCTCCGCCTTTTCCCTTTTTGCTTCCCAGCATCCCGGCTTTTTTGAGTTCGAGCAGGATATTCTCTAGAAACTTATGTGAGATTCCATGCTCTTCGGCGATGTCGTGTATCAGGACGGTACCTTCCGCGCGATGTTTGCCGAGATAGGTCAGCGCATGCAGGGCGTACTTGGTCTTTTTAGAAAGCATGATCAAAAATAACCCAATTATCTGAATAGCCTAGTACGGAGGTGGGGAAATAAAAACAGCACTAAAGTTAATCAGTAAATACCCCTTTTTTCACTTTCAAGAAAGTAAGTACGTAGGAATCACCACCTAATTCATTTTGATATTTCTCCACAAATTGATGAAGATTGCTGTTTTCTCTGTCCACATTCCCAATCTCAAATCTATCTAAGTAATCTGCGAAGAATTCACTTGAAGGAATATAAAACCCTAATTGGTCTTGATGGAAAAACCATGGAACGGTTTTTAAAGGCATTTGATCAAGATCATTGTTCAATTTATTAAAATGTTCTTTTACAGTAAAATCCTGATCCAAAAAAACTTGATGGCTGTACCTATATCCAGAACCAAAGTTTAAAATATAACCCTTCTCCATTGGAAAAAAAGAAGATATTCCAGTTATTAAGTTCTCTCTCATAACTACCTCATCCTTCTCCGCCGGAGTTAATTTGGCCTGTTGCTGCTCACTTAAATATGTATCTCCGAAGTTAAATTCGAGAATTTCAACTAAATCACCATGCCCATTAAAAAATACCACTTTGTTTGAGTAAGGCAATCGAAACAAAATGAGGTTTCGTGCTCTATCTGTAACAAACCCATCTTTATCTTCATAAACAACATCCTTTTCTAAAGATTGGGACGGAACCATAGAGGTGATCTGATCATCTTCAATTTTGTAAAATTCAAAATCCCCATGCTCCCGGATATTCTTGGAATAATGAAGTTCAATTTCACTATCCTTGATAAAATAACTGGTTCTAATCTTAGATTTCTCCTCATGAAGAAAGTTTCCTTCCCGATCAAAAAATAGAAATTTTGATTGCATAGGATCCTTTATTACTATTCCTTCATCAGAGATTTGAAAATCCTCCGTTCTTTTAAATTCCCCTGGTCCGCCACTGCCACTTCCTACAATCTTGAAAAGCGGATTACCCTCAAGATCGAAAAACACATACTGCTCTCCACCCACATCCTCAATCCCTAGAAGACCTTTGTGAATCTTAAACTTAGAAGGCCTTACTAGAGGAAATTGATCGGATTTTTTTAAGAATATATACTCTATGCTTTCATAAACCTCACTTAAAAATGCTTCTTTCGCATTTTCAGGCCGAATTTGGATGCTTCGATTTGAAGCTTCATCATTAGATGCACGATTACAACTAATGAGAGTAACAAGCACAAATAGGTAAAATATTTTTTTCATAAACTATTTCAATTTTAAAAGTAAAGGCTACATTTTCCAATGCAGCCTCTCTTTATCGTTCTTATAATGACGCACCTCCACCGTATCCAGGACATAACGTTTGCCCCGATACACTACATCCAATGAATAATTTTATTGGGCGGCATGCATAAAAACTTGCATCTGCCACGTTATTACATGGCTCTCGCTGCATTTCGTATTTCCATGGTTCGCTGGCAAAGCGAAACATCGAACAGTATAATAAAACCCATTACTAAAATAAACTTCTTTATAATTTTTACTTTTCTAAGTGAATAATTGATTGAAAAGCCCTCGTTTCCTTGAACTTGAAACAAATTAAAAAGACAATTCTTCATTTCAAAATTTTCAATTTAGTATTTTTGCTATATATATATCTGATTATCAACAACTTTATTTTTAAACTCTCCTAAAGATTATTTTTCCTTTTAGCCTAATAAAGGTGTTTTTCCAAAATCACATTACTCACTCAACCTCTGATAAGCAGCTGTTGATGATATCCTACTTAGTTTTGGGAATGTATATTGCTGGAAATAACTCTGCTTTTGCTTCTTGAAAAATAGCCCATTACCATGCGAAAAATAAAAGCCAACTCAAAATGGAGACAGCCTTAGCGGTTATGGGCACTACAAAATGCTTATATTCTACTGGTTGATTAGGTACATTATGCAGTGTACGGAAGTTCAAAACCCAAAAATCCCCGGAACATACGGGGATTTTTGGGTAACCAAACTCTCCAAGCCCGCGATAACTATCGGGGTGAAACCTTGAGTCCTTTACTTTCTAAAATTTGATAAATTTTAGAGTAATTTTATGTCCAAATACAAACATGGTTCCTATTTGGATAGTGATAATTTGAAGAAATAAACCTTATCCTCATAAAGAATAGCAATCTTGGAATCGTCTATATAAAACCCTTCGTCTGGGGAAGTATCATTAAGATTTGGTAGAGGGAAAAATTGCAGGTACTCAAAGTTTCCTATATCATAAATATCTAAGATACGTTGATCAGGATAGTTTCGATCTGCTAAATTTGAAACAATAAACATATATCTGGATGAAATAAAACTATCATATATTAACTCTGGCGCATCTTCTAGCATCACCATACCGCCAGTATCTAACACCTTAGGCTTATTATAATCATATATGTATTTCCCTGATTTGATTTCTTTGGTATGAATGTCATATATAAACCAAAAACTCGAGAAATAAGATGTAAAATAAATCTTCCCATCTAACTCATTTATTTTTCCCTCAAAGGTTAATCCAGAATAATCTTCCACAAAAAAATTATTTATTTCAAGTAAGATTTCAGTTTCCGACGAATTTAAATTTGTTCTCAAAAATTCCATTCTCATTTTATCTGAAATTCTTGAGATTATGATTGAAGTCGAATCAGTGTAAATACCTCCGCGGATGTTAAAATCAAATTTCTTATAGACATAGACTGAGTCTTTAAAATCTTGAATTTTAAACGTATTCTTTTCAACATCAAAAATTGCGACCAAGTCTTCATCCAAAATCTTATAGTTGCGTATTAAAAGATTTTCTTTTGGGCCGTCTCCCCATGAGCCGAGCCTATCTATCAAATTAAATTCAGAGTCTAATTTTACTATGCTCTTTTCTGAGAAATCATAGGCATAAAATCCATTTTGATATTTTTGAAAACGTAGAAGAGGCAAGTCTAATGATATGCTATCTTCCAACACTATAGATGAAAACAACCTTTCTTTTTTTGATTCCTTTGACGAGCATCCTAAAAGAAAAAAAATTCCTGTAACAAATAATATCACAGCAAATTTAAAGATGACATATTTCATTGAAGTCCAATAACAATTACAGTTCCTCTGCCACTATAAATAGTGCCCAATTGACCATGAGACTCCATACAGATAAATTTATCACCTGAAGGACAAATAATCGATTCTGCCGCTCTAGATTCAAATTTTTCAGAACTAATTGTTGAAATACTAACAATTAGAGTCAATACGAATGAAGAAACAAACTTTTTCATGGAGCTATAGTAAATATCGCTATACCTTTACCTTTTCTCACATTTAGACCATCACTGTTTGAGTAGCAAAGGTACCTATCGCCTTCTGGACATTCAACCGTGGTAGTCATCGTATCCGAGACAGCAGAATGTACAGGAGTAAAAATAGCTCCAATTAATAAAATTAATCCGATTGCTAAAATTCGATTTTTCATAGAAATGTTAGTTAAGTTTAAATTAATTAAAAAGCCCTCAACGCCGGATAAACATAACTCCCCTCATTTATATATCCTAATTTATTTGAAATTTTAAGAAAAGATAGTTTTCTGTCTGACTTTCAGTCATATTATTTTAATTTAAAGGTAAAATACAATTTATAATCTGCTATTGTATAATTGATTAACAAACTCCTAAAATTTAAGTAAAACCGGCGTAAATCGAAGTTTGAATGGGATAAAACTAAAAAAATCCCCGGGAATTTCGGGGATTTTTGGGTAACCAAACTCTCCAAGACACGCGATAGCAATCGGGTGAACCCTTGGAGAGTGATTGTATTTATTTACAGCATCTCCACACTTCGCTTTACAAAGGCGGTTAGGTCCTTGATGGTTAAGATATGATTATCATAAAGCTCTGTAAATTTTAAATAATCTTTTATTGTCATGAAATTATAATTTTATATGTTGAGAAAATAAAAACTATAAAATTTATTTAAACCTAAACTCTTTCTTCATTTGCGCAAAAGCAATTATATAATTTTCTTCCTCCATATAGGTAGAATTTTCAAATAAAAATTGATTAAGATTTGATTTCAATCCTTCCCTTTTTTGAATTTCTTCCAAATTATTAATTGACATAAATTTACTAGTATTCAATAAATATATTACCTCTTCCCCATTAGATGACCAAGGCATCTCCACAATAGGAATGAAATCCAAATCATTAATCAAATTTTTCCCTTTATACAAATAAGAAAAATATCTATCAAAAAAAATATATTCCTTATTTTGTTCGTTCCTTCTTAAATAAATCATGTGTCCCTCGTCTAAAACAACAAAACTCGTTATACTTTCCACAAGGACATTCTCTTCTGCATACTCATAATGATTTATAATTTCCCCTAATTCAATTCTATCTTCATACTTAAAATTTTGAAAACCAAAATCAAAAGAATATTGCTTAGCAAGAATTCCCATAGAATCAAATTGTAAGATCTTATAATCATTCGGTAAATTAAAATAAACGTTTAATTGTTTATCAGATTGAAATCCTAATGGGTCGCTAAAAATATTATTCACTAAATAGTCAGGCCTTAAAATGTAAGGTATAACATCCTGTGAAGATTTCCTTATTATTCTATAATCAAAATCAGGATCATTATTAAGATAATACAAGTTAAATGTATTTCCTTTATGAAACATTGCTCTCTTAAACACGCTAACTTTTTCTAACAATAAATCTCCATTTAAACTGTATGCCAACTCTTTTTTAAGTAAGCCATCTTTTATCCATATGGTATCGTTGTAAATAGAAAAATCATCCATTGTAAAAAACTCTTTGGGACCTTTTCCAGTACTATTTATTCTAAATTGAAGATTTCCCTTTTTATCATATATAAAAATTGAATTATGAAATGCATCTCTAATAAAAATTAAATTCTTATAAAATTTTATTTTATAAGGATCAGCTAGGAAATTAGAAGAATCCGGCTTTAATAGAACATAAGTAATACTATCATATAAATCGGATAGATTACCTTCATTAAAAGATTCCAAATCGATCTCAATCTTGACAATTCCATCGTCCTCTTTTATATTTTCCCCAATACACGAATTAATAAATAAAATTAGAAGAAGCAAAAATTTAAATTTGGGGGAAATAATTTCCCCCCTTTTACCTAAAATCCATCTTTTCACGCACATCCTTTAATATCGCCACAACCTAAATCATCATGTGGTTCACAGACGGTCTTGATCTTGCCGTCAGGACAACGGCGTTGTTCAGGAGATTCTCTCGGTCCATCTATAGATGCCTGACCAAACACGCTTAGAGAAGTGATCATAAGAAAAGACAAAAACACAAATGCAATTTTTTTCATAATTTTATTTTTTAAGTGTATTTACTTTATTTAACAACTTTAGCACCATAGTATCCGTCGATGTCTAAGACTTGAAATAAGCTTAGAAAAACAATTCTTAATTTCAAAATTTCAATCCAGTATTATTTCCATATATATATATCTGATTATCAATCACTTTATTTTTCAACCTTCCAAAAGATTATTTTTTGTTTTGGCATAATTGAAGTGGTTTTTCCAAAATCACCTTACTCGCTCAACCTCTGAAAAGCAATTATGAATGATATCCTACTTAGTTTTGGGAATGTAGATTGCTGGAAATAACTCTGCTTTTGCTTCTTGAAAAATAGCTTAATACCATGCAAAAAACAAAGGCTGCCTCAAAAATGAGACAACCTTTATAGTTGTGGGCATCACACAATGCTTATATTCTATTGGTTGAATAGACACATTAAGCAGTGTACAAAGGTTGAAACTAAAAAAATTCCCGAGAATTTCGGGGATTTTTGGGTAACCAAACTCTCCAAGACCCGCGATAGCAATCGGGGTGAACCCTTGGAGAGTGATTGCATATATTTACAGCATCTCCACACTTCGCTTCACAAAGGCGGTCAGCTCCTTACCGGTAAGTAAGCCCTGAGCCAATAGCGCCAGATCAAAGGATTGTTTGGCTAGCTTGGTCTTTTCTTCTTCGCTTTCTGACTTGAGAATCTTATCGATCATAGAGTGGTTTCCGTTGATTGCTACTTTGTAGGCATCGGGAAGCGAACCATAGAAGCTCATTGCGCCTCCTCCAGTCTGTGCCATTTCTTTCATTCGACGCATAAACTCTTCCATCGTGATCGTCACCGGCATTTCTTCCGGATTGAGGCCTTCTATCTCTACCGTGTAGGTTTTATTATCGATTGCCTTTTCGAAGATTTCTTTTACGGTCTTACTTTGTTCCTCAGTCAATAGGTTCGCATAGCTTTCTTCTTTTTGGATCAACTTCTCCGCTACATCTGCATCCACTCGCTTAAGCTGAGTTTTTTCCAACTTGCTTTCAAGATTCTGGATGAAGTGACTATCAATCGGCGAGTCCATCACCAAGACATCATAATCTTTCTTATTGGCAGATTGAATGAAGCCATCTTGCTTATTTAGATCTGTTGCATAAAGAAATATAGTCTGCTCGTTTTTATCAGTTTGAACTGGCTTTACTTTGCTTTGATATTCCTCGATAGTGAAGAATTCTCCATTGGTATTTTTCAAAAGCGCAAAATCTTTTCCTTTCTCATAGAATTTCTCCTCGGAGATCATTCCGTATTTGACGAAGAGGCCGATATCGCTCCACTTGGACTCGTAGGCTTTGCGATCTTTCTTGAAAAGTTCGGCCAACTTATCCGCCACCTTTTTGGTGATGTAGCTGTTGATTTTCTTCACGCTCGAATCCGCCTGGAGGAAACTTCTCGATACGTTTAAAGGAATATCCGGCGAATCGATCACACCATGGAGCAGCATCAAAAATTCTGGTACTATGTCTTTTACCTCATCGGTAATGAATACCTGACGGCTGTAGAGCTTGATCTTGTTGCGCTGTAGTTCAAATTCGTTCTTCACCTTCGGGAAGTACAGCACTCCTGTCAAGTTGAACGGGTAATCCACATTCAGGTGAATCCAGAACAAGGGATCTTCCGACATTGGATAGAGTTCCTTGTAGAATTTGAGATAGTCTTCATCTGTGAGTTCACTAGGCGATCTCGTCCAGATCGGAGCTGTAGTGTTAATGATGTTATCGATCTCTACTGACTTCCACTTTTTCTTACCTTCTTCGTCCACACCGTCTTCGATGGATTCTGATTTAGTACCAAACTTGATTGGGACGGGTAGGAATTTGGCGTATTTGTCCAAAATCCCCTGAAGCTTCCACTTGTCGACAAACTCTTCAGAGTCCTTGTTGACATGCAAAATGATGTCAGTTCCACGAGTTTTTCGCTTTCCTTTAGAAATCTCGAAACTGGTAGACCCATCGCAAGTCCACTTGGCTGCCTCAGCTCCTTCTTGATAAGAAAGCGTATGAATCTCAACTTTGTCTGCCACCATAAAGGCGGAGTAGAAACCTAATCCAAATTTACCGATGATCTCATTGGCATCTTTGGCGTCTTTGAATTTCTCCACAAACTCTTCCGCACCTGAGAAAGCCACCTGATTGATGTATTTCTTGATCTCTTCTGCAGTCATTCCCAGTCCTTTGTCGGAGATGGTGATGGTTTTCTTTTTTTCGTCAAAGCTCACTTCGACGGTGATATCTCCAAGTTCACCGGTGTACTGACCTAATGTCGCAAGCCGCTTGATTTTCTGCGTCGCATCAACGGCATTGGCTACAAGTTCCCGAAGGAAAATCTCATTGTCTGAGTAAAGGAATTTCTTGATAATCGGGAAAATATTCTCGGTATGAATCGAGATGGTACCTTTTTCCTGCATAGCTATATTGGTTTTGATTTATAATTCTAATAGTAAGAAGCGGATTGCAAGGGTTGTTCCAGTTGTGAAATAGTGACAAGATGACAGAAAAAGGATTAAGATACGCTTTGCAAGATATAGCTGCGCTATTATGGAAATACCGATCCTATCTAACAAAGTGTCATCTATTCAATAGCTGCTCAGAGAGCTATCTTTTGTGATAAGATATGCTGCGCAAGATACAGCAGCGCTGAGATACGCCTGCGGCGAGATAAAGATCCCATTTACACGAAGTGCTATCTTTTTGATATCTGCTCGGAGTACTATCTTTTGTAATAAGATATGCTGCGCGAGATACAGCTGCGCATGGATATGCCTTCGGCGAGATAGAAATACCAATCCTATCTAACAAAGCGTCATCTATTCAATAGCTGCTCGAAGAGCTATCTTTTGTAATAAGATGCAGCTGCGCTGAAATACACCTGCGGCGAGATAAAGATCCCATTTACACGAAGTGCTATCTTTTTGATATCTGCTCGGAGTACTATCTTTTGTATTAAGATACAGCTGCGCTGAAATACGCCCGCCGTGAGGTAGAGATCCCAATCCAGTTTACACGAAGTACTATCTTTTTCAATATCTGCTCGAAGAGCTATCTTTTGTAATAAGATACGCTTCGCAAAATACAGCTGCGCTGAGATAGAAATCCCAATCAAATCTTACAAAGTACTGACTTTTCAATATCTGGTCGAATGGCTTTCTCCATTTATCAATATCTTTGTTTGATGTTTAAAGAAATCACCGTCCTTATCCAGAAAGAACTTCGACTTGAATGGCGGCAGAAGTATGCGCTGAATGGGATTCTACTTTATGTGGTTTCAGCGGTTTTCATAACCTATTTGAGCGTAGGTGCCAAATCCGGAAATCTCTCCATCAATTCCTGGAATGCCCTTTATTGGATCATCATCCTTTTTTCGGCGGTGAATGCCGTAGCCAAAAGTTTTATTCAAGAGCACCAGGGTAGGCAACTCTATTATTACATGATTGCTTCACCGGAGGCTATTATACTTTCAAAAATCATATACAATACCGGACTGACTTTGATTTTAGCGCTGTTGGGCTACGGTGTTTTTTCGGTGATTTTGGGAAATCCAGTTCAGGATCAAGGTCTATTTTTACTCAATCTTATTTTGGGATCAATTGGCTTTTCCGCCAGCTTAACTATGGTGAGCGGGATAGCTTCTAAAGCTGGAAATAACGCCACATTAATGGCAATCTTGAGTTTCCCTGTGATTATCCCAATCCTTTTGATGGCGATCAGGATTTCCAAAAATGCTTTGGACGGTTTGGATTGGAGTGTAAGTGTAGACAAGCTTCTTGCTTTGGCAGCGATCAATGCAATTGTCGCCGTGACGGGATATATATTATTTCCCTATTTGTGGCGGTCCTAGTCTTCATTGTTTGAGATTTAACATTCACTGTTTAACATTGAAATAACTTTCCCCTGTGTCAGATTGGTTTGTTGTTTCAGAGAACGATTTCTAGAAAATTAAATGATTGTAGTTCTCATGAACTCGTAAATCACAGTTACCTCCAAAAGACTTTAGAAAAATCAGCCTTATTCAGGAACTTATGCCCTATTTTTGAGCTTGAATTAGCAAATATCCCTTATGCAAAAATCCTGGTGGAAAATATTAGCTATCGCCCTACTGCTGTACACCATTATCGCAGGATTGCTATTAGATGCTCCGCGTCTTCCAATACTCAATGAGACCATTCGAGCCTTACATTTTCACGTGACGATGTGGTTTGGAATGATCCTTATGCTTTTAGCTGCGGTTGTTTATAGCATTAAGTACCTACGAACTAATATCATCCAATACGATGACTTGGCTGTAGAATTCACTAACGCTGCTATCCTTTTTGGCGTTTTGGGAATTACGACAGGTATGCTTTGGGCCAAATTTACTTGGGGAGATTACTGGAGTGGTGATCCAAAGCAAAATGGCTCTGCGATTGGTCTACTGATGTACTTCGCTTATTTAATTCTTAGAAATTCACTTACTGATACGCAACAGCGCGCTCGAATCGGAGCGATTTATAATATTTTTGCTTTTGCTACATTTATACCTTTAATATTCGTGTTGCCAAGATTGACAGACAGTCTTCATCCAGGTAATGGTGGAAACCCAGGTTTTAATGCTTATGATCTGGATTCCAATCTTAGAATCATATTCTATCCTGCCATCATTGGTTGGACACTATTAGGTACTTGGATAGCCACAATACGAGTTCGCATAAGACGAGTAGAGCGCACCCTTGAAGATCAATTTCTTAACTCCTAACCATGAAAAAATTAGTGACAATAGTTCTTTTGATCTTTAGTCTTTCTGCTTTAGCACAAGAAAAAACTCCTGTAACCGAAGCAGATTACACCAATAGCAGCGTGGATATGGCAGATGTGATGAGATCAGAAGGTAAAATCTACGTACTTGTGGGAATAATAGTAATCATTTTTGCAGGAATCATCGTTTACCTTGTCCATACAGATCGCAAAATCAGCAAACTTGAAAAGAATCTTCCTTCTTAACCCTTACAACTATGAAAAAAGGACATATTATCGGCTTGGGAATCATCGCTATTGCAATAGTGATCATTATGTCTTCAATTGGAGACGCGAGTAGCTACGAGAACTTTAACACGGCCTTGGAAATGAAAAAAGGTGGTGACGATAAATCTATTCACGTAGTAGGGCAATTGAAAAAGAATACCACTGGAGAAGTAGTGGGTCTAAATGTCCGTGAGGACAAAGTCTCTTTCACCTTTATGTTGGTGGACAATGAGGGCAATGAGCAAGAAGTATTCTATAACGAACCCGTACCGGCTGACTTCACCCGATCCGAATCAGTTGTAGTAATAGGAGCATATAAAAATGAAGAAATCTTCGTAGCGGACAAAATCCTGATGAAATGTCCATCTAAATATCAGGAAACCGAAGTGCAGGCGGCAGGAATGTGAGTAGGAGCAGAAGAATCTAAAAAACATGATCAATACCTTTGTAGGAAATCTTGGCCATATGATGACCATTGTGGCTTTTGTGAGCGCAATCATCACGGCTTTCGCATATTATAATTATCTCAAGGCAAGTGACCTTGAAAAACCGGGTTGGCGAAGATTTAGCCGAATCAGTTTTACAGTTCATGGGGTTTCGGCGGTTTTTATTGCTTTTTCTTTATTTGAAATCATCTACAGCCATCGTTTCGAGTACTTTTATGCCTATTCGCATTCGAGTAAAGCATTGCCTGTACATTACATGATTTCCAGTTTCTGGGAAGGTCAAGAGGGAGCTTTCATTCTTTGGATTTTCTGGAATGTTGTTTTAGGATTTATATTGATCCGTGTAAACAAGGTCTGGGAAGCACCTGTGATGATTGTTTTTGCATTGGTTCAGGCATTCCTCGTATCAATGATTATGGGTGTAGTGATTGGCGATTTGAAGATTGGCAGCTCGCCCTTTATTCTGCTTCGAGATGCCACGCAAGCACCAATATTTCAGGTGAATCCAAACTTTATACCGGAAGACGGTACTGGTTTGAACCCATTACTTCAAAATATCTGGATGGTAATCCACCCTCCTACTTTATTCTTGGGTTATGCTTCTACACTTGTTCCATTCGCATTTTTAATGGGAGGATTGGCGACTAAGCGTTATTCAGAATGGATTCGTCCAGCATTGCCTTGGGCGATATTCTCCGCTATGGTACTTGGGATGGGAATTATAATGGGAGCTTACTGGGCATATGTGACGCTAAACTTTGGAGGCTATTGGAACTGGGACCCTGTTGAGAACGCAGTGTATGTTCCTTGGCTGATCATGGTGGCTGGAATTCACACCATGATCACTTATAAGAAAAGTGCAACTGCACTGAAGACCTCTATCGTTTTGGTGATTTTGTCATTTATTCTTGTACTATATGCTACTTTCTTGGTGAGATCCGGCGTATTGGGGGACTCTTCAGTCCATTCTTTTACGGATTTGGGACTTTCCGGTCAATTGCTCATATACATGTTGTTCTTCGCCGCAATTGCGATATTCTTAGCTGCAAGAGCTTGGAAGCATATCCCAACGTCTGAAAAAGAAGCTTCGGTTTACTCTCGTGAATTCTGGGTTTTTATTGGGGCTACTACATTAGGGCTGATGGCATTTCAAGTAATTCTACCTACGTCGATTCCTGTCTGGAATGCTATTGTAGAAATCTTCGGAGGAATTTCCAACATGGCTCCGCCAGCAGATCAGGTAGAGTTCTACACAAAGTTTCAGTTGTGGTTCGCAGTTGCTTTGGCCTTGCTTACTGCAGTAGGACAATTCTTTTGGTGGCAAAAAATTGATGCAAAGACACTAAAAGAGGCACTAATCACTCCATACATAATTTCTGTACTAATCTCCGCGGCTCTCATTGTTCTGACCAAAGTCTATGACTGGCAGTACATCATTATAGTTCTCGCAGGTACGTTTACGATTACTGCCAATTCAGTAATCCTTATCCGATTAGTAAGAAAGGCTACCTTCAAACTCGCAGGCGGTTCATTAGCTCATATTGGATTGGGGATGATTTTAATCGGCATCATGTTTAGCTCTGGCTATTCCGATGTGATTTCGATCAATATGTCAGGCCTAACCTATTCCAATAGCTGGGAAGACGAATTGAACAAAGAGCACGTACTTCTTTGGATCAATAAACCTACCCAGATGAAAAACTATACGGTGATCTATCGAGGGCGTAAGAAAAAAGTGGTTGGTATCCCAGAATATGTACCCGCAAAAATTTTAGAATCTACCGATAAAGTGAATGAGACTATTGCATTGGCAGATTATAAAGATTACTTCAAAAAAGGAGATGTAGTGAATTTGGTTTTGGAAGAAAATGACTATTTCAACATTGAATACTACCAAAATGAGGTATATAAATTTTCTCTCAACCCTATGTCCCAGTTTAATGAGGGAATGGGTGGTTTGATCTCTTCACCTGATTCTAAAATCTACATCGATGAAGATCTCTATACCTATGTGGCAGCGATGAATGATCATTCAGATCCGGAGTGGAAAGAGGATGAGATATACGAGGCTGCTCCAGGTGATCAATTTCACGTAGCTGACTATGTGACTTATTTTGACGGAGCTGAGGTCTTGAAAGATATCGAGGGCTACGTTTTGCAAGAAGGAGATGTTGCGGTGAAGGCTAAGCTTCGAATTTTGGATAATGATGTGGAGAAAATATTAGAACCTACTTTCATCATCCGAAATAATCAAGTGGGAAAACTACCTGTGATAGATACCGAACTTGGACTGAAGATCAGCTTGGAAAATATCCTGCCTGAGGATAACAAATTTGTATTCAAAGTCAATCAGTACCAAAAAGACTACGTGGTCATGAAAGCCATCGTGAAGCCTTATATCAATGTGCTATGGATAGGAACGATTATTATGCTGACTGGATTTACTATAGCGATTTTCAGACGATTTGATGAATTTAAAAAGATGAGAGATAAAGGAATGGAAGTTTAAAAGTCTGAAAGCAGAAATTGGAAGTCTGAAAGCTGAAACTGGTATTCTAAGAGCTTAAGTAAAAAAGCTGAAATCAATCAGACCTTTGAGGTTTAAAAAACCTCGAAGGTCTTTTTTTTGATTAGATGGTTTTGAAAAAAGGAAGCAAAAATGGAAAAGCTGAAAATGCACCTGACCTTTGAGATCTTTATTTTTTAAACCGATTTTTAGATGAAGGCTTACAGACGTCGAAGGTCTATTGATTTAAACACAAAGTTTTAGAAAGCTGAAAACTGAAGTGAGAAAGCTGAAACTGGAAGTCTAAAAGCTACCATCAATCAAGCCCTTAATATTTAAATAACCTCGAAAACTTTTTTTTATCAAATGGAAATGGCTTTAGAATAAAGAAGCTCAAATGAGAATTCTAAAGGCTTAACTGAGCTTTTTGACTTAATCTACATCGTTACATCATCGCCGGCATTTTTTTTTCACATTATCCCCAAAATCTCCTCCACATATTCCCTACTATTCGATAGTCGTGGCACCTTATGTTGACCACCAAGCTTCCCGCGATTACCCATCCATTTTGCAAATAAACCTGCGGGCGCATGGTGAATAATCGGAGCTACGAGTGCAAGATCTTTGTACCGCTTGGCATCGTAGTCAGAATTGATCTCGCGCAAGTGCAGATCTAGCAAAGTATCAAATTTTGCCTTTTCTGAAGGTTCTTTCTGAAATTCAATAATCCATTCATGAGTTCCTTTGGTACTTGAGTTTTCAAAATAAACCGGGGCCGCCGTGAAGTTAGCTATAGTCGCTCCTGTATGTTCTGCTGCGTATTGAATTGCCTTTTCGGCATTTTCTACAATTACTTCTTCACCAAACGCATTGATGAAATGTTTGGTACGACCTGAGATCCGAAACCGATACGGAACCTTGGAAGTAAATTTGACTGTATCACCAATCTTATAGCGCCACAGTCCTCCATTGGTGCTGATCACCATGGCGTAGTTAGTATCCAATTCAACTTCCCAGAGCGGGATTACTTTTGGGTTTTCACTCAACCAATCATCCATAGGGATAAACTCATAGAAAATCCCATAGTCCAGCAAGAGTAATAATTCATCAGAATCTTTTTGATCCTGAAGCCCAAAAAATCCTTCGGATGCATTATAAGTTTCCATATACCGCATCTTTTCGGATGGAATAAGTTCTTTGAAAAGACTCCTATACGGGCCAAAAGCTACAGCCCCGTGGAAAAAAATTTCCAAATTGGGCCAAACTTCCAGAATGTGTTTTGCTTTCTTGATTTCCAGGACTCGCTGCAGAAGCACAATAGTCCAAGTTGGAACACCCGCAATACTTGTAACGTCTTCGTCCATTGTTTCCCGAGCCATCTTTTCAATTTTGGCTTCCCACTCACTCATTAGAGATGTTTCTAGCGATGGAGTTCTTACAAACTGCGCCCAAATCGGAAGATTCTGCATCATCACTGCTGAGATGTCTCCTGCTCTGGCAGTTCCTTGCGGATTGAGCGGATTGCTTTCCAACGTACCTCCGATCGTCAAACTTTTCCCGGCAAATAATTTGGAATCAGGGTAATTGGCAACATACATTGAAAGCATATCCTTACCCCCTTTAAAGTGGCATTCTCCAAGACTTTCTGTTGAAACCGGGATGTATTTACTTCTGCTTGATGTGGTTCCAGAAGATTTTGCAAACCATTCGATTTCACTATTCCAAAGCACATTTTGAGTCCCTCGCATCGTCTTATCGATATAGGGTTTTAGACCTTCATAATCATTGATGGGGACTTTCCTGACAAAATCAGCATAATTTTGAATCGAAAAAAAATCGAATTCCTTCCCAAACTCAGTTCGTTTTCCAGCCTCAATCAATTCTCTAAAAATCGTCTGCTGAACCTCTTTGGGGTTTTTTTTAAAGTTATCGATCTGACCTAATCGGCTTTTGAAAATCCAGGTCATAAAGGTATTCAGTACCTCCATTAGTTGAAAGTTTTACGTTTCAGCACAAACTGACTTCCCAAATAAACTTTCCTTACTTGTTCGTCAGCCGCCAATTCTTCTGCCGTACCCGCTTTTAATAATTTTCCTTCAAACATCAAATACGCACGATCTGTAATCGAAAGCGTTTCATTCACGTTATGATCAGTGATCAAAATCCCAATATTTTTGGTTTTCAGCCTCGCTACGATGGTTTGAATCTCCTCCACCGCAATCGGATCTACTCCTGCAAACGGCTCATCCAATAAGACAAACTTTGGATCAACTGCCAAGGCGCGGGCTATTTCTGTTCTACGTCTTTCGCCTCCGGAGAGCACGATTCCAAGATTTTTGCGGACATGAGTCAGACTGAATTCTTCCAGAAGACTATCTACTTTTTCCTTCCGTTCCTGCTTTGGCATTTTGGTCATTTCCAATACAGCCATAATATTTTCTTCAACAGTGAGCTTCCTAAATACAGAAGCTTCCTGTGCCAAATAACCAATTCCAAGTTTTGCACGCTTATACATGGGAAGGCTGGTAATATTCTCCTCTTCCAAAAAAATCTTACCTTCATTGGGCTGAATCAACCCAACAATCATATAAAAAGATGTGGTTTTGCCTGCACCATTTGGACCGAGAAGACCTACAATCTCACCCTGATTCACATCTACCGAGATGTCATTCACCACGCGACGGCCTTTGTATATTTTTACCAGATGTTCTGCCCGAAGTATCATATCAATCAAATTTGATGTCTTTCACGTAAAGTTGCAAGCTACTTTTATCCCGAAAGATATTTTGCCGCATTTCAGCTACTATATCGAAGGTCATTTTACTCTGAAGCATATTCACCGTGGTGAGCTCGGGATCTTTTGTGCGATCTGCCATACCAAACCCTAAACAAACCGAAGTGGTCAATTGTCCATCTTGCTCAATTTCAAATCTAAGATGTTTGTCTTTTAATACTATCACATTTTTTGCCCGGACGTTGGAGATTTTGAACATTGGTTCGGTATTTCCTGGACCAAAAGGTGCCATTTGTTTCAAGATATTATAAAATTTGAAATTAATCTGATCCAAGAGCAATTCATCATCTACCTCAATAACTGGTTTTTTTTGAACTTCCAGAATTCGGCTTTTTACTACTTTCTCGAATTTCTCCTGAAATGCAGGCACATTCGCCACAGATAGTGTCAATCCGGCAGCATATTTATGCCCTCCAAACTGCTCCAATAGATCCGAACATTCGGCAATTGCTTCATAAATATCAAAATCAACAACAGATCTAGCACTCCCGGTCGCTTTCGAATTAGACTCAGTTAAAATAATTGTCGGTCGATAATACTTTTCAATACAGCGACTTGCGACGATTCCTATCACACCTTTGTGCCAATCGCGTTTGAATAGAACGGTGGAATTCCAATCGCCCAATTCCTCTCGAATCGCCATCATCTCAAAGGCTTCCTTAGTAATATTCTCATCAAAATTGCGTCGGGTCAAGTTCACCTCATCTACCAATTTTGCTCGCTCCATTGCCACATCCAGATCAGTAGAACAAAGCAATTCCACCGAGGCCTTGGCATGCTCCAATCGTCCTGAGGCATTGATTCTGGGACCTATTTTGAACACTATATCTGAGATCCCGACTTCTTTGACCAAATTACTTTTGACCATCAGGGCTTGAACTCCAGGCCTTGGGTTGGTATTGACACGATCCAAACCGTGATAGGACAAAATCCTATTCTCGCCTGTGATCGGTACAATATCAGCCGCAATACTTACCACAACCAAATCCAGATACGGAAACCAAACGGAATCTTCCATACTGCGAGTTTTGGCCAAAGCTTGTATTAACTTAAATCCAACTCCACAACCGCTCAATTCCTTATAGGGATATTCGCAATCGCTACGTTTGGGGTCCAAGACAGCAATCGCTTGAGGCAAAGTGTCGCCTGGAGTATGATGATCGCAGATGATGAAATCAACTCCCAATTCCTTAGCCAAATCAACTTTTTCCATTGCCTTGATACCACAGTCAAGCGCAATAATCAATTTTATTCCTTCCTCTGCAGCATATCTGACTCCACGCTCCGATATACCATAGCCTTCTTTGTATCGATCTGGAATATAAAATACCACATTCGGATAAAAAGTAGTCAAAAATCCAAAAACAAGGGAAACTGCCGTAGTGCCATCCACATCGTAATCTCCGTATACCATGATTTTTTCAGAACTTGCAATGGCTTCCTGAATTCGATCCACTGCTTCCCGCATATCTTTCATCAGAAAAGGGTCGTGCAGCTCACTTAGACTTGGCCGGAAGTAATCTTTCGCTCCTTCAAAACTTGTCACCCCTCTATTAATCAGCACATTTGCCAGAATTGTATTGACATTGATTTCTTTACCAAGTCTTTCAATCTCTTCCTGTGCGGGTTTGGGTTTTTGTTTCCAGATATACTCCATTCGACTAAATTACTAAAATCAGAGCTCTTAATGAATTTGATTTGCTTGCTAACCAGAACAAAGGAGTCAAAGATCCGAGTCCCAAGGGATAACATTTTAGCGATTTTGATATTTCCTCCAAAAATAAACTGGAAAGATCAATGCTTTGAGTTTCCAGTCATTTTTGTCTTTTATACTCAACCCCTGATCTTCATGCACTATGGTGTACATTCTACCGGCGAGTAAGCAGTGCCCGATTAAGGATAAAAATATAAGGCCATATAGAATTAACTCTGTCATTTTAGGCTTTTTTGTAGCACGAGTGCAGCCCAGTTATCTTTGGATTGTTGCGAGATAAGTTTCATCCCCAATTGGTCAGCTAAATCTTCAAGGTCATCCACGTCCTCTGTGTAAAAACCGCTTAACAGCAGATACCCTTGATCCACCAAGATTGAGACATAAATCTCCATCTCATCAAGCAATACATTCTTATTGATATTTGCAAGGACAATATCAAAAAGTCCTTTAGAGTTGACTTCACGGATCGTACCTAAACCCATTCTAGCACTTACCTTATTAAGATCAAAATTCTCATTACCGTTATCCACGCACCAATCGTCGATATCAAATGCTTCTACCTGTCCAGCGCCAAGCAGATCAGCCATTATCGCTAGGATACCAGTACCAGAACCAACGTCCAAGACTCGCTTTCCCAGATGATCAATCGTCCCTTGATGCCTAAGCATTTGAAAGGTAGTCGCATGGTGTCCGGTGCCAAAGGACATCTTAGGATTGATCACAATCTCATGTTTGAAACCCGGTTGGGCAAGATGAAATGAGGCACGCACATAGACTAGATCGTCTACGGCAATTGGATCGTAATTCTTTTCCCACTCTGCATTCCAATTAACTTTCTCCATTTCTCCTTCGAAAATCTGGATCTGAGCAGCATCTGAATACTTAAAAATCACCTCGTTAAAAGCCTCACGATTGAATCTCTGCGAAATAGTGTATGCATCTATACCGACCTCAGTCTCGAGGAAGGAATCAAATCCGATTTCGGATAGCTCTGCACTAAGGATTTCTCGGAATTCTTCCAGACAATTAATTTTAAACTCTAGGTAGTCCATGAATCAATAAGATTTGATAATCTCCAAGAAATCTCTTGACTTCAGCGAAGCACCACCGATTAATCCTCCATCCACATCAGGCTTAGATAGCAGATCGGCAGCATTTCCAGCATTCATGCTTCCTCCATAAAGGATAGAAGTGTTGTTGGCAATATCCTTTCCATACTTGGATCCGATGTGTCTTCGAAGGGTATGATGCATCTCTTGTGCCTGGTCAGAAGTCGCTGTTTTTCCGGTTCCTATTGCCCAAATAGGCTCATAGGCAATTACTACTTTTGAAAAGTCAGTAGCATTGAGGTTGAAAAGGCTGTCTGTCAATTGAAGTTTCACACTCGGCTCATGTATACCGGCCTTACGAATATCCAAGGATTCACCACAACAAAATATCGGAATCAAACCGTTTACAAGTGCAGATTTCACTTTTTCGCCCAAGACTTCATTAGATTCCTTGAAATGTTCTCTTCGCTCAGAATGCCCAATAATCACATATGAAACACCAAACGATGCTAAAATCTTGGCAGAAACCTCCCCAGTATAAGCACCAGCTTCTTTTTCAGAGCAGTTTTGTGCTCCTAATGCGATTCCCGGTGTATCTCCAATCAATTTTTTCACAGGAAATAAATGTGGATACGGGGGATTAAGTACAGCGATCACATCTCTTACATTTTCGTCTTTGTACATATTGACGATTTCAGAGGTGAGTTTTTGACCTTCGTCAAAGGTGAGATTCATCTTCCAGTTTCCGGCGATTATTTTCTTACGCATGATGTGAGATAAAATTTAGTAGGTTTAACAAAAATAGAATTGAAATTTACTTAGGGTTAAAATTACAGAAAATGTCCAGTTGGGGAAAGTTTAGCGAGGATCTGCCTTCAAAAAAGTATTGGTCAGCAGAGGAAGCACACGAGAAGTTGACCACTTACTGTGCTTATCAAGAGCGATGTCCATGGGATGTACGTAAAAAATTAGCCGAAAAAGGAATTCAAGGCAAACCCGCCGAAAAATTGATCACAGAAATGATAATAGGTGAATTCCTTGATGAAGAGCGCTACGCAAGATCTTTTGCCAGAGGTAAATTCCGAATGAAAAAATGGGGAAGATCTCGAATCCAACGCGAATTGAAAATGCGTCAAGTCCCTGAAAAACTCATTAAGCTGGCAATAACTGAAATCGATCCAATAGAATACTACGACACCCTACTCAATCAAAGCGAAAAAAAATGGGATAAGACCAAAGAGCCAGACCCCTTTAAAAAGAAATATAAAGTGAGTCAGTACCTTATTAGCAAAGGTTTTGAATTTGACCTAATCAAGGAGGCAATTGAGGAAATATCAAAGACCGAATAGCCACCAAAAAAGACTTTTTACTACCTATCGTTAAGGTTATTGACTTTTTTTCGTCTAATTCTCCGTTTTCTTCTGAAGACAAATAGGATTTGGAAGTACTCTATGGATATTTCTTTACAACTATAAAAAAACATCCATTCCTGATTCCATTATAGTTTAATTTTAAAGAAGGAGAATCTTCATGTATTGGAGCAAATCATTTGCTCGATAACAGAAATGTGAAAAATCGAAAGCCTTTCATTTTTAATTAGTTTGGTAAATTTAAAGTTCGAATGATTCACAAAAAATAATTAATTTGAACAAAAACGAGGTAAATGTGTGTTAGGAAAGAAATTATTTGACCTGCACCACCAGACTAATATGAAAATAGGAATTGTTTGTTATCCCACCTTTGGAGGTAGTGGAGTTGTTGCTACCGAACTAGGTAAAGGATTGGCAAAATTGGGTCATGAAATTCATTTCATCACTTATAGACAGCCCTCTAGATTAGATTTTTTTAGTGAAAATCTTTTCTATCACGAAGTTGACATAAAAAGTTATCCTCTCTTTGAGCACGCTCCCTACGAACTTGCGCTAGCAAGCAAGATGGTTAGTGTAGTGAAATATGAGAAATTAGATCTATTGCATGTTCATTATGCAATTCCGCACGCCTCAGCTGCTTACATGGCAAAGCAGATTCTCAAAACGCAGGGAATTCACATCCCTGTGGTGACCACACTTCACGGCACTGACATCACGTTGGTAGGAAAAGATCCAAGTTACGAGCCTGTAGTCACCTTTAGTATCAATCAATCGGATGGTGTTACTTCTGTTTCTGAAGATTTGAAGCGGGAAACATACGCTCATTTTGAAGTGACTCGTGACATTGAGGTGATTCCAAATTTCATTGATTTAGATCGATTTAAACGTCAAAAAAAGGAGCATTTCAAGCTGGCAATTTGCCCCGCTGGCGAAAAGCTACTGGTTCACACTTCAAACTTCCGTAAGGTAAAACGCGTAGAAGATGTGATTAAGATCTTTTTTGAAGTGAGAAAAGAAATCCCTGCAAAACTGCTGTTGGTAGGAGATGGTCCTGAGCGGGATCGCATGGAGCGCTTATGCAGAGAATTAGGCACTTCCGATGATACACGATTTCTTGGCAAACTTGATGCAGTGGAAGAGGTGCTATCGGTGGCAGATTTATTTCTGATGCCTTCAGAGAAGGAAAGCTTTGGACTTGCTGCATTGGAAGCAATGGCCTGCGAGGTCCCAATTTTAACCTCAAATGCAGGGGGAATACCTGAATTGAATGTGCACGGGGTGACTGGATTCGCTTGCGAAATTGGAGATATTCAAGACATGAAAGAAAAAGCACTTTATATTCTGGATGATAAAAATCTATCCACGTTCAAAGCAAATGCATTGGCTCGCGCGAAAGAGTTCGATATTTCCGAGATTTTACCCAAGTATGTGGCTTATTACGTCCGGACTATAGAGCAGACCTTAGCGCAAATTTGATTAGAAATTGAATTTGTGATCTAAATCATCCCAATTAAAAGTGCTTTTACCTTACATTTGTATTAAGAAATATTTTTAAGGAAGTAATTGTTAAATTGTTATAAAGCTGGATATGAAAAAGATTGGAAGATTAGAAAAACCAAATAATTTTGGATCAGCACATATGTTCTCTAACCCAATCCTAGAAAGGATCTCGAGAACACATATTAGTATACCCATTACCATGTTTTTAGTGATGGCTACAATCTCATTCTTCGTCGGGATCAAAGACACAAGCATTCCTCTCGCATATGGTATCCTGTTGACATTTGGCGGGTTTTTCTTTTTCACTTTTGTGGAGTACATGATGCATAAGTATTTTTTCCATATGGAACCTAATACCCCCATTAAAAATAAGATCCAGTATAGCGTCCACGGAGTACATCATGACTATCCAAAAGATAAAGATCGATTAGCTATGCCTCCATTTGTAAGCGCTGCTTATGCTGTGATTTTGTACTTGATCTTCACTTTGATTTTGGGCGATATGGGTTATTACTTTCTTCCGGGATTTTTGATAGGATACGCATCCTACCTAGGAGTTCATTTTATTGTGCACGCTTTTCCTCCCCCAAAAAATTTCTTAAAAACACTTTGGGTAAATCATGCTATTCACCACTATAAAGATCCAGATTCAGCGTTTGGGGTAAGTAGCCCACTTTGGGATATTATTCTTGGTACAATGCCAAAAAAGGATTAACAATCCAAACCTCCGATGTGGAGGTTTTTTTATTCGATTTTTATCATGAAAATATCTATCATAGGACTAGGATGGCTAGGCTTACCTCTTGCAAGATCACTTCAGAAAAAAGGATTTAGTGTAATTGGAAGTACCACAAGCTCGGAAAAAAAAGAGCGAATTTCAGAAAATGGAGTCTTAGTAATTCAAATGGAGCTAGCTCCTCTCCCAATAGGAATAGGCTTTACGAAATTATTTGAAGCCGATATAATGATAATTACAATCCCACCAAAATCCCAACAGCAACCTGGTAATCTTTATCTGGAACAGCTGAAATACCTTAAAGAAATGATTTCCAAATCGGAAGTGAAAAAAGTAATTTTCATCTCCAGTACCGGCATTTATCCTGAATCAACAAAGTCAGAACCATACTCAGAATCGGATTTTATTTTTTTAGAAAATACAGGGAACCAAAATCAATTTCGCGCCGAATCACTCTTCAAAAACGAAAGTACCTTTAAAGCGACAATCATCAGATTTGGCGGATTAATGGGGGAAAACCGAATACCGGGAAAATACTTTTCTGGAAAGGAAAATGTAATCGGACACACCAAAGTTAATTTCATCCATCAAGAGGATGCTGTTCGTCTTATCGAATGGGTCATTACCACTGAGTTATGGGGGAAAATATTTAATGGTGTTGCACCAATTCATTCTTTGAGAAAAGATATCTACGAGAAAAATGCAGCTCAATATGGACTGATAGCGCCTAAAAGTTATTCGTTAGAAATTGTTGAAGGGAATCGATTGATCTCTTCTGATAAGATCATTTCTACAGGCTTCGAATTTAAATTCCCCAACCCATTGAGCTTTGAGTATCACTCAAACAATGATTCTCAATAAAGCTTAGCGCCATTGGAGACATGTCGCTCCGTCGTAGTGAGAATGATTCCTCCGCTTTGGGAAGAAAATCCAGTTACCAAAACCTCAGACATGAAATCAGAGATTTGACGAGGTTTGAAATTGCAAACGCAAATAACTTGCATTCCTATCAAATCTTCCAATTGATAGGAATTGGTGATTTGAGCAGATGATTTTTTTATGCCCAAATCAGATCCAAGGTCTATCCAGATTTTAAAAGCTGGCTTCTTGGCCTTTTCAAAATTTTCCACTTTCACGATTGTACCAACTCTAAAATCTATTTTTTGGAAATCTTCGTAATCAATAGTTTGCATAGCGGATATTTTTAGTATTTTTAGGAACCTTTTGCCATAGCTAAAGTTAACTTTGTAGACTACAAATTCATAATGTCAGACTCATCTCCACTTTATTTCAAAAAGCTCATATTTTTTAGCATTGCCGTTTTAGGATTGTGCCTTTTGCCTAAGATCTCTTTTGCACAGGAGAATATGGGAAAAATTGATTTGGAAAGTCCAAAATCTTCCGAAAAATTAAACCAAGAAAATACGATTAATCTTTTAGAAGGAAACTCTAATTCCAACAACAACCAAAAACAAACTGTTTTAGTCCAGAAACCAGCAACAGGTAAAAAAGATAATATCATATCCTCCGAAATTAAAAAATCAGAATCTACGCCTTCAACTCTTAATTTTAATATTTTTCTTTACATAGTAGATAAATTCAAGGCTGATTAACCAATCTAATGCATAAAAAAAGAGGCTTTAAGCTTCTTTTTTTATGCATTTTCTAAATTGAATTTTTCAAGATCAGCTAGTGAAATAAGCCCCTCATAGTACGCCCGCCCAAACACAGAAGCTTTTACGCCCATATCTTTTAGTTTTTTGAAATCATCAATTCCTCTAACACCCCCGCTAGCTGCAAGGTGGATAAATGGGAATTTGTCACGGATCTTCTGAAATAGATCAAAACTTGGCCCCTCAGCAATACCGTCACGAGTTACATCAGAACACTTAAGATATTTTAGCCCTCTTTCATGAAAAAAATCTATATGTTCAAATAGATCAATTTCAGTTTTTTTCAACCATCCTCGGATTTTGATTTTATGATCAACAGGATTGACATCTGCCGCCAGATTTATTTTCTCACGGCCATATGACAGCAAAAACTGCGATAATTTATCCGGATTATTGGCTGCCACAGAACTAACCGTAATGGTAGAAGCTCCAAACTCAAAACATTTGATCACATCACCATCGGTAGTAATTCCACCAGTATAGTCGACTTTCAAATCTGTGTAGCCCGATATAGCTTCTAGAATGTGATAATTTTTAGGTTCACCTCTTCTAGCGCCGTCGAGATCTACAAGGTGTAGACGCTGAAGACCTATAGACTCGAAGGTTTGTGCAATTTCCAAAGGATTATTGGAAATCACTTTTTCTGTGGAGAAATCACCCCTCTTCAATCTGACACATTTGCCATTAATTAGCCATATAGAAGGGATTATTTCAAACATTGTTCTGACAATTTAATGGGTTCAAAGTAAAAATTTTTAGACGATTTCTTAAAGATAACACAGGAAGAGAATCTTCTCTAAAGGGTAAGTCCTATTCTTCCAGATTTCTAAACAATAATCTTAATTAACAGAAAATAGCTCGATAAACCGCATTTTATATTTTCAATATTTCAACTTTGCAATTTTACCATTACTTCCGGATGCCCAAATTGATGCTTCCGTATGACCCGCTTTTACAGAATGAAAACCTTCTGAAGAGAAATTTTCCCAAATCAGACCTCCATCATTGGAAAAGTCAGAACCTGAAGGACCAACGCCTACTAGCCAACCGAACTTAGAATAAAAAGAGATTCCGGATCGATACCCTTTGGGTAAACCAAGTTGTTTGGCCCAATCTTTTAAATTAAGCAGAAATATCCCAAATGAACCTGTAGGATCACTTTCCAAAGAGTAATCTCCACCCACCACTACTATCTCACTACCACCCATCTGGGTTATAGCAAAAATCCCTCGCGTACTTTTACCTTGAACCAGCGGCGATTTGTATTTTTCCCATCGATCTCCCGCATTAGTAGAGATATACAAATTAGCCTCTGAACCTCCACTTCCCAACACAAGCAAATCTTCATCTGCAAAAATAGAGCTGGAACTTGCTGCAAAGCCTGCTTCGCCTAACACAGCATCAGGTGGATTTAGCATGGCATACCAAGACTCTCCTTTATTGGTGGTTTTCAATATCATCCATTTCCCATCTACCGGATCACCGATTATATATCCGTTTTCCTGATTCGCAAATGAGATTCCGTTCAGGAAAGCTTTCTCGCTTTCTTGATGCTTGAGCGCCCATGATTTGCCGCCGTCCGAAGTAAGGTAGATCACCGCTGGCTGACCAGCGGATACCGCTATGGCATTTTCCGCATCGAAGCCATGGATAGATCTAAAATCCACACTATCCATACCTGCAATCACTCCATGATCCCAAGTTTTGCCCCCGTCTAAACTACGTAGCCAAACTCCATTGCTCCCACTTGCCCAAACAATATCCTGAGTGACCGGGGAAAGACCTCTCAAAGAAGATTTTATAGGGGTTTGAAAGATCTCCCAGCCAAGTGGCTTTTCAGGAATGGATTCCTTTTTATTGAAACAGGAAAAAAGCACCGCCGAGATCGACAGTGCTGCTAATAGATGTTTCATTTGAATCTTATTTTTTTATATCCACTTTTCTATATGCGGCAATGAGCGCCTTTTCACCTTCGATTCCAGGATTGGCATTTCCATGCTCCATACCCATTACTCCTTCGAATCCTTTTTCATGGATAAATTTGAAGACATTCTCATAATTGATTTCTCCCGATCCGGGTTCCTTCCTTCCGGGATTATCGCCGATTTGGATGTAAGCTATTTCATCCCATGTCTTATCCATCGTAGCTATGATGTTCCCTTCATTTCGCTGCATATGGTAAATGTCATAAAGAATCTTGCAGCTAGGACTATCCACAGCTTTGCAGATCATGTGTGTTTGGTCCGCATTTCTCAGAAATAGATCCGGAGTATCGCTCAGCGGTTCTAATACCATCACCAAATTGTGCGACTCAAAGATCTCAGCTCCTCTTCGCAACGCCTCTACCACATGTCCTGTCTGAATACCCATAGGTAGATTGCGCTCATAAAAACCCGGAACTACCGTCATCCATTTGGCATTGACTCGCTTTGCTGCTTCTACAGATTGACGGCAAGTGGCCAAAAAAGTATCCATAAACTCTTGCTTTCCGGTGGTCAAAGATGTTTTCCAGTTGTCTCCACCTTCGATCACGAATACTCCCATTCTCATACCTAGCTCATTCAAGAGCTTCCCGATTTTCTCTTGATCCTCAATTGATCTTTTGAGCAATCCATTGTCTTCCAATGATCTGAAGCCTTGATCCGCCATGAACCTCAATTCATCGAAAATGCCACCGGAAGCTGAGCTCTTGAACATTCCAAAATGAGGTGCAAAGTCCATATTGAATATGGATTCGACTTTTCTCCTGCCAAAGCTGGGAAGCGAGGCAGCCCCAGAAAAGCCCAAAACGGCAGTACTAAGTCCTATTTTTTTAATAAATCCTCTTCTTTCCATGGCTTAGATTACTTTTGTTTTTCCTGGAATTGCATGTGGGTAATAGCCATCTGCACCCGGAAGGATTTTCGGCATTGCGTCCCAAGCTAATTTATCAGGGAAAAGATCAACCGATCCATTAAGAGCCTCGTCCCAGGTGAGTGGCTTGCCTGAATAGGTAGCATACCGGCCCATAATAGAGGTCATCGTACTTTTTGCTGCATTTTCTGCATCTGCAAATTTATATTCGCCTTTGAAGAGAACGGCCCAAAGTTCGTCGTGCTCCTGTTGATACGGGTTGGGTTGATTATCACGAGGGTGATTGTAAAGTTGATTCCCTTTCCAGTCTGTCAAGACACCATGATTCCCACCACTTAAATAGGCTTTGCCTTTAGTGCCTTGAAAAGTCTCATCGACACGGTTAGCAGCTCCTGGGAAATGTCTGCATTCGCTGTGGATAACTGATCCATCCTCGTAAGTAAATGATACTACGTGATGATCGAAGATCTCACCGTGATCTTTTCCGGTGCGAACCAGTCTTCCTCCAGTACCTTCTGCTTTCACAGGATATCCCTTTTTAATCCAATTAGCTACATCAATATTATGAACATGCTGCTCTGTGATATGGTCACCGCATAGCCAGTTGAAATAATACCAGTTTCGCATTTGATATTCCATTTCGGTTTGACCTGGCTGCCTTTCTTTTACCCATACGCCTCCGTCATTCCAATAAACTTGTCCTCCAGTAATATCACCAATGGCACCATCGTGAATTTTGGCAATGGTTTCTCTATAATTGTTTTGATAATGTCGCTGTAGACCAACCATCACATTAAGCTTCTTGGCTTTAGCTTCTTCGGCGGCTTTCAATACTCTTCGAATGCCCGCGGCATCTGTTGCCACCGGCTTTTCCATAAATACTTGCTTACCCTGCCTCACTGCCTCTTCAAAATGCATCGGCCTGAAACCTGGAGGTGTTGCCAAAATCACAACATCCGCAGCTGCTATAGCTTGCTTATACCCTTCAAATCCTACTAATTTCATTTCTTCCGGGACAGCTACCTTATCAGCTCCGAATTTATCCAAGATCAACTTATGACTACTTTCCAATCGATCTTGAAAAGCATCGACCATAGCGACTAACTTGATTGGATGTCCAGTCTGCATGGCCTGAAAAACAGCGCCAGTTCCTCGGCCTCCACAGCCAATTACGGCAAGTTTCAGCTCATTGGTTGGTGCAGCGTATGCTCCGGGAAGTACAAATGGGGATGCAAAGACTCCACCAGTCATTAGAGCACTGGTCTTGATGAAGTCCCTACGTGAATTGAGAATTTTCATGATTTGGTTATTTTAGGTTTTAATAATCAGTTATTGGGCTTGTTGTATAATAACTCTTGATCTCTTCCGGAGATGGAGTATTGAATGGTCTGACAAGTCGAATCCCCAGAAATGGCGCTTCCGGAAACCACCATTGGCTTTTCGGGATTTGAGGATCAATTCGCTTCCAATCCGAAGAACTCCAAAATCTTTTGGTAGCACTCAGCTCATCCGAATCTGTCGCAAAACTTCCTCCACGCACAACTCTGGGATAGAGTTTCAAAGGAGGATTTTTAGGATTTAAAGTTTCTGCCTTTTTATAGAATTCTGGATCGTATTGATCATAAGTCCATTCGAGCACGTTGCCGTAAATATCAAAAAGCCCCCATGGATTGGGCTTTTTCGTGCCAACTTTTTGGGTTGATTCTTTGGAGTTTTCTCTGAGCCAAGCATACTCCTGAAGGGCAGCAAGATCGTCTCCGAAAAAGAATCTGGTGTCCGAACCAGCTTTTGCAGCATATTCCCATTCCGCTTCTGTCGGAAGTCTATAAAAAATACCTGTTTTCAAATAAAGCCAATGACAATATTGAATCGCTCCATATTGGGTCATCCCTACTGCAGGTTTATTTTCTTTGCCCATTCCAAAAGTCATATCCAAATAGGGCAAACTAGGGCGGCTTAGACCATCCACGATCGCCCCAATTGGTTCTTCGGCGATCGCTAGCTCGTAATTTTTATCCAAAAACATCTCAAATGCATCCCAAGTCACCTCATGGGTAGCCATCCAAAAAGGATCAATTTTTACTTCACGTACAGGTTTTTCATCCTGATTTTTCGAGTCATCATTACCCATTCTGAAAGTCCCTTCCTGAATCGGTGTCAAATCAAACATGACTTGAGTTCCAGGAATCTTCTGCGTATATGATTCAAACAGCGAGTCATTATTTGATCTAAAACCAACCAAATAAATTGATACTCCTGCTAAAAAGACAAAAACATAGAATTTTGTATTATTTTTACACATATTTGGTGAAAAATTTTTTTGTCTTAAATGTATTATTATCGCGTTTGGGAATTAGTCTGTTTGTGATAGATGGAGAGAATAAATGATAACTGTAGATTCATCCAAATATATATACATCAGCTCTTTGTCTGCTATAATCTTACGAGCATTTCCATTGAGGCTCAAGCCACTTTGAGCATTGGTTGCATTGGAAAATTGCCCTTTGCCATTACCTATCAATACAACACCTTGGTTTGCGTCATATTTACCAAAATACAATTTGCCGTAGTCAATATTTCCTCCAAGTACCATATCTAAATTTCCGTCACCATTTACATCCACGGCTTCCGAAGCAAATACGGGAGAGAACTGGGCTTGTATCGGTAAAGCTTTTGCTACAAATTTTCCCTCAGCATTCTTCACAAAATAAGTCGTTTCAAGTAGGTTTATGAAAATAGAACCTACATCTCTGCGCTCTTGGGAGGTAAATAGCTCATTCATTTTTACGCTTGAAAAAGACTTAAAGTCCAAGTATCTTTTCTTCAGGAAAAGCACCTGACCCAATATTTCGTCTCTGCTGGCAGCAGGATATTTTTCACCTTGACTATAATATCCTAAGAAGGCATCTACAGATCCGTTTGAGTCAAAATCTTTGTAGAGTATTTCTGCAGGCTGAGCATTACTGGCTTTGATTTGGGAGTTCGTCCCTAGATTGCCTGCCAAGATTTCCATATTTCCATCACCATCCCAATCGGCTAGCGTCAAATCGTTCCAGAAACCAAATTCATGTCTTTCAAAGAATTCGAGGGTAGTCTCCTTCCATTGATTCTCCTGAAAAGAGAAGATTTGTATCGGCATTGCCTCCCCCAGTACAATCAATTCCGGCTTACCATCTTGATTTAGATCTGCTATACCCGAATCAGTCAACATCCCAAGGTTAATAAGCGTGGGCGCAAGTTGCTTCGTCTGATCAGTGAATTTCCCCTTACCGTCGTTGATCCATAGCTTGCCTCCGGAGGAAGTGGGAAACTGGCCTGGATTTATCCTAGCTCCTACAAATAAGTCTGGAGTTCCATCAAAATTGAAATCTGCTACTTGTACTGTTCCTGTAGGAAAGTACTCCCTGGGTAAAGCTTCAGAAGATAAGTTGAAATTACCTTTCCCATCATTAAGATACAGTCGATCGCGAAGAGACTCATCACCTAGGCTGAATTCGTATATGCCACCACTTGCCACATAAATATCCAAATATCCATCCATATTTGCGTCAAAGGCTATCGCATCCGAATCTTCAGAAATAGCTGCTGATATAAATACGCTAGTTTTTAACTTGACAAACTCGCCTGTTGACCTTTGCATATAAAAAGACGCCGTTGCATTTGATCCAGCACCAATAAATAAATCCTCTAATCCATCTCCTGTAAAATCTGCTAAGATCATAGCCTTTCCATTTCCAGAAATGGGGTTGATTAGCAAAGGCTGTCTTTTGTAATCATTGTATAATCTTCCTTTTTCAGTGGTTATTTCTGCTTTTTTTGTCATTAAAAAATCTATCGGAGCTACTCTGGGAGTAGAATTATTTATTGCCTCATTTTCATTTAACTGCACAGTCTGATTAGTAGCAACTCCAACTTTCCTGGTAATCTTACCACCAGGCCATGTGACTACGAGAGAGTCTATCTCAGTGATGTCACCCAGACCAAAGTGTAGCGTTGTCGATACAGAGGATTGATAGCCTCTATACGGATTCTGCTCCAAAACCTGACTAGTAGATCCAGTAAAAAGCTGAACTTTGGCTCCAAGCGCGAAAGAGTTGCTGCTTGAACCAGAAAGCTGCACTTTCAGGTAAGCATTAACTTTCAATTGAGCAGCCTGATTCTCGTAGATAAAAGCTGTGGAGTTAATATTATTGACAATTAGATCCAGATCGCCATCATTGTCGAGATCACTGTAAGCGGCACCGCTACTAGTTGCGGGATGATTCAGCCCCCAAGCATTGGTTTTATTTTCAAAAGTCAAGTCTCTTTTATTGTTAAATATGTAATTGGTTAAATTAGATGAAGGCATATTTTTCACCATGTCCAGCAAATCCTCTCGCTTGAGTTTACCTCCCGAAGTGCGTACATAATTGTCCATATATTTCAGAAAGTCCTGATTATTATAATCTCTCAAGTAGCCATTAGTTACAAACAGATCTTTCCATCCGTCATTGTCAAAATCAGCAAAAAGTGAGGACCAGCTCCAATCTGTATTTGAGACTCCTGCCAGCTGCCCGATTTCTTGAAAAGTACCATCGCCAGCATTCAAATGCAGCATATTTCGCATGTATTGGTAATGAAAACCCTTGTTTACATTCAATTCAAAGAGCTCAAAATTGTCAGGAGCAAGAAGAAGTTTTTTTCTCTCATTACTCTCAGGAAGCATATCTAGGGTGAAAATGTCCAGTAAGCCATCGTTGTTGAAATCAGCAATATCGTTTCCCATAGAGAAATGAGAAGTATGTCCTAAGCGCGCTAGAATCTCATCTTTGAATGTATCGTCTTTTTGATTAATGTACATGTAGTCAGGCATAGAATAATCATTGCCGATGTATATATCTGGCCAACCGTCCTGATTGATATCTGCAACAGCGACTCCTAATCCGTAGGAAAGACTAGAGCTGGATATGCCTGACTTTCGAGTGATTTCCGCAAACTTTCCATCTCTGTTTTCGAACAGTTGTGAACCAGCTTCATGTTTCTCCTGAAGTAATTTTTTTGTCAAATTCACATCCTGATTTTGGATGGATTTCGTATTGTGGTTTAGGATAAAAAGGTCTAAATCTCCATCGAGATCAAAATCAAAAAAGCTTGCCGACGTACTTGGTGCACTTGAGTCTATACCATATTCTCCTGCCATCTCCTTGAAAATGGGAATTCCATTTTCATCATTCCCCTGGTTTACAAAAAGTTGATTGGTTCGTTTCTCGGGTGGCACATTCCCTGAGTAACACTGATAAATGTCTAATTTTTTGTCACCATTTATATCGACAAATACGACTCCGGTCTTCCAGGGACCAGATCT
>Ga0209491_10002003_pt1 | contig 37649 bp, 36 predicted proteins | sample BON02_FD_187213 | JGI IMG/M metagenome (GOLD analysis project Ga0209491, IMG submission 187213) | Freshwater microbial communities from Lake Bonney liftoff mats and glacier meltwater in Antarctica - BON-02 (SPAdes) (version 2) | ecosystem: Environmental > Aquatic > Freshwater > Ice > Glacier... | reverse complement strand
GAAATTCTGAGGAATTACAGCCATGCTTAATGTAGGAAAAATTCGCCGCAATTTTGCGATTCTGTGGCGGCAGGTCAATGGTAAGCCATTGGTACATCTGGACAAGGGCACTTCCGCTCAGAAGCAACAGGTCGTTATTGATGCCATCTCTAAGGCCTATTTGCAGGAATATGCCAATGTGCAACGCGGTGTGCATTACCTCTCCAATCTGGCGACCGACAATTACGAACGCGTCCGCGGCATCGTTACGCGTTTTCTGCGCGCAGCAAGCGAAAAAGAGGCACTGTGAGAGCAAAATCGGTTGAGGCGGGCAGGGCGAGTAATTAGCATCGCTGGATAACAAAACGCAGCCCCTTTCGTTATTTCAAGACGAGCCCCGAGATCATCTGCCTAGCTGTTATGATGTATGTGCGGTTTTCACTCTAGCTGTGGAATCTGGAAGATCTTTTGCACGAACGCGGCATCGACATCAGCAATGAGACGATTCGGTTTTGGTGCAATAGATTTGGTCCGATGTTTGCCTCTGAGATCCGCAGGAAAAGAGGCAGTCAGATGCGCGCATATTCGAACTGGTAATGGCACTTGGACGAGGTATTCGTGAAAATTAGTGGCGAGACGCACTCTTTTTGGCGGGCCGTGGATCACGAGGGGGAAGTCCTGTAAAGCTTCCTTACGAAGCGCCGTGATCGCACGGCAGCCCTGAAATTCCTCAGGAAAGCCATGAAACGCCATGGTCGCCCACATATCTTCGTTACCGACAAGCTACGTTCCTACGGCGCAGCGATGAAGGAGATCGGCAACGTAGACAGACAGGAAACGGGACGCGCGCTTAACAATCGAGCCGAGAATTCACACCAACCATTTAGACGAAGAGAGCGGGCCATGCTTCGCTTTAGGCGGATGCGAACTTTACAGAAATTTGTCGCCGTCCACGCCTCAGTTCACAACCACTTCAACTCGGAGCGCCATCTGTACAACCGATCGAATTTCAAGCTGAACCGTGCCTCCGCTCTGGTCGAGTGGCGTGTCCTCTGTGCAGCCTAACAGATTGAGGTTTCGAGGAAACTGAGACTTGCTCGCATTCGTCTGATGGTGTGGACGGCTCCACCCGAACGGCATCACATTGTGCTATGCTGGTGCTGTTTGAAACCAACAGATGGAAGGAGCCATCCACATGAGTATTACAACACTTGGGATTGATCTCGCCAAGTCCGTTTTCCAGCTTCACGGAGTGGATGCGGATGGGACCATTGTTTTGCAAAAGAAACTGCGGCGAGGTGCTGTGCTCGACGTTCTCGGCAAACTGGAACCCTGCCTGATCGGCATGGAGGCCTGTGCCACATCGCATCATTGGGCGCGTGAGATTGCGGCACTGGGGCATGACGTGCGGTTGATCCCACCCGTCTATGTAAAGCCATATGTCAAAAGACAAAAGAACGATGCCGCAGATGCGGAAGCCATCTGCGAGGCTGTCACACGGCCGAACATGCGGTTCGTGCCCGTGAAGACCGAGGAGCAGCAAGGTGTTCTTGTGCTGCACCGGTCTCGTGACCTGCTGATGCGACAGCGTACGATGATCCTGAATGCCATCCGTGGGCACTTCGCCGAATTTGGGATTATCGCCGCGCAGGGGCCGCAGAAGGTGGCAGAACTTGTCGGCGGCCTGGCAGACGAAGGTGATTTGGGTTTGCCAGAGACCGCCCAGTCTGCCCTTCAGGCTTTGGCGGCGCAACTCAACGGCTTGGAACAAGAAGTCCGTAAGATTGAGCGCCAACTTCTGGCGTGGCATCGGCAGAACGCCGCGAGCCAACGGCTCGAGACGATCCCGGGTGTCGGCCTCATCACGGCGACTGCGCTGGCTGCCAGCGTGCCCGATCCAACTGCCTTCAAATCCGGCCGACAGTTTGCAGCCTACCTCGGCCTTGTGCCCAGACAGAACTCTTCGGGGGGCAAGGATCTGCTCGGGCATATATCGAAGATGGGGAACCGCTACCTGCGTCGGTTGCTGGTTGTTGGTGCCACCTCTGTCACACGACGGGTGCTCTCCAACGACACCCGAACCGGTGCCGGGTAAAGAGTAGACATAATCTGGGAACTGCCTATCGTCGTCTCCAATTGTTCTCAGGAGGCAACGTATTTTGGTCCGTGTCGGCGTTCTCTGTGCTTTCATATTAGCTTTCTGTTCCAGCCACTTGTCGGCTCAAGTTACAGACGGCTGGTCCGGCAGTTGGGATACCTACTGGCGGGACGGTGAAGCGCGAATGCTGCTGCAACAGCAAGGCGAGAATGTCTTGGGAACCTACGAGCCAGGTAATGGCCGCATAGAGGGGCGGATTGACGGTCAGGTTCTGCGTGGGTCCTGGTTTCAAGACGGCACCTTTGGGCCAATCCTGTTTGCCCTGTCCGAGGATGGGCAGAGCTTCACCGGTCGGTTCGTCGATGGCGAGTATTGGAACGGCAAGAGGGTTTCTGACACAGCCGATTCCAATATAGCACACGTCACGCGTGACACTCCGCGCGCTGTCTTTCGGTCGCTTGTCTACCTGCAGAATGCGGCCGCCTATGAGGGCAATATTTCCGCGATCAACGCAGCTGAAACGCTGTTGCTTTATGTTGGCGAGGCCTCGAACGAGCGTGATAAGCGCCTTCGGCGGCGTCTGTTGTGGACCTTGATTGATCTGTCGACCTTCCGAATCTACGACGCGCCAAGGCGCGTTGATGGTGAGACCGCCCAATTTTCCATCGGTCCGGATGCGAGAAATTTCGAATACGGGATACAGTTTCGGAAAGTTGGCGATGCGTGGTTTGTGGTCGTCCCGGCCGCGTCTGAACTGCGCCGGGACTTAAATGATATGGTCGCAGCACTTGGCTATGACACGCTTTCGCAGCTGAAAGAGGCTTCCGTTAATAGCCCGCGCGCCGCCATGCGCGATTTCATTCAGGGTATGCGACACTGGCACACCGGTGGACGGGAACAGGCGCTGGCGGCTCTTGATCTTTCGTTCTTGCCGCCAAGGCTTTACAATTTCGAGGCACCGTTGCTTGCCGAGTACCTCAAACAGGTTATTGACCGGGCCGGTTATGTGACCTGGCAGGAGATTTCCGACGATCCCGATCGGGCCGGATCCTATGTCTTTTACCGGCATCCCTTGGGCTTGGTCGTCATTGAGCCAGTGCCGAGACCCGAGGGAAGGGCGGCCCAATGGATGTTCTCGGCCGAGACCCTGCGCAACGCGCCGCAGCTCTTTGCTGAGATGCAGGACCTCCCAGTCGCTGAGGGGATTTCCGCGTCGGAGCCCATCACACGGTTTTTCCAAATTCGCGAACGTATCCGGGCGGTCTTCCCTGTGCTTCTCACGCGCCCCGGTCCTCTTGAGCTCTGGCAATGGCTGGTTATCCCGCTGTCGGTCGTATTTTCTGTCCTACTTGGCCGGCTGACCGGAAAGGGTACTTCCTTTTTACTCAACCGAAGCTTGCGCCGGGCTGAACGTGGCTTGCGCGTGGGTGCGGTCAGACGGCTTGGCATGCCGGCAGCACTTTTGGTGAGCACTGGCTTTGCCATTCTGGTTTTCAGTTGGGCGGGCTTGTCCGAAACAATCCTTGGTGGTGTGACAGTTGCGCTTGCCGCGACCGCAGCGACAGCAGTTGGCTGGTTACTATATACCGTTATCGAACTTGCCGGGGGCTACTTTCAGCGGCGAGCCAAGCGCACAAGCGGCTTGGTGGACGAGATCGCCGTTTCGCTGGTCACGGGAGTGCTCAAGATCGGCATTGTGGCCGCGGGGATAATAGCTATCGCAGACATCACTGGCATGCCCTACGAAGGTGTCATTGCGGGCCTTGGATTGGGCGGCATCGCGCTGGCCTTTGCGGCGCGTGATACCGTTAGCAACCTGATCGGCGGCGCGATCCTGATGAGCGACCGGCCCTTTCATCGCGGCGATCTAATCGAGACCGAAGGACAGATGGCCACGGTCGAGAATGTTGGCATTCGGTCAACACGCATGCGGACATTTGATGATTCACTTTTAGTTATCCCAAATTCCCAGCTAACCGACAAGGCCATCGTGAATTGGGGTCAGCGGCGTAAGCGAAAGATACGCCTTGAAGTCAGCCTGCACTATGACACCCCACGTGAGCGTCTTGATGCCTTCAAGACCCGTCTGCGCGCGGTGTATCTTGCTCAGCCCGCTGCAGATGAAACGACGGGATATGTCGGGCTGAGATCATTTGGCGAGTCGGCATTGAACATAGAACTCTGGGGATATTTCAACCTCGCGGACTATGAGGGTTATATCGCCGCAAGGCACAAACTGATCGGTGATATTGTGGGTCTCGCACGCGATCTGGGCGTAGACTTTGCCTATCCAACACGCACAATCAGGCTCCTGTCCACGACGGACGGAGAGAATGACAATGAGCATAAGGCATCAGACCCTGCTTGAGGGCCAAGGGGAAGTTTGCAAGAAGCATCACCCTCAGCCCTTTGATTCAAAGCAGGAGTTGCCCGCAGAAATTTGCAAGGGGGGCGCATCAACCCATTTAGCATTTGATTAAAAGAAAGCGATGGAGGTTGCAAACTCCCGGGACGGTAAAAGATAAATAAATCAAAATCTTAAAGCCAAATTTTGCTAGTTTGGCTTTTACTTTTCCAAAAAAATATCAACATTTGATCAGGCCTATAGAAACGTCGATTGCCATTTGCGGTTTGTAGGAAGTCTCGCAAGGCGGGGGCTCCGTTTTGTCATTATCCGTTCTTAGCAAGTGATGCCGAAGTTCTCTACCGATCAGTTCTGATCTGGCCGAGGCTATAGCGATAGAATGATCGACGCACCGAAGGTGGCTGGCATTTTTCTGATTGTTCCGACGCGCCGCTGCTTAACGCCGATCTGGCTGTTTTGGCGCAAGCCGGCCGCTAACTGGCCAGACCCTTGAGCATCCCGGTGCCGGGTTTGGCTGGCTGGTGTCAGCGCGTCTTGATCCTGGTTTTCAGCGTCACATGCTTGCGCTGATCGGACTGCGAAAGATGGCCCCACTCAAGGAACCTTCCTAGCAATCAAGGACGATATTGGTCAGCGGGCGGCTGACACAGGGCAGGATAAAACCGCGGTCGATTTCGCGCTGACGAATGCCGCCTTCGTGGGCCATGGTGACTTCGCCAGAGTGTTTGAACGTCTTGCAGGTGCCGCACATGCCCCGCGCGCAAGACGAGGGCAACGGCAGGCCCGCCGCCTTTACGGCGCTAAGGATCGTTGTAGTCTCGGCGCATTCGAACACCTTACCAGACCGCGCGAATGTCACGCTGCGGACAGGCGTGTCGGTTGCGGGTGTGATCTCGGCCTCGGGCGACGAAAAGTCGAAGCTTTCTTCGCCGTAATGGTCGGCGGGCACACCGGCGTCGCGGGCGGCGGCGCGGACCATCTCCATAAAAGGTTGTGGGCCGCAGCACAGCACGGTGCGATCCGCCAGATCTGGGATCAGGCGGGCCAGCATGTCTGCCGTTGGCCTGATCGCCCCCGGTGACCGCGTTGTGACGGGGATGTGGGTCAGCCGAGGCAAGCGGCGCCGCAGCAAGGCGATATCGTCTGCCGCTATCATGTCCGCCGCTGTCGGGCAGACTTGAACCAAGACGGTGTCCACAGATATCCCGCGATCCGCCGCCGTGCGTAGCATCGACAGCATTGGCGTCACGCCGCTGCCCGCCGCGATCAGCGCGTAGCGCGTGCCCGGCCATGCGACAGGGCCAAAGCTTCCCGAGGGGCCGAACGCCTCGATCGAAACGCCTAGGTTCAGGGTGTCGTGTAATATGCCCGACGCGGTGCCAGCCTGACGTTTCACCGAAATCTCTATGCCGCCGTCTCGTGCGGCGGACGATGCGATCGTATAACAGCGCTCGACGACACCCTCGGGCGTGTGGATCCGAAACGTCATGAACTGGCCCGGATCATGCTCTATCCGGCTGCCATTGGCAGGGGTCAGCAGAAAGGTGCGCACATCCAGCGTCTCGTTCCAGACACCTTTGCATACTAAAGGGGCCCAGCTTTCGGGCGGGAACGGCCGCCGCCTCTTTGTCCCCCAAGCCGCCATATCGATTTCATTCATGCGCCGCGCCCGCCTGCGTGTCCGTGGGCGGTCATGCGGTCGACATACCACGTCGTGAACTCATCCAAGGCGCGCTCGGTAAAGCGTGAATACGGACCCGGACGATAACCGGGCGACATGGCCCCCTGATGCGCCAGCGCCACCAGGTGCGCATCCTCGATATTGGTCTGCTTCCAGACGGCGGTGAGGTTTTCTAAGTCATAATCCTCGCCCTCGATCGCATCACGATTGACCAGCCACTTTGTGCGCACCAGCGTCCGGTTCGGCGCAATGGGAAATGCGGTAAAGATGACGGCGTGATCCGACATGACGTGGTTCCACGAATTGATCCCCCAAAGGTGCACATCACCCATCGACGGACGATCGGTATCGCCTAGCGGCACGGTGACGGCGGCGCGAGTGTCCGGCGTCTGGCTTTCGCCCAAACCCGCTATAATGAGACGCTGCGTGCGAAAATTTGTCGGCCAACCTACAGTATGTTCGACAGCCGCATGCGGCAGCCCTTCTTTGTCCCAATGGGTGCCATAGCGCGCATAGGCATCCAGCAGCCCGTTGGCCTCGGCCTTCTCGGTCTCGGTCAGGCCATCGGGGTCATAGCCGAAGTCGGCGGCGTGAAAGGACAGCGACAATTGCGGATGGTTGGACGCGCAATGATAGCACTCGCGGTTGTTTTCCATCGTCAGCTTCCAGTTGCCTTCTTCGATGATGTCCTGCTCAAAGGCGACCTTGGCGTGGCGTAGATCATAGGGTGCCAGACGCGGCTCCATGATGTTGGCCAGTTCTGCGATGTCTTCGGGCGGGTTGTCTGACAGGCACGCATACAGGATGCCGCCCACGTCGCGCAGCGCCACAGGTTTCAAATGGTGCAGATCCTGTTCAAAATCGATGCCCATATGCGGTGCCAAGGCAAGGGCACCGTTAAGGTCATAGGTCCATTGATGATAGGGGCAGACGAGCTTGCCCACGACGGACCTGCCCGGCGGCACCAATCGCGCGCCGCGATGCGAACAGACGTTGTGAAACGCGCGCAACTGGTCGTCGTCGTCCCGCAGGATCACGATCGACGCGGCCCCGACATCCAACGCCATCACGTCACCGGCCTCTTGGACATCGCAGGCAACGCCTACCGCGATCCAGTGCCGCGAAAAGATTGTTTCGCAGTCAGCGGTGAATGCATCCTGCCCGATGTAAAGGGCGGCTGGCAGCGTATGCCCAGGACGCCGCGCGGCAAGAAAATCTGCAATTGAAGCTGGACCCGAACGTTCATCAAACATAGTTTTATACCTCATAATTGATGCAATTTAGTGTTGCGTCAATCAATCTGACAATGGCACAAAGACAGCACGCATCCATAACTTCAAGTAATGTATCTGGGCCAAAGCCGCGTTATGCGCGCGTCTGTATGGTCTCAAGAGGACCCTCTAAGTCATGCATCGATTACGCCGTTCGCTTCCATCTCTGACCGCATTGTTCGCATTTGAAGCCGCTGCGCGGCTTGGCAGCTTTACCCAGGCCGCCGCCGAATTGGGCGTCACGCAGGCCGCTGTCAGCCGACGCATCGGGGCGTTGGAGCAAGACATCGGCCGACAGCTTTTTGAACGGCGCAATCGGCGTGTTTGTTTGACAGAGCCCGGTCAGGAATTGTTTGCAACCGTGGCCACCGCCTTTGGCAATCTTGCCGATACGGTGCACATCCTGCGCACCCCGGCGTCAAAGCTGACGGTCGCGGTCTCTGTGGCGTTTGGCCATTTTCGTCTGCTGCCGCTACTAACATCGTTCCGCGACACCGAGCCGGACATCGACCTGCGCGTGATCTCTGAGGATACGTGGGAGGCCCCAGTTGACCGGCAAATTGATCTTGCCGTTCGCTACGGAAAGCTCCCCTTCAGGGGCATGACGGTGGTTGGGTCACTGCAAGAAAAAATCGTTCCCGTTTGCGCGCCCAGCATGGCGAAACGCTTGGAACATCTAAGCGTGGCTGATTTGGCACGCAGGCCCGATATCACTAAAATCGACAGCGCATCGCCAGAGCCAAGTTGGTTGAAGTGGTCCGGATGGTTTACGCAGATCGGCTGGCACGCTGGATTTGAAAACGCAAAACTTCGTTTCAGCAGCTACAGTGATGCAGCTTATGCAGCCATGAGCGGCGAGGGCATTGCGCTTGGTTGGACCCACCTGCTGGAGCGGCCTTTGAGCGATGGACGGTTAGTCGCTTTGAATTTGCCCGCGCTTTCACCCAAAGAGCGGCACTATATTCTGATACCTGACGACCGAAAGCCAAGCCCCGCTGTCGAGGCATTCTCTCAATGGCTGGCGGGCATGGTTCCTTTGACGTCTTGACGCGCATGCCGCGTGCTGGATGAGGCGGCGCAAGTCGCCCAACGTGGATCCCAATCCGCGCACCAAAGACAGAGACCCGGCCGATAATGATTGCCGATGCGAAAGTGTTCTTTGGCGGACCCGGCAAAAACTATGTCACGCTCAAGATCGAGACAGTTCAGGGCATCTACGGCCTGTGCGACGCGACCCTGAACAACCGGGAAACGCTGTCCGCCGCTTATCTGCAAGACTATCTGGTCCCGAACCTAATCGGCATGGACCCGCGGAACAGCGAGGACATCTGGGAGTTCTTCTCTCGCTTGGCCTATTTCTGATGTGGCCGTCATCGCGACGGCGGCCTTCGGTACGATCGACATGGCGCTGTTGGACATCAAGGGCAAGCTGGCCAATATGCCGCTGTATCAGCTGTTCGGCGGCAAAAGCCTCGGCGGCGCGATGGTCTATGCCCATGCCACCGGGCCCGACCTAGAGGACTAATGGTTTCAATCACCCATTATGTCCCGCTTGGCTAAAAGGCGGTCCGGGTGCAATGCGGCATCCCCGGTATGCCCACGGCAAGCTAAGCCTTCCCCGAAACCAAGGGAGAAGACACGCATTTCAGAATTGATTTCAGTGGCATACCGCAAAAATTAAAGGTGTTGGATAGTGGGTGCCACATGCGCTTTGCGCCCGGCAGCCACCCGGTAATACGACGAGAGGACGGGACGATGTGGAACTACTGATCCATGGCATGCATTGCACTAGTTCTGGTCGGTTTTTCCGGCATGACCTGCCGCCCGGGAATTGAAATCTGAACACCCAAGGTTAGATAATAGGTAATGGGCGCAGGTCGCGGTTATTAATCTGTCGCCGCCGTCAAATATTTTCGTCTCGGCCTAATGGGTGACAGCAATAAAGTGCAGGAAAACATGGAACTTCATTCGGACTTTTCACAGCGCGTCTTGGTCCATTCGGCTGATAGGCCTTGGCAACATTCCCCGTCGGCGGGGGTGGATCGCCGTATGCTGGAACGGATCGGAGAAGAGGTCGCGCGCGCCACGACCATCGTGCGCTTTGCCCCCGGCCACAGCTTTTCGCCTCATACCCATAGCGGCGGCGAGGAATATGTCGTTCTGGAAGGTGTTTTTCAGGACGAGCATGGCGACTACCCCGCCGGCAACTATGTGCGAAATCCGCCCACCTCGCGGCACACGCCCCGGTCTGATGCTGGGTGCACGATCCTTGTGAAACTCTGGCAGTTCGATCCCGATGATCGGACCCAGTTTAGCAAAGACATGAGCGAGGGGCTGGCACCGTTCAGCGATGGCGTGCGGTCTGCAGTGCTGCACCGCGATGCTAGGGAGACTGTCCGTAACTTTGAGCTTGACCCGGGGGCCGCGCTGCAGGTCGATGAACTGGGCGGGATCGAGGTGTTTGTATTAAGCGGCGACCTGATGGAAGGCGGCGAAAGTCTGCGCCAAGGATCGTGGCTACGATTGCCCGAAAAACAGCTCTTTGCGGCGCAGGCCGGGCAGGGCGGAGCCAAGCTTTGGATGAAAACCGGTCATCTGCGCTTTGTCACAGCACCTTCTTAAAGACAGCCCGATGCGCACACAAGTGGCCATTATTGGCGGCGGGCTTGCGGGGCTCGCCCTTGCGAAACGGCTTGATCGCTCCGGTATCGATTTTCAACTTTTTGAGGCACGCAGCCGGTTCGGCGGCCGGATTGCGACGCTGCAAACAATGGCAAGTGCAGTGGATCTGGGGCCGTCCTGGTTCTGGCCGGGGCAGCCCCGCATGGCGGCGATTCTTAAGGACATGGGACTTGCCGCTTTCGGGCAATTTGCAAAAGGCGATCAGTTTTTCGAGGATGAAACCGGCCAGCTGCACCGCGGCAAGGGCTTTGCATCGATGGAAGGCTCTTTGCGGATCGCGGGCGGCGTGGTCCAGCTGATCAATGCTTTGGTGGCGATCCTGCCGTCGGATCGTTTGCATTGTAACGCGCCCGTTGCGGCGATTGACGAAACGAATGGCATCTGTCTGGTGAACGGGCAGACATGCGCGGCGCAGCACGTCGTTCTGGCCCTGCCGCCCCGCGTCGCCGTTGGTTTGACGGTCTCGCCCGCGTGGACCCCCGATCAAAAGCGCATTATGGAAGGCATTCCGACGTGGATGGCCGGACACGCAAAGTTCGTCGCCGTCTACGCCGCGCCGTTCTGGCGGGACGCTGGCCTGTCGGGCGATGCCACAAGCAGACTTGGCCCGCTGGCTGAAATCCACGACGCCTCTGGCCTGGATGGGGCACCGGCCGCCCTTTTCGGTTTTGTTGGTGTGCCGCCCCAGCACCGCAAGGGGCACAGCGCACAGATCAAGATGGCAGCACTGGACCAATTGGCGCGTCTCTTTGGGCCGCAGGCCATGACGCCCGTTGAAACGGCACTGCAGGATTGGGCTTTCGCGCCGGAGACGGCAACGCAGCAGGATCTGGTGCCGCTGACGACGCACCCAGAGTATGGTCTGCCACTGGCGTTGTCAGGCTTGCACGGCGGTCGGCTCCATTTCGCCTCTACCGAAACGGCACCCCAGATGGGGGGCTATATGGAAGGGGCGCTGGCGGTCGCAGATCGCGTGGCGGTTAGTTTAGGCGCATAGTCACGGATGTCGTGCGCCGCGCACAGCAGTTTTGGCGCGGTGGCCCTATGGCCGGATTGGGCCGTTATTCATCGCCCGTGACGGTCAGCCCAAGCATGCGCCAAATCTGCATGCCGCCGCGATAATAATAGATGCGGTCAGCAGGGTATCCGGCGCTGATCATGGCGCGGATTGCGGTCGGCGACTGCCCGCACCACACGCCGTTGCAAAACAGTGCGGCCCGCTTGGCATCCTGGCAGTCCCAGCCGTCGAAACCCGGCTCGCAGCCCAATTGTGCCAGCTCGTCCACGATGAAGGTATATGGAATGTTGATCGCGCCCGGGATCGTTCCGCCGTCGAACCAGTCGCGGGTGCGGCTATCCACGACCACAGCCTCTGGGTCTTGCAACATTTCGATCAGCTCCAATTCACCGATCGTGCTGACACCCGCCGCAGGGATTTGCGGCTGAATGCAAAAATCCGGACAGGGACGAGAAGTCAGGGCCCATTCGCCGCTGATCTCGTTTGCCGCGTCTTGTATCCTGTTGATCTGTACGGGGCCATTTGCGGTCTGTACGGTAACTGAGGCGGCGTCCTTGGTGATCCCCACCTCGGTTTGCGCCATCGCAGTTCCTGTGCCCATCACCAACGCGATCGTCAAAGCAAGCGTCTTCATGGCTTTGCCCTCTCGGTTTTCATGTAGTCTTGGCGTCAGTATAGTCCCCGAATAGCGCTGCGTCACGCAAAGGATGGTGGCTTATGGTCTGCGAGTTCGGCTGACATACCGAAAAGGTGCATTGGATCATGTTCAGCATTTGCGTAGAGTTTCAGGGAATGTTTTATACTAAATCGTATTTTTGAGGATCTAAAAATGCTGACCAGACGCCACTTCATCCAAACGACTGGAGCGCTTTTTTCAGTTCCCATCGCAGGCCAAGCCTTTGCGGCCCCCACATCGAGCAGTTCAAAGTGGGCGGAATGGGATGCGCGCGTGACGCCGGCCAATTATGATCCTGCGACGTCGAACCCTTGGGGTTTTCACAATCGGTTTTTGCCACAAATGGTCAAAGCCAATGACGGCCTCGTGCCGGGCGATATCCACGTCGATGCCGTCGCCAGATACCTTTATCACATCCAGCCCGGCGGCACGGCGATGCGCTACGGCGTCGCGATCGCGAAGGGGAACCTGTACGAGCCCGGCTCTTATAACATCAAGCGCAAGTCAAAGTGGCCGACATGGACGCCGACGCCTGCGATGATTGAACGCGACCCGGAGTCGTATGAACAGCATAAGGACGGAATGGACGCAGGGCCGTCCAATCCACTTGGCTCGCGGGCGCTATATCTGTATGCGGGCAATCGCGACACCTATCTGCGCATCCACGGCACGCCATCACCCCGGTCAATCGGCAGCCGTGCCAGCTCTGGCTGTGTGCGCATGGTGATGGCGCATATAATCGGTCTGTATGACCAAGTGGCGACAGGTTCGACGGCCGTGCTTTACCCGACCGAAAGAGCTGTCACGGCGAGCAGCTAAGCTGCGGCTTCGGCCTTAACTTCTACCACAGCAGGCTTTGGCGCGCAAATGTGCCGGCCTTCTGTGGTCAGCAGCGGAAGCTCGGTTGTTTCAACTGGGCCGACATAGCTAAACCAATAGCAGTTATCATCCGTCCGCAGACGCGCGGTTTGGATGTTCTGATTTGGGGCTGCCATCGCGTTGATCTGATCTTGAACTTGCTGCTCTGGGCTGGGGACTTGCGTGGTCGGCGCAGGCGGGACAGGCGCGGCGCAGGCACCCAGCATCAGGCATCCAACGGTGATGACAGCGGATTTGAAATTCATGGCGTACTCTTTCGTGGCTTATTGGATCTGCCCCATGACAGCATCCGGGGCGAGTCAAATTCTTTTGTTTTTATACTGTGGCTTATTGATTTCTGCTACCTGAACGGCGTGTCTTTGGGTTTTTTTTAAAATCCCCTATTCGGTCCCTATGACACGAATTCCGGTTCTGGTAACTCATTGTACGCGGATCTGCGCGCTGGCTATGGCCCCGCTGCATGGATTACCGTTAGCCTTGAATACCCGGGTTCGGACAATGTCACCTCTGATATCAATTGCGGCGATGATGTCTGCACGGGCATCCAAGCCATCAGCAGAGCCTCCTTCTGGTCCAAAAGAGCGACATTGATGCGTTATCTTTGGAACATATGCCGGTCGATCTTGGCCAACTCCTAGCTTAGAGCTTTGAGGAAAATAGAATGTTTACGTCCGCTCAGGACGTGCAATTTGCCGAACTCGAAATTGTGGAGCCAGCGGTCGTTGTCGGGGATGCATTTGCCATACGTCAGATCGTCGACAACTTGGTGTCAAACGCCATCAAGTTTTCGAAAAAGAACGTCATGGTAGAAGTCGCGTTTAAAATCGACAATGGGCGGGTGAGGCTGTTGTTTAAGGACTGCGGCTACGGTATTTCCATTGGCCGGGAAAATCGGGTTTTTGGTCGTTTCGAGCAGGTGGAGAATGGCGGGCGATCTTCGACGCAAGGATCCGGGCTTGGTCTGCACATTTCAAAAAAGCTGGCCAAGGAAATGCTTGGCGACCTTTTTTATGAAGGCGGGGTAGGCGTCGGTTCCACGTTCCATGTTGAATTTCAACTGACCGATGAAAAGCTGCCCGCGCAAAGCGCACCAACCAGCACCCCTGAAATGTCGCTTGTTACAAGTTAGCTTGCTGCGGAGTTAGGCCAGTAAGACCTGAAATGCGGGCAGTGAGGGCAAAAGCCCTATGTATGTCTATGTCGTCGCTATGTCGCGGAAATGTCCGCCGGCCTTTTTAAACAGTTTGGGGACTCAGATCTTAGTCTGGCAAGATGCGCGTGCCGGCGCGGCCTTCCAAAATCGCGCGCGCGTCGGACAACTGACCAATCCCAGCCCGGTGTCCGCTGGCGCTGACAAAGTCACATGCGGCGCTGACCTTGGGTTCCATTGATCCAGCGGCAAGGTCGAGCGTGCCAAGCGCCAAAGGCGTCGTGTCCGCGATTGCCTTTTGGTTTGGCCCCCCGAAGTCGCGAAAGACCGCAGCGACGTCCGTCAGCAAAAGCAGCGCATCCGCGTCCAGCTCTTGCGCAAGAAGTGCAGAGGTCCTGTCTTTGTCAATCACAGCCTCTATGCCGTGCATCATGCCATCGGCGTCCCGCACGACTGGGATGCCGCCGCCTCCGGCGCAGATCACGGTCTGCCCGGCGTCCAGCAGCACCCTGATCGCCTCGATGCTCAAGATGCGAAGGGGGGCGGGTGATGGCACGACGCGCCGGAATTGGCCAGACGCTTCTGTTGTCATCGCCCAGCCGTGCGCCTTGGCGACGATTTCGGCCTCGGCCCTTGTATAGACCGGTCCGATGGGTTTGGTTGGATCGGCAAAGGCGGGGTCGTCTGTGGTGACTTCGACCCGTGTCAGCAGGGTCGCGCAACGCCCGTCCGCAGGCAGCGCGTTCATCAGCTCTTGTTCGATCAGATAACCGATCATGCCTTCTGTTTCGGCCCCTAGTACGTCTAGGGGCCAAGGCGCTTCTGGGGCATACGCCGCGCCCTGAAGCGCCAACAGGCCGACCTGCGGCCCATTGCCATGGGCTACGACGATCTGATGGTCGCGGGCCAGATCGGCCAATGCGGCCGCGGCCACGCGCACATTTTTGACCTGCAGCGCGGCCGTCATAGGCTGGCCGCGCTGCAACAGGGCATTGCCGCCAAGGGCCACGACGATGCGCATCTTTAGTTGCCCATCGTGGCGACAAGGACCGCCTTAATCGTGTGCATCCGGTTTTCGGCCTGATCAAAGACGATAGAGGCCGCCGATTCAAACACCTCTTCGGTCACTTCCATGCAGTCGATACCGAAGGTCTTGAAGGTCGCCTCTCCGACTTCGGTCTCGCAGTTATGGAACGCGGGCAGGCAGTGCATGAATTTGGCATAGGCGTTGCCGGTCAGCGCCATGACCTTTGCGTTGACCTGATAGGGCGACAGCAAGGCGATGCGATCGGTCCAGACTGAATCCGGCTCTCCCATAGACACCCAGACGTCCGTATAGACAAAGTCAGCGCTCTTTAGCCCTTCGGCGTGCTTTTCGGTCAGGGTGATCCGCGCGCCAGTGGTTTCCGCGATCTTGCGGCACTGCGTGACCAGCACTTCGTCGGGCCAGCAGCTGTGCGGGCCGCACAGGCGTACGTCCATACCGATCAGTGCGCAGCCTATCATCAGCGATGCACCGGTGTTGTTGCCCGCGTCGCCCATAAAACAGACGGCGATATCGGACAGGTGTTTGCGGGTGAATTCCTGCATCGTCATCAGGTCGGCCAGCGTCTGCGTCGGGTGGAAATCGTCTGTAAGCCCGTTAAACACCGGCACGCCGGAAAATTCGGCCAGCACCTCGGCGTTCTTTTGACCAAAGCCGCGATATTCGATCCCATCATAGAAGCGACCCAGCACGCGGGCCGTATCCTTCATGGTTTCCTTATGGCCGATGTGGCTGCCGGATGGTCCAAGATATGTGACATGCGCGCCTTGATCGTAGGCCGCGACCTCGAACCCGCTGCGGGTCCGTGTGCTATCTTTTTCAAAAATCAGAGCGATGTTTTTGCGTTCCAGCATCGGGCGCTCATAGCCGCCCGCCTTGGCCATCTTCAGGCTGGTCGCCAGCTGTAGAAGGTGGCGGATTTCACCGGGCGTGAAGTCGAGCAGCTTGAGAAAGCTGCGGCCGTGCAAGTTCTGTGGCATGAAATATTCCTTAAATTTCGTTGCGGATCAGCGGGCAGGTCATGCAATGAGAGCCGCCCCGTCCACGTCCGAGTTCTGATCCCGGGATCGTGATGACCTCGACCCCAGCTTTGCGCAGCAGGGTGTTGGAATGGACGTTCCGCTCATACCCCACCACGACACCGGGAGAGAGGCACAGCAGGTTATTGGCGTCGTCCCATTGCTCGCGTGCGGATTCGTAGGCGTCGCCGCCTGTGGGGATGCTGCGCAGCGCCCTGATGCCAATGGCTTTTGCCACGACCTCCAGAAACGGCTTGGTTTCGACTTCGGCGATGACACCGCCGTCGACGCCGGGGCGCAGGGTGGTGCAGCGGATCGCATCGGTGACCTCGGCAAAGACCGTCACCAGATCGCGGTCGCAAAAGGTGAAAACCGTATCCAGATGCATGGACCCACGCGAGCGGGGGAACTGGCAGGCGATGACGCGGGTTGCGCCGCCACCGGCGAACAGACCCTTCGAGATCTGGCTGACGGCCTGCGGGGTTGTCCGCTCTCCCATACCGATCAGTACAGTGCCGTGACCGATTGGCATGATGTCGCCGCCTTCGGCCGTGGCCGGGCCGTGGTCGGCCGTGGCATCGCCCCACCAGACTGAAAAGCCTACGTCCTTAAAGTCGGGATGAAAGCGGTAGATGGCCGCAAGGTTCAGCGTCTCCAGCCTGCGGGCAGGCCAGTGCATCGGGTTCAGCACAACGCCGCCGTAAACCCAAGCCGTAGTGTCGCGTGTGAAAATATGATTAGGTAGAGGGGGCAGGATGAAATCTGCCGGATCCAGCATCGCAGCCAGCACGCCTTTGTCCGAGACGGGTAGTTCAGCGCGGGACAGGCCGCCGATCAGGATTGTGGACAGCGTATCGGCATCGACCTCCATCAAGTGTGCCATCAGGTCATCGGCCAGACCGACGCCCACCGTATTATCGGTCACGCGGGCAGACAGCAGCCAGCGCCGCGCCTCTGGATCGGCCAGTGTTTCGGTCAGCAGCTGGCGCAGAAAGACGACATCAACCCCGCAACTGCGCATCGCATCGACGAAGGTCATGTGCTCGATCCGGGCCTGCTTGACCCACAGCACATCGTCGAACAGAAGCTCTGCGCAATTGGCGGGCGTGAGGCGCGCCATTTCGGTGCCGGGGGTGTGAACAAGGACCCGGCGCAGGGTTCCCACTTCGGAGTGAATACCATATTTCATGTGGGAGTTCCTTGCAACAGCACGCCGATACTCAGCGTGGCCATGACGATGATGGTCAGGCCCAGAATTACGGGCCAGACAAAGCGCAGCCAACGCTCGTAGGGGACTTTGGCAATCGCGAGGCCGCCCATGACGACGGCAGAGGTGGGCGTGATCAGGTTCACGACGCCCTCTGCCGACTGGAAGGCCGTGACTACCAGCGACCGCGACACGTCAGCAAAGTCCGCGACGGGGGCCAAGATCGGCATTGACAGCACAGCAAGGCCAGAGGTGGAGGGGACGAAAAACGACAGCACGACCTCGATCCAGTACATGACGTTAATGAACAGGACGCGGTTCAAGCCAGCCACGGTGCCTTCGGCCCAGTGCAGTATGGTGTCGGTGATGTGCCCGGCGTCCATGACGACCACTATACCGCGGGCCAGTCCGATGATCAGCGCCACACCTAGCAGATCGCGTGCGCCGCCAACGAAGGCGTCGACCAAACCTTTTTCGCTCAGCCGTCCGACAATGCCGATGCCGATGCCAGCGAACAGGAACAGACCGCTCATTTCAGCCATCCACCAGCCGCCAAGGGACACCCCCCAGATCATAACGACAAAGGTCAGGCCCGCGAGGATCAGGACGATCTTGTGCAACCCGGTAAAGACGGAGACAGTCGTGGCCGTGCCCACAAAATGCGCGACATGCCCGGCGTGCAGATTGTGAACCAGCGACCGTGACGGGTCCGCTTTGACCCGCGCCGCATAGCGCATGACGTAGGCCACCGTCGCCGCGAATGTAATCGCCAGCAGCACAAGCCGAAGCATCAGACCATCGGTAAAGGGCACCCCGGCGGCGTCAGACGCGATCACCGTCGAAAAGGCGTTCACCGTGGACCCCAGCACGCCGATACCCGCACCAAGCAAAATCACCGCGACGGCTGTCATCGCGTCATATCCTGCCGCGATCATCACCGGCGTCAGCAGGACATAGAAAACCAGTGTTTCCTCTGCCATGCCTTCTGTTGTCCCGCCCAGCGCAAACAGCGCCATCAGGATCGGGATCATCCACTTCTCGCGGCCCTTCAGCCGGGCCATGGCCCGCTTGATCCCAGCGTCGATCGCGCCAGTAGCCGTGACGACGCCAAGAAAACCACCGATCATCAGGACGAACAAGGCCACGTCGATCGCGTTGGCCGTATAGCTGCCCGGATCATAGAAACCCGCGATGGGGGCCAAAATGACGTCGAAAAAGCCCTGTGGGTCGGCGTCCATGGGCGCGTAGGTGCCAGCGACGGGCACGTCCTTACCCAGAATATCGGACGCGACACGTTCATATTGCCCAGCAGGAATAATCCACGTCAGGACCGCTACGATGACGATCAAAGCGAACAGGATGGTAAACGCAGAGGGGAATTGGAAACGACTGGCCGGGGGGGGCTCTGATGTCGACATGATGATGTCCTTTGGCAAAGGTACGGCGGCAAAAAGCCTGCCTGAACTGTTTCCCTAGGCTTAATATGTTCAACGCAGACTGATCTGGATCAATCAAGGCCACCTCAAATGGGTAATCCTGCCATTATTAACACGATTGTATTGTTTATCCGAACCAGCCACCTTCAATTGAGTGCTGGGTGACGGCCATCGTTGCGAAACCCGCGAATGCAGCACCCAGCATTGTGGGATTGCGACGTAGGGCATCGCTGCTGCGCCTGATCAAGCAGTGATTTTAGACTGATTGCGCTGCAGACCTGCCATAAGATCGGCAAACTGCTCACTCTGGATCACGACGTGAGAGCGCATTGCATCAGCGGCTTCACCGGGCTTTGCAGCGCGGATCATCTCTAGAATCTCGGCATGTTCATCAAGCGACGCGCCGATTCTGGCTCTGGCACGCAATTGAAGCCGGCGAAACGCCTGCAAACGCTTTTGAAGACGCTCAATTTCCTGATGCAGAAAAGCATTGCCGCCAATGGCGCGGATGGCATCGTGGAATGCTTCATTCGCATAATAATAAGTATCGCCGACCCCGGATGCGGCGGCCGTGACGCAATCGGTGTGAAGCTGATCAAGCACTTCAATATCAGTCTGGGTCGCCCGGCGCGCGGCGTTGCGGGCGCAAAGCGCTTCCATCTCGGCCATGACTTCAAAAATCTCGCGCAGGCGCAAAGGGCCAATTTCGATCACGAATGCACCGCGCCGGGGTAGGTGTTCAACCAATCCCGTCGCCGCCAAATGAAACAACGCTTGCCTGATCGGTGTGCGTGACACCCCAAATTCCAAGGCCAAGGATACTTCATCCAGTCGGGTTCCAGGGCCGAATATACCAGTTAAAATACGGTCTTCTATTGCATCACGCAGCGTGGTGGTTGGGTCAGTCATCGTGCTTTACCTTTGCTTACCACCTACCTACGCCACAACAATGCATACGAAAATAACATTGTTGTATACAATAAATGTTGAAGTTGGTGATTTTGCTGTTACCTTCGCGAAAGGTGCCGGATCAGTCTTGGAGGGGTCCCCGGCATGCCACTGAAATATTGGGAGGAAAACCAATGAAAATCGCACTTATGAGTGCCGTCGTGGGACTTGCATCCACAGCCATCGGCTCTGCCGCTTTTGCTGAGACATTGAAGCTAAGCCACCAGTGGGCCGAAGGCGACGTCCGCCATCAAGTCGCCCAGATGGTCGCTGACGATGTGGCCGCTGCCGGTGTCGATCTGGATATTCAGATCTTTCCGAACCAGACCCTGTTCAAAGCGCGCGAGCAATATACGCCGTTGTCACGCGGTCAGTTGGACATGACAATTCTGCCGCTGTCCTATGCGGGCGGACAGCAGCCAGCTTATAACCTAACGCTGATGCCTGGCCTTGTGAAAAACCACGACCACGGCGCGCGCCTGTCTTCCTCGCCTTTCATGGGCGAGATCGAAAAGGTCATGGCTGGCGATGATATCATCACGCTCGTCCACGGCTATCTGGCTGGCGGTTTCGGGTCCAACAAGGGCTGCATCACCAATCCAGAGGACGTGACCGGCGTCACCATCCGCGCCGCTGGCAAAAGCTTTGAGCAGATGCTGGCCGGGGCAGGGGCGTCGATTTCGTCCATGGCTTCGTCCGAAATCTATCCCGCCCTGCAAACCGGCGTGCTGGATGCGACCAACACCTCGTCCGAAAGTTTTGTCAGCTATCGCCTGTACGAGCAGCTGACCTGCTACACGCCAGCCGGCGATTACGCGCTGTGGTTCATGTATCAGCCGCTGATGATGAACAAGACGACGTTCGACAGCCTGACGCCGGAACAGCAGACCGCTCTGACCGAGGCCGGCAAGAAGGCCGAAGCCTTCTATCTGGAGCAGGCCAAGTTGGGCGACCAGATTGCCGCCGACGCGTTTTCTGGGGCTGGCGTCGAACTGGCCCAGATGACCGAAGAGGACTTTAACGCTTGGCTGGCTCTGGCCAAGACCACGTCCTATCCGGCGTTCGTCGAAGAAATGCCCGACAAAGGCCAGGAATTGCTAGACTTGGCGCTTTCGGTCGAATGATGCTCACCGGACGGTGGGTTTGCCCGCCGTCCGGCCTTCTCCCTTTCCCCAAGAGGTTGCACCGCGTGACTTACCCCGACGGCGCCCCGCGCGCCCTGCCGTTACCCGTCCGTTTGATTATGGGGCTGTCCACGGCCTGCGGCGTTGCGGCATCGTTGATGATGCTAGCCGCGGTCATGATCACATGCCAAATGATCTTTGTGCGTGCCGTGTTGAACAAGTCGACCGTTTGGCAGACCGAGGTGGTCATCTATCTGATGATCGCAGCCACGCTACTGGGCTTGCCTTATGTCCAAAAGCTGCGCGGCCATGTCGGCGTTGATTTGCTGCCGACGCTGCTGCCGCAACGCATGCGGCGCGGGCTAGCGATTGCAACGCTTGCCATAACGGCGCTGATGGTCGCGATAATGCTCTATTATGGTTATGATATGTGGCACTTTGCCTATCAGCGCGGGTGGAAGTCCGAAACCGTACTGGCTGCGCCCTTGTGGATTCCATATTTGGCCATTCCCGTCGGTTTTGCAATATTTTTGCTGCAACTTCTGGCCGACCTATGGCTGTCTATTACATCTTTCCCCATGGATGCCAAAGGCTTGCCCGCCATTGGCCCTGAAATGACCGAGGATTACTGATGGACCCGCTCGCTCTAGGCGGCCTTGTCGCCCTGTTCACTGTCGTCGTTCTGTTTTCCGGGATTCCCGTGGCCGTTGGCCTGCTGATCGTCGCGACGGGATTTTTGTATGTCTTCGATGGCCCGCGCAGCCTTCAAGCCCTGCCAGAGCTTTTCTACGGTGATCTGAATTCATTCGCACTGCTGTCTATCCCAATGTTCATCATCATGGGATCGGCTATTTCATCGACCCGCGCAGGGCCCGACCTGTATGAAGCCCTAGAGCGTTGGTTGACCCGCGTGCCGGGCGGCCTTCTGGTGTCGAACCTTGGGGCCTGCGCCTTGTTCGCCGCGATGTCCGGGTCCAGCCCTGCCACCTGCGCCGCCATCGGCAAGATGGGCATCCCAGAGATGCGTAAACGCGGCTACCCGGACGAAGTCGCCGCAGGCTCGATCGCTGCGGGCGGCACGCTGGGAATCCTGATCCCGCCATCGGTGACGATGATCGTCTATGGCATTGCTACCGAAACCAGCATCGGGAGGTTGTTCCTGGCCGGCGTTTTGCCTGGTATCTTGTTGGTGTCATTGTTTATCGCTTGGGCGATCTTCGACACATGGCGGCGGGGGGCCGCTGGCGTTGCCCTGACTGGCGTGACCTACTCGTGGAAGGAAAAGTTCGAGATCCTACCGCGGGTCATCCCGTTCATCGTCATCATCGCTGGCGTCCTTTATGCGCTCTACGGTGGCATCGCGACGCCGTCGGAAACTGCGGCAGTCGGGGCCTTGTTGTGCATTATCGTGGCTGTCGTGGTCTATAAGATGGTGCAGCCTACCGCCCTTTGGACTGTATTGCGTGACAGCACGCGGGAAAGCGTGATGATCTTGTTTATCATTGCCGCCGCTGGCGTCTTCAGCTTCATGCTGTCGTCGCTGTTCGTCACCCAGTCCATTGCCGCCTGGATCGCTGATCTGGACGTGAACCGCTGGGTACTGATGGGCATCATCAACGTGTTCCTGCTGGTCGCGGGCTTCTTTTTGCCGCCCGTAGCCGTCATCTTGATGAGCGCGCCAATTCTGCTGCCGATTATCGTTGCCGCTGGGTTCGATCCCTACTGGTTCGCCGTCATCGTCACAATCAACATGGAGATCGGTCTGATCACGCCGCCTGTCGGCCTCAACCTTTACGTCATCAATGGGATCGCGCCGGATATCAGCCTCAAGAAGATTCTCTTTGGCTCGATGCCCTTCGTGCTGTGCATGGTGCTGGCCATCATCATCCTGTCGGCGTTCCCCAGCATTGTGACTTGGCTACCTGACGTTTTGATGGGTCCAGAGTTGTGATTAGCGCCACGACCGTCTTCAACGATCTTGTGGGGCGTGTCGCAGATCGGGGCCGCAGTTTACTGGGGTCCGCCGCGCCGGGAAACATTTCGCAGATGTGCGAAACGCTGCTAACCGGTAAGGGCGAGGCGACAGGCTTGGCGCTGGCCCGCGGCATTTTCGACCGCTACGACGCGATGACGCAGGCGGAAAGACACGTCTTTTTCATCATGCTGCGCGACCGTTTCGACGTTGACCGAAAGGTGGCCGACGCGGCCTTTGCCAAATGGCAAAACGATGGCGATGCGGCCTTGCGCGGACTGCACAAGGCCACCGAACCCCGGTCGCAAGAATTAATCCGCCGCCTGAACCGGGCACCCGGCGGCACCCGCAGGCTGGTCGCGATGCGCAACGATTTGCTGCACCTTATGGATGACGACGCCAACCTCGCTCCTCTCGACGCTGATTTCCGACACCTATTCGGATCGTGGTTCAACCGGGGCTTTCTTGCGCTGCAGCGTATCGACTGGCATACTCCAGCGAATATCCTTGAGAAAATCATCAAGTATGAAGCCGTACACGAGATCAGCGGCTGGGACGATTTGCGCCGCCGTGTCGGGGCAGAGGACCGCAGGCTTTATGCGTTCTTTCATCCCGCACTGGGCGATGATCCCCTGATCTTTGTAGAGGTCGCGCTAACCTCTGACATCCCCGGCAACATTGGCGCGATTTTGGCCGCCGACCGGACGATGGTGTCACCTGCAAAGGCGCAGACGGCGGTATTCTACTCGATCTCGAATTGCCAAACCGGGCTGCGCGGCATTTCATTTGGCAACTTCTTGATCAAGCAAGTTGTAGAGGAATTGGGCCGTGAATGGCCGAACCTGACAAACTTTGTCACGCTGTCCCCGGTGCCGGGTTTGCGCCGCTGGGCGCTGGCGCAGAAGGACACCCTGCCTAAGGCGCTGGCAGACGTTGTCACGCAGGCTGAATCGGGCGCGCGCCCAGTCGCCCTGTCGGATCTGACCGCCCACTACATGCTGGTTGCCCGCAGTCCGCGCGGCGGGGCGACCGACCCGGTGGCCCGGTTCCATCTGGGCAACGGCGCGCGTCTGGAACGCATCCACAGGGACGCCGATGGCTCTGATAACGGGCAAAAGGCATCGTGGGGCGTCATGGTGAACTATCTTTACGATCTCGATACGATCGAACGCAACCACGAGTCCTATTCCACGGAGGACGATATCATTGCATCGCCCCCCGTGCGCCGCCTGCTTAAGACAAGATAACAAGGAAACGCCATGTATAGCGCAAATCACCTCGCCTCCGCCCTGCGCGCGGCCTCTGCAGGGCGCGGCGACGCGACCTTTGCCACCGACGCCGCCGGCGGGCAGGTCACGACCTACGCCGCCCTATGGGCCCAGGCCGAGGGTATGGCCAGCGCGCTGGTTGAATTGGGCGTGGCCCCCGGTGACCGGGTGGCAATGCAGGTGGAAAAGTCGATCAACGGGCTGGCCTGCTATCTGGGCACACTGCTGGCAGGGGCGATTCACCTGCCGCTAAACACCGGTTATACGGCGGCAGAGGTGTCTTATTTCCTGACCGATGCCGTCCCGCATGTCTTTATCTGCGACCCGGCCAAGCTGGACATGCTGACGCCCGTGGCCGCAGTCGCCAGTGTAGCGCATGTCCTGACGCTGGACGCAGAGGGCGCAGGCACCCTGACCGATGCGGCCGATGACGCAGCACCCTTGCAGACGGCGGTGCCGCGCGGTGCCGATGATCTGGCGGCGTTCCTTTATACCTCGGGCACAACTGGGCGCAGCAAGGGTGCGATGCTGACCCACGGCAATCTGGCATCCAATGCCGCAGTATTGCGTGATCTCTGGCAGTTCACGGAAGACGACGTGCTGATCCATGCACTGCCTGTCTTCCATACCCACGGATTGTTCGTCGCGATTAACGTGACCCTGATGGCTGGCGGCGCAATAATTTTGCATCGCAGTTTTGACGCAAGCGCCGTCCTCGCTGCTTTCCCCAAAGCGACCGCTCTGATGGGCGTGCCCACTTTCTATACCCGCCTGCTGGACCAACCGGGTCTGACGCCGGGTGCCTGCGCGGGAATGCGGCTTTTCATCTCTGGCTCTGCGCCGATGCTGCTGGACACCCATCTGAAGTGGCAGGACCGCACCGGGCACACGGTGCTGGAACGCTACGGCATGACGGAAACCTGCATGAACACCTCGAACCCCTATGACGGCCAGCGTAAGCCCGGAACCGTGGGTCTGCCCTTGCCGGGCGTCGAACTGCGACTGGCGGATGCAGACGGCAACCCGGTGGCTGCGGGAGAGCCGGGCGGGATCGAAGTGAAAGGGCCAAATCTGTTCAAGGGCTACTGGCAGATGCCGGACAAAACCGCCGCCGACATACGGCCTGACGGCTGGTTCATCACAGGCGACATCGGCCAAAACGACGCGGACGGTTATTTGACCATCGTGGGGCGCTCTAAGGACCTGATCATATCCGGCGGCTACAACATCTATCCCAAGGAAATCGAGGCCCTGATCGACGACATCGACGGCGTGGTCGAAAGTGCGGCCTTCGGCGTGCCGGATGCGGATTTTGGTGAAAGCATCGCCGTCGCCATCGTGCTGGAACGCGATTCGGCCGTCACACCTGACGCGATCATGCTGACCATCGCACCGCTCTTGGCCCGCTACAAACACCCACGCGCGATCCATATTCTGCAAGCCTTGCCGCGCAATACCATGGGTAAGGTGCAAAAGAACCAGTTGCGGGATCAGTTCGCCACTGCGCCCTGAATGGGCGCGGTCGGCGCGGCCCCGTCAGCGATCCAAGCTGAACCGCGCCGCCGCTCTGGACGAGTGGCGAGGTCTCTGCGCAGCCTAACAGATTGAGGTTGCCGGAGAACTGAGACTCGTTCGCATTCGTCTGACACCACCACGCCAGCCGATCCAGTAGCCGCGTGCGATCTGGGCGGGCAAAATGGCCAGCGTAATGCCAGATAGATAGGCAATCCGTGCGCCGTTCAGCGCTGCATCCAGCTCATCCACATCCCTTGCCAGCGTCCGCGCCGCACTTTGCCCGCGCTAGTAGGCAAAGCTTCGCTCGCTGTCGGTCTACTGAAACAGATAAAGGCCCACAGCTTTGTTCGCGCGTCTCGCGACATGACCGGTTCCGATTCCTGCATCCGCCAAAAACTACAGCATCGCGTCGGACGTCGCATCGACGCCAACCGATGTCAGATAATCGACATTGTCTTCAGCGGACATCAATTGCCGTCGATCCCACGCGGTGTTCATCGTACCCCCGGCAAATCCCATGCGGTAATCCCCCGCCGTTGCCTGGGGGGCCATTTCCACCATGCATTCACCAATGCAAACGATCCGATTGCTCATGGCGCGTCATCCATAAACCAGCTGTGGTTTTCAGCCTTGATCTGTTCGATCAGGTTGCGAATTCGGCTTAGATGCTTGCGCAGGATCACAATAGCCGTCGCACTGTCACGCCGAGATATCGCGTCAAGAATTTCCCGATGTTCTTCGAGCGCCATTTCCTGCGACGCGGCGCTAAGTGTAAGCATCCGCACCCGGTCCATGTGGGCTTTGCTTTCATGGATCAAATCCCAAGCAAATCCGACACGAGACCGTTCGCAAATCTCGCGGTGGAACTGATCGTCCAGGCGATGAAAATCCTGCCGGGCATCCCGGCGCACGGCGTCGGCTTGCGCGTCAATCAAAGCTTGAAGGGCACGCAGGTCGGCAGGGGTCAGCGTCTCGCAAGCCGTGGCAAAAGTCTCTGCCTCTAGCGCGGTGCGGATGAACTTGGCCCTTAGGATCGCTGCTTCAGAGATCAGACTGATAGTCGTGGCCCGCTGTGGCCGGATACTCAGAAAACCTAGTTTCGACAACCGATAGAAAGCATCGCGCACGGGTTGACGTGATACGCCCATCTGGCCCGCGACTTCGACCTCTGATAGCTTGCGGCCCGGTGGTAGGGCAAGCGAGAGGATATGCTGTTGCAGCGTTTCAAAGACCTGATCTGCCACGGACGGGCGCGCAGGCTCGTCAAGTGTTGGCAGGCACCAGACGTCCAATTCCGCATTTTCCTCTGATTTCATCCTGTTCTCTCTTTTGACCTATCTCTTCTTAACCTAGCCGCTCAGATTGACAAACTGAAAACTAGAATATTAGTTTTCTAGATGTTACGGTTGCGATGCGCAGTGTTCGAATCGGCGCCGTTCGGGAGGGGACGTATGACAATTTTGAAAGAGGATCGGCTGCTTGGTACTGACCCCGTACTGCGGGCGCTAGCCCAAGAGCTATACGAGGGCGTGCGAGATCTGCCAATTATCAGCCCGCACGGTCACACCGATCCGCGCTGGTTTGCTGAAAACGCGGCCTTCGCAGACCCGGCCCAGCTTTTTGTGACACCCGATCACTACGTCTTTCGCATGCTGCACAGCCAAGGCATCCCGCTAGAGGCGCTGGGCGTCCCCCGCGCCGATGGCGGAGAAGTCGAGCAGGACCCTCGCAAAATATGGCGGCTGTTCGCCCAAAACTACCATCTATTCCGTGGTACCCCGTCGCGCATGTGGTTGGATCACGCCTTTCAAGAGGTCTTTGGCGTCAATGGCCGTTTGTCCGCCGACAACGCTGACGACATCTATGACCAGATCGACGATGCGTTAAAGGCTGACGCCTTCCGCCCCCGCGCCCTATTCGAGCGGTTCAATATAGAGGCAATTTCTACCACCGAATCCGCCATCGACGACTTAAAATGGCACCGGATGATCCGCGACAGCGGCTGGCAGGGTAAGGTCGTTACCGCCTACCGGCCCGATGCCGTTGTCGATCCTGATTTCGCAGGCTTTGCCGATAACGTGGCTAAGTTGGGCGAAATGGCGGGGGAAGATACGTCCACTTGGCTTGGCTACCTCGCGGCCCACCGCAACCGCCGCGACTATTTCAAATCCTTCGGCGCGACGTCTAGTGACCATGGCCACCCGAGCGCCCGTACAGAGGATCTGCCGCAAGACGTTGCCGCCAACCTGTTCGACAAGGCACTGCAAGGCAAATGCACCGACGAGGAGGCCGACGCTTTTCGCGGGCACATGCTGACGGAAATGGCGCGGATGTCGCTGGACGACGGCCTTGTTCTGCAAATCCATCCCGGTGCGTTTCGGAACCATTCCGACCTTGTCACCGCTCGCTTTGGTCGCGACAAGGGCTATGACATCCCGATGCGTACGGACTACGTCCACGCGCTCAAACCGCTGCTGGATGCTGTGGGGCATCGCCATGACCTGACCGTTATTCTGTTCACGCTCGACGAATCCACTTACGCGCGTGAACTAGCCCCTTTGGCTGGCGTCTATCCGTGCCTGCGCCTTGGCCCGCCGTGGTGGTTCCACGACAGTCCCGAAGGCATGCTGCGGTTCCGGCAGATGGCGACGGAAACCGCCGGATTTTATAACACCGTGGGCTTCAATGACGACACCCGCGCCTTCTGCTCGATCCCGGCGCGGCACGATGTTGCCCGCCGCGTTGATTGCGCCTTCCTCGCCACGTTGATCGCCTCTGGGCGGCTTGACGCGGACGAGGCATCCCAGGTCGCTTATGACCTGGCTTACCGGCTTGCCAAGCAAGCTTACCGGCTTTGAATAGCCACTTTTCTGGGGAGGAAAGACTATGAAACTAAGGACTACTCTGATCACAGCACTGCTGGGCAGCGTCGCTCTGGCCGGCGCTGCGAGCGCCGCCTGCGAGACGACCTTGCGGTCGTCCGACACCCATCCCGAGGGCTATCCCACCGTGGTGGCCGTGCAGGAAATGGGTAAGCTTCTAGAAGAGCGTACCAACGGGCGGCTTTGCATCGAGGTCTTCGCCTCTGCCCAATTGGGAGAGGAAAAAGACACGATCGAGCAGACCCAGTTCGGGGTCATCGACATGAATCGCGTCTCGCTTGGGCCGTTCAACAACATCATCGAAGAGACGCAGATTCCGTCGCTGCCCTATATCTTTCGGTCCGTTGATCACATGCACAAGGTCATGGACGGCCCTGTAGGTCAGCAGATACTTGACGCTTTCTCTGACCACGACCTTGTCGGTCTGGCATTCTTCGACGGCGGCTCGCGCAGCTTTTACAACTCTGAAAAGCCGATTAACAGCATGGACGACCTTGCTGGGATGAAATTCCGCGTGATGCAGTCCGACATGTTCGTTGACATGGTTGGTGCGCTCGGTGCCAACGCGACCCCGATGCCGTACGGAGAGGTCTATTCGTCAATCCAGACAGGCGTAATCGACGGCGCGGAAAACAATTGGCCGTCCTACGACAGTTCGGGCCACTTCGAAGTCGCAAAATACTACACCTTGGACGAACACCTGATCGTCCCCGAAGTGCTTATGATGTCGAAAACATCATTCGAAAAGCTGAGCGCCGAGGATCAGGAGATCGTGCGCCAATCCGCCAAGGATGTCGTGCCTATGATGCGTGAGCTTTGGGCTGCCAGCGAAAAGGAATCCGAGGACAAGGTTCGCGCCGCCGGTGCCGAAATCGTCAAGGATATCGACAAGCAACCGTTCATCGACGCGATGGTTCCGGTCTACGAAAAGTATGTCACCTCGGACAAGCTTAAGCAGATGGTCGCAGATATCCAGGCGACCGAATAAGAACCGCACCCTTGCCCGGAACTGTCCGGGCGGGGGGATTATGTTGTCGGGGGACACATCTTGAAAAGCTTCATGTTGCGGGTGGCGCAACTGACCGGCGCGCTGGCGCATTTGGCATTGTGGGTCGCAGGTACTGGTCTGGTCCTGATGACCGCCTTTATCGCCGCACAGGTGTTCTGGCGTTACGTGCTGAACGACAGCATCATCTGGACAGAACCTGCGTCCGTGATGATCATGGGTTGGTTCATCTTTCTGGGGGCCGCCGTCGGCATCCGGGAAGGCTATCACCTATCCTTTGACGTATTGCTTTATATGATCCCGCACCGGGGCAAGATGGTGCTGTATTCCATTTCCGATACCGCTGTGGCAGTTTTTGGGGCCGGCATGGCTTGGTTCGGTTGGTCGCTGGCCGCGAAGGCCGCAAGCAACATCATGCCATCGCTCGGCATTTCTGATGCCTGGAGTTTCATTCCACTCATTCTTGGCGGCGTACTCGTCGTCCTTTTCTCGTTAGAGCGGATTGCCCGCCGCGCTGCCGGACTACCCACCGCCCGTTTTGGCGAAGACACAGAAGAGGCGACATAAGTGGAACTTTACGTCCTGTTCGGCACGTTCGCGTTACTGCTACTGATTGGCACACCGGTCGCCTTCTGTCTTGGTGTGTCCAGCTTTGCGACAATCGCCTACCTCGGCCTCCCGCCCGTCGTGGTATTCCAACGCTTGAACTCCGGTGTGTCGGTTTTTGCGCTAATGGCGATCCCATTCTTTATCTTTGCCGGCGATCTGATGGTGCGTGGTGATATCGCCCGCAGGCTTGTCGCCCTCGCAGGGGCCTTCGTTGGGCATTTTCGTGGCGGACTTGGTCAGGTAAACGTGCTTTCATCTGTTATGTTCGGTGGCGTCTCGGGGTCTGCCGCCGCGGACGCCAGCGCGGTCGGTGGCCTGATGGTGCCGCAGATGAAAGAACGCGGATACGACGTTGATTATGCTGTCAATATCACCGTGGTCAGTTCGATCATCGCATTGCTGCTGCCACCGTCGCATAATATGATCATCTACTCGATCTCTGCGGGGGGGCGGATTTCTATCGCGGACCTCTTCACTGCAGGTATCCTGCCGGGCTTTTTGCTGGCAATGTCGCTGATGGTCGCCGCTTGGTGGGTCGCGGTGAAAAAGGGCTACCCTGTCCAACCGTTCCAAGGCTTCCGTATGATGGGCACGCTCTTTGTCTCTGCTGCACCCGGTCTGATCCTTGTGGCGATCATCTTTGGCGGCGTACGGTCTGGTATCTTTACGGCGTCGGAATCGTCAAACATTGCAGTTGTTTACGCGATGTTGGTAACCTTCTTTGTCTACCGCACCTTGTCGTTCTATGACTTTGTCGAGGCGACGATGGCCGCCGTCCGCACCACTGCGATGGTGCTGCTAGTGATTGGCTGTGCCGCCTCCTTTGGTTGGCTGCTTGCCTATACCAAGGTTCCCACGATGATGATTGACGCGATGCAGGACGTCAGCGACAATCCCATTGTCATCCTGCTGCTGCTGAACGTGATCTTGCTGGTTCTTGGCACATTCATGGATATGTCGCCGCTGATCGTCATTACCACCCCGATCTTTCTGCCAGTCGCCACTGCGTTCGGCGTCGATCCAGTCCACTTTGGCGTGATCCTGATACTGAACCTTGGTATTGGGTTATGTACTCCACCGGTGGGGGCAGTTCTGTTCGTTGGCTGCGCTGTGGGCCGTATTCCGGTTTGGACCGCGGTGCGTTCCATTTGGCCTTTCTACGGTGCGGCGTTGGCAACGCTGATGCTAGTCACCTACATCCCCAGCCTATCGCTTTGGCTGCCATCGCTGTTCCACTGAAAGGAGGTCCCATGTCCTATCCTGTCGTCACCCCCGATCCCGGCGTCACCCGTCAGGTGCTTTCTGAATCCCCAGAGATGATGTTTGTGGCCGTTGATTTTTCCGCTGGGGCTTTTGGCAAGCAGCACAGCCACCATCATGTGCAGGCCACCTATGTGAAGTCTGGGCGCTTCACCGTCACGCTGGACGGCGTCGAGCACGACCTTGGCCCCGGCGACAGCCTTGTCATCCCATCCAACGTCACCCACGGCTGCACATGTGTTGAAGACGGTGATCTGATCGATGCTTTCACGCCGCGCCGCGCCGATTTTCTTTAAACTGAAAGAATACCCATGCTACAGACCCATACGCGCTATGCGATCCATCCTGCCACAGCCAAGACGCTGGATACCGACCAACTGCGCGACCATTTCCTCGTTGACGGCCTGTTCGCAGATGGCAAAATAAAGCTGATCTACAGCCACTATGATCGCCTAATTCTCGGCTCAGCGGTGCCTGGAAGCGGTACGCTGACATTGGACAAGGTAGCAGAAACCGGCACCGCGACCTTCCTTGAACGTCGCGAAATGGCCGTGCTGAATGTGGGGGGTACTGGTACCGTCAGCGTTGCTGGTGACACGCATTCGTTGGACAAGGGAGAGGTGCTCTATATCGGCATGGGCGCTGGACCGATCGATTTTGCAGGTGCTGGTCGGTTTTACATTCTGTCAGCCCCCGCCCACCGAACCTGCCCGACGAGGCTAATCAAAATCTCCGACGCACGCCGCGTGGAAATGGGCGCGTCCGAGACGTCCAACAAGCGAGTCATCCTACAATTTCTGCACCCAGAGGTCGCAGATTCTTGCCAGCTGCTGATGGGTTATACGCAACTCTCTGAAGGCTCCGTTTGGAATACAATGCCTTCTCACACCCACGACCGCCGAATGGAGGCATACTTGTATTTCGACATGCCCGTCGACCGCCGCGTGTTCCACATGATGGGAGAGCCGACCCAGACCCGTCACATCGTCATGGCGAATGAAGAGGCCGTGATTTCCCCGCCGTGGTCCGTCCACGCCGGCGCTGGCACCGGCTCCTACACCTTCTGCTGGGCGATGGCGGGTGACAACGTCGATTTTACCGACATGGACATGATCCCGATGGAGGCCCTCCGTTGAGCATGTTTTCTTTGCAAGGCAAGCGCGCGCTGGTGACCGGTGCCAACACCGGCATCGGCCAAGCCATTGCTGTCGGTCTGGCGCAGGCGGGGGCGCAGGTCGTCTGTGCAGGCAGGCGGGCCTGTGACGAAACCGTCGCAATGATCACAGACGGGGGCGGCACCGCGTCCGCGGTGCTGGTCGATTTCGCCGATCCGATGGCGGGGCAGGGTCTATTCGCAGGCCAGCCTATCGACATCCTTATTAACAACGCAGGCATCATCCGCCGCAACGACGCCGTCAACTTTACCGAGGAGGATTGGGACGCAGTGATGGACGTGAACCTCAAGGCTCTGTTTTTCACCGCGCAGGCCTTTGCCAAGGCGGTGCTGGCGCGGGGCACACAAGGCCGCGTCGTTAATATCGCATCCTTGCTGTCGTTCCAAGGCGGCATCCGCGTGCCTAGCTACACCGCATCCAAACACGGTGTCGCGGGCTTGACCAAGCTGCTCGCAAATGAATGGGCCGCCAAGGGGATCAATGTAAACGCCGTCGCCCCCGGCTATATTAAAACCAACAATACCGAGGCTTTGCGCGCTGATGCGGACCGCAATGCAGCGATCCTTGATCGCATCCCTGCCGGCCGCTGGGGCGAGGCTTCTGATATCGCTGGGGCTACCGTCTACCTTTGTACGCCAGCTGCGAATTACGTCCACGGTGCAATCCTCAACGTGGATGGAGGCTGGCTTGCTCGCTGAACGCCTGACCCGCAGGGGTACCAAACGCCCCTCTACCGGTATCGTCCACCTTGGCCTTGGTGCATTCTTTCGTGCCTTCGGCTGCGTCTATGTCGCCGATGCCATGCAGGCGTCCGGTGGCGATTGGGGCATCGTGGGCGTCAGTCTGCTCAACCCCGATACGCGCGACGCGCTGCGCCCGCAGGACTGGGCCTATACCTCGGTCACGCTGGTGCCCGACGGGCCACAGTTTCGCACGATCAATGTGTTGAACAACGTGCTGGTGGCCCCCGAAAACCCAGAGGCCGTGCTGGTCGCAATGGCCAATCCGACTGTGAAAATCGTATCACTGACCGTGACCGAAAAGGGCTATTGCCACAACCCGGCGATTGGCGCGCTGAATTTCGATCATCCGGACATTATACACGATCTGTCCCACAACCTGCCGCGTTCGGCACCCGGCTACCTCGTTCGTGCTTTGCAGCGACGGCGTTTGGCGGGTGTCGCGCCCTTCACCGTCCTGACCTGCGACAACCTACCGAACAACGGCCCACTGGTCCGCAATGTCGTCCTTGACCTTGCCCGTCGGGTCGACCCTCAACTTGCCGACTGGATCGCCGCAGAGGGGCGTTTTCCTACAACGATGGTTGACCGGATCACGCCTGCCACCACCGACGTCGATATCGCCACGGTCGAACTACTGACCGGCTACCATGACGCCGCTCCTGTTATGCATGAACCGTTCAGTCAATGGGCGGTGCAAGATGACTTTGTGAATGGGGAGCGCCCGGACCTTGCCGCCGCTGGCGCACAACTGGTCGACAACGTCACTGCATTCGAGGATATGAAGCTGCGGATGCTGAATGGGACTCATTCAGCGCTCGCTTACCTCGGCTACCTTTCGGGGCACGAGACGATTTATGACACAATCGCCGATCCGGTGTTTGCGGCTTACGTCCGTCAGTGCTGGTCCGAAATTATCCCAGCCTTGGACGCGCCTGACGGCGTCAGCCTGACCGCCTACGCTGACGCGCTGTTTGATCGCTACGCCAACCCGGCAATTCGACACCGTACTTGGCAGATCGCGATGGATGGCAGTCAAAAACTGCCGCAGCGTTTGCTGGGCACTCTGCGCGAAAACCTTGCAGCTGGCCGCGACAGCCCGGCACTGTGCCTCGCCGTGGCGGGCTGGATGCGCTACGTCGCGGGCACGGACGAGGCAGGCGCGCCCATTGACGTGCGCGATCCCTTGGCCGACCTGTTGCGCGACCGCGTCACGGATACACCTGCCCGCACCGTTGCCGCCCTTCTGGCCGTGCCGCAGGTCTTTCCCGCCGATCTGGCCACCCACCTTGCGGGACCCGTCACCCACGCCGCCGCATTGCTTTGGTCAAAAGGTGCCCGCGCAGCAGCACAGCAGGTGACGTCATGATCGAAAGCTGGCGCTGGTACGGCGACCTTGATGCGATCACCTTGCCAGAGGTCGCACAGACGGGTGCCTCTGGCATCGTCACGGCCCTGCACGAAATCCCTTACGGACAGGTCTGGAGCGTTGACGCTATCGCCACCCGCAAGGCTCGCGTCACACAGGCGGGCTTTGATTGGGTCGTCGTCGAAAGTTTGCCCATTCATGAAAGTATCAAACACGGCGAAGGCGATCTGACCACGCTTTTCGCCAACTACCGCCAGTCCATGGCAAACCTCGCGGCCAATGGCATCAAAACGATCTGCTACAACTTCATGCCACTCCTCGATTGGACCCGCACCGATCTTCTAGCACCCGTGGCAGGCGGCGGGACCTGCCTTCGCTTTGAGGCCACCCGCATGGCCGCTTTCGAGGTACACATGCTTGGCCGCCGCGACGCAGAGGCCGATTATACACCCGATGTTCTGAACAAAGCCGCCGCGTGGTTCCAACAGGCGACGCAGTCTGATCGCGACGCACTGTTGGCGTCGATCATGGCAGGCTTGCCGGGTGCGTTTGACCGCTATGACATTCCGGGGTTGCGCAAAGCCCTGCAATCCTACGACGGCATGGACCGGTCAGCCCTTCGCGCCCATTACAAGCGGTTTCTGGAAGAGGTCATTCCCACAGCGGTCGACCTTGGCATGCGCCTTTGCGTTCATCCCGACGATCCACCCCGCGACATCCTAGGTTTGCCGCGTATAGTGTCGGATGCGGACGACATCGCGTGGATTATGAATGCAATAGATGCCCCTGCAAACGGTCTGACGCTTTGCTCCGGTTCCCTTGGCGCAAACCCGGCCAATGACGTTCCCGCCATTGCGAAACGCTTCGCCGACCGCATCCACTTTGCCCATCTACGCAACGTGGCCAAAGACCCCGATGGATCATTCGAAGAAGCCGCCCATCTTGACGGCGATACCGACATGGTCGCATTGGTCCAAGTTCTGCTGGACGAGGAATACCGCCGCCGCGACGCAGGCCGCTCTGATCACGCGATCCCATTTCGCCCCGATCACGGCCATCACATCTTGTCGGACCTCGACCGCACCCTTATCCCCGGCTACCCTTTGATTGGTCGCCTACGCGGGTTAGCCGAATTGCGCGGCGTCATCTGTGCCTTAAACCGCGAAAGTAAATATGTCTGATCCATTGATACTGCACCCTGCCGATACCGTCGCTGTCCTGACTGAACGCGCCCCTGCGGGAAGCGATCCGTTGGGCCTTGGTACGCCGCTGGCAAAGCCCGTAGCGCCCGGTCACAAGGTCGCCCTGACGATGATGACCATGGGGCAGGCGGTGCTGAAGTTCGGCCAGATCATCGGCACTGCAACGGCGGACATAGCACCTGGCGAACACGTCCACACACACAACTGCGCCTTTTCCGACCACGATCAGGATTACGCAGTGGGCGTTGATCTAGCAGCTGCAAAAGGCGCGATGCCGCAAAGCGAAGCCTTGACGTTCCAAGGCTATGCCCGCGCCGATGGCCGCGTAGGCACCCGCAATTATATCGCCCTCGTGGCGACGGTGAATTGCTCTGCCACAGTGATCCGCAAGGCCGCGGCTGAAATCGAGGCAGCAGGCCTGTTGGCCGACTTCCCCAACATTGATGGTATCGTAGCACTGGCCCACGGCACTGGCTGTGGCATGGATCAGGACGGGCCGGGATTTGCGATCCTCGACCGGGTGCTGTGGGGCCATGCCACTCATCCAAACGTCGGTGCGACGGTCTTTGTGGGGCTAGGCTGCGAGGCGATGCAGATTGCCCGGATGCAATCCCACTTTGGTGACGCTGGCACTGATCGGTTCCACGCCCTGACGATTCAAGGGACCGGTGGTACCCGCGCCACCATCGAGGCGATTAAGGCGCATGTCGCCTCTATTATGTCGCACGTCAACGCCGTCACACGTACGCCTCAGCCGATGAGTGCGCTGCGCATCGCCCTGCAATGTGGCGGGTCCGACGGGTTTTCCTCTATCACCGCCAATCCTGCGCTTGGCGTTGCCTCTGACCTGCTGGTCGCGCAAGGGGCGACGGCGATCCTTGCGGAAACGCCGGAAATATACGGTGCCGAACAACTTCTTCTTAGGCGTGCTGCGAATGCGGCCGTTGGCGATAAGTTGATCGCTCAAATCCGCTGGTGGGAAAACTACACCGCAATGAACGGCGGCTCTATGGATAATAACCCCAGCCCCGGCAACAAGCAGGGCGGGATCACAACGATCCTTGAAAAATCCCTTGGGGCGGCGGCCAAGGGCGGGTCGACCCCGCTGACGGCTGTTTACGACTATGCTGAACAGGTGACGGAATCAGGTTTTGTCTTTATGGATACCCCCGGCTATGACCCGGTATCCGTTACGGGTCAGATTGCGGGTGGGGCACAACTGGTTGTCTTTACCACCGGGCGCGGATCGGCCTTTGGGTCGAAACCTGCGCCGACAATAAAGCTGGCGACATCCGACGCGCTTTACGCCCAAATGCCAGACGATATGGATATGACAACGGGCGACATTGTGACGAAGGGCATCAGCATCGCCGCCAAAGGGCAAGAGATTTTCGACATGATCCGCGCCACAGCCTCCGGTCAAATCACAAAATCCGAGGCTCTGGGGCTGGGCGACAACGAATTCGTGCCGTGGCAGGTCGGTTGCGTGATGTAAGGCTGGCGATGGACCTTGCAACAGCCATTGATCTACTCCCCATTCGTTGGACAATATCCGGCGTAAAATAAGCTACTCTCTGCATCTGCTGATCAGGGTTGGTTGTTTTATTTATCTGCCAGTAGATCACAGTGGGTGGTTTGCCGCCAAGGGCATACTCTTAAGCGCCTTAATGAGGCGGCTCCATTTACCAACGTCGTCAGGGATCCCTACGATATCGCGGCGTATCTCGATCATCACAGCGGCCATGACAGGCGAAGACGAGCAGGTGTACAAACAGTACGCACCTGACTTCTTCGACTTCATCGTAATTGATGAGTGCCACAGAGGCGGGGCCAAGGACGAGAGTGAATGGCGGCGTCTGCTATAGCACTTCGAGCCTACCGCGCAGCTTGGCCTGACTGCCAAATATACGTCCCCGATCTTACGAAGCCCTGACCGCCACCCACAATCAATCAGAAATGAAATGGCGGATTTAATGGAGGGAGAACAACCCCAACATGCACCTGAGTCTTTGTTAAACCTTGATAAAAAAGTATGGTGGCGGAGAGACAGGGATTCGAACCCTGGGAACCCTT
>Ga0209491_10001995_pt1 | contig 37732 bp, 33 predicted proteins | sample BON02_FD_187213 | JGI IMG/M metagenome (GOLD analysis project Ga0209491, IMG submission 187213) | Freshwater microbial communities from Lake Bonney liftoff mats and glacier meltwater in Antarctica - BON-02 (SPAdes) (version 2) | ecosystem: Environmental > Aquatic > Freshwater > Ice > Glacier... | reverse complement strand
CTACCTCTAGCTGAAAACTATCCCCACGGTATACTTCCCACACCTTTGGGGATTTCCCAAAAGTATTGAGTGCTTTTTTAAGAGTCTTCATCCAAATAGAAGCATCTACTTGTCGGGAGTTTATAATGTCCCCAGATAGTATAGCGGTCATATCCATCTCTACAAAAGTATTCTATTATATGCGAAAAAGCAGATATTTTGGATTATATGCGAAAAAGCAGATATTTTAGGAAAGTCCAATACGAGCCAGTTCTGTCTCTTTAGAAAAGCGAGATATAATTTGCTTCCCTTTGGAAATAAAACCCAAATCAAAACTACCCAATAAAAGCCCCTCAATCTTATGATTGAGTGCTTACGAGTATAATGTGTAATTTTAGTCTATACTTTCCCCTGAGGAGGACGTGCTTAACTGAAAATTACGAAGAGGCAGTCGCCTTGGGAGAAGCATCCAAGATATCTTGGCTTACTCCTTCTGCAAATTGCTCGAAGTTTTTATTGAATAATCCAGCTAGGTGATTTGCTTTTGTATCATAAGCTACTTTATCTGTCCAAGTATTCCTTGGGTTTAAAAGCTCAGTAGGTACTCCTGGCACTTCTGTTGGCATAGCCACACCAAATACCTTATGATTTACAAATTCCACATTATCTAGCTTGCCATCTAAAGCTGCGTTGAGCATAGCTCTAGTGTACTTAAGCTTCATTCTGCTTCCTGTGCCATAAGCACCGCCGCTCCAGCCAGTATTTACTAGCCATACATTGACGTTATTCTCGGTCATTTTAGATCCTAGCATTTCTGCATATCGTCCTGGGTGTAGCGGAATAAATGCCGCTCCAAAGCACGCAGAGAATGTAGCTTGCGGCTCAGTTACACCTTCTTCTGTTCCTGCTATTTTAGCAGTGTATCCACTGATAAAATGATATCCTGCCTGACCTTGTGTAAGCTTAGATATAGGAGGGAGCACACCGAACGCATCTGCCGTAAGGAAGAATATATTCTTGGGCTGAGGTCCTACACTTGGCTCAGCTATGTTGTCTATATTAGTGATAGGGTAGGCACAGCGTGTATTTTGAGTAACGCTTACATCATCATAATTTACCGCATCAGAGTCTGGGAAGAAGCGTACGTTCTCTACCAACGCACCTCTTGTAATGGCTTTCCAAATTGTGGGTTCGTTTTCTTCAGTCAGATTAATAGTTTTAGCATAGCATCCACCTTCAAAATTGAAGATGCCATTCTTACTCCATCCGTGCTCGTCATCACCGATAAGTTTACGGTCTGGATCTGCAGATAGTGTCGTTTTACCCGTGCCTGATAGGCCAAAGAATATCGCAGAATCACCATTGCTGCCAATGTTAGCAGAGCAGTGCATGCTCAGTACATCATGCTCTACAGGTAATGTGAAGTTAAGTACAGTAAAGATTCCTTTTTTAATTTCTCCGGTATATCCACTTCCACCTATGATGTATATTTTCTTTGTAAAATTGATGATAGAGAAGTTTTCTTGATGTGTACCGTCTCTATCTGGTACAGCCATAAAACTAGGTGCTGCAAGGATTACCCAGTCAGGATCTATCGCATCTAATTCACTCGTTTCTGGACGAATAAACATATGGTGTACGAAAAGATTTTGGTATGCAGTTTCATTTACTACACGCACTCTAAGTCTATACTCAGGGTCAGCACACGCATACGCATCACGCACGAATATTTCTTTGCCTTCGTAGTGATTGATTACTCTTTCTAAGAGTGCATCAAATTGAGCTACATCAAATTTTTGATTGATGTTTCCCCACCACACTTCGTCGTTGGTCTTAGCATCTGCTACAGTAAACTTATCTTTAGGTGAGCGGCCAGTGAACTTGCCAGTATCTCCTGCCAATGCTCCTGTGTTGGTTATTTTACCTTCACCTCTAGCTACAGCTGAGTCTAGGAGTTGGTCTAAAGTTAGATTTTTATTTGTTTTTGAGGCTAAATCAAAAACACGGTCAGTAATTGGATGTGACTTCATTTTTCTAATAGATTGCAAAGGTAATTTTGCTACGATACTTTTAAGCCTATTTACCGGTCATTTTGACTTAATTAGGATTGATTTAAAATAGTACCATAGAAGAGAGTACTAGTAGTAAAAAATACTATAAGTACCTAATTGTGTGTTTGTTAGTCTGTTAAGCACTTAGATTTCTAAAAGGTATGCGTGATTAAAAAGCGGCAAATTTTCCATCCTATTTTTACATTGTGGTTTTCTTAGCGTTGTACCCTTCTTTGATGAGGATTTTTACTACTTGGTCTGCTTTATCACCTTGTATGATAAAGGTTTTGCGATCTACAGACCCACCTACACCACATTGTTGCTTCACTTTTTTGCAAAGAGCTTCAAGCGTTTGTGGGTTCCCTTTGTACCCTTCTACTACAGTTACAGTTTTACCACCTCTACCTTTTTTCTCTTTCCGCACGCTTAGTTTCTGAGCATTGGCAGGCAGATTAGCCGTATCTACTTCCTTCGGTTTGTCGTCATTATCTGATAACAACTTAAAACTAGTATCTTCATTTTGACTTGTAAAAAAGTTAGACAAGTCTAGTTTCTCCATTTTCTTTTTTGTCATTTTGGCACAATCGTTTTTAGAGATTTAGGATGTATTACTACGCGTTTCTTCTTTTTCAAAATGACAGGCTCCCCGTCTATATGCCAAAGCTTACCACTTCGTTTTAGATCTATTTCAGAAGCTTTATAATAGGTGAATAATGCGTTATTTCCTTGTTTTTTACTTTTAAGAAAACGGATAAGTCCTAATATTTGATGCCATTTAGGTTTTCGCATAATCGCAATATCAAGAAGTCCATCTTGTATATCTGCTTCACTTGCTATCTCAAAGTTATTTCCCCATTGAGCTCCGTTGGCTATACTCAAACTAAAGAATGGGAGAGTAGTTTTCTGGCCATCCAGAGTAAGTGTTACTTCTTTTTCTTCTCGTCCTCCGAAAGACTCTAATATCGTTTTTGCGTAGCCTTTTAATCCTCTTATTCCCTCTGCACCAAAATTATGTGCTACCTCAGCCTCAAAACCGGCCCCTGCCACATTGATAAAAAATACATCGTCGACAGTAGCAGTGTCTATGGTAATAGTTTTGCCATATAAAAGTGTGTCTATCGCAGCATTCACATTTCTGGATATATTCAGAAACCGAGCTAAACCATCTCCAGAACCTTTTGGGATTACGCCTAGGGTTTTATAGTTTTTAGAAGCAATTTTGGCAACAGTATTAACCGTACCGTCACCACCTATAGCTACAAGAATGTCAAATTTAGAAATATCCAGAGCCTCTATTTCTCTGATGTCTACAAAAGAAAAATCCGTAGATTTAGGTATCAGTTCGGTAATTACGTTTACTATAGAAGGTTCAAATTTTTTGCCCGCTTTTTTATTGTAAACGAAGAGAATATTCAAGGTGTATTACTTTCTAGCAACAGCTCGCTTTGCCGCAGCTACTACGTCTTTTATACCTAGTCCGTATTTTTCTAATAGTTCCATAGGAGTACCACTCTCTCCAAAGCTATCATTCACAGCTACCATCTCTACTGGTAGTGGAGTATGACGAGCGAGAAGTTGGCAAATACTATCTCCTAGACCACCATTCATTTGGTGCTCCTCTGCAGTTACCACACATTTAGTGTTGGCTACTGCATCTAGTATTGCTTTATTATCTAGAGGTTTGATAGTGTGTATATTAATTACCTCAGCAGAGATACCTTGTTCTGCTAGTGCTTTAGCAGCTTCTAGAGAGTTCCATACCAGGTGGCCTGTAGCAAAAATGGTAACATCTGTACCTTTTCGCATATGCAATGCTTTTCCTATTTTAAATGAACCTTTTTCTGTAAAAATAGGCCACTTTGGTCTACCGAAACGTAAGTATACAGGACCTTCGTGGTCTGCTATGGCTATAGTAGCTTCTTTGGTTTGATTATAATCGCATGGATTAATAACCGTCATACCTGGGAGCATCTTCATTAGTCCAATATCTTCTAGTATCTGATGTGTAGCACCATCTTCTCCTAGTGTAAGCCCTGCGTGAGATGCACATATTTTTACATTTTTATCAGAATAAGCTACAGACTGACGTATCTGATCATATACTCTACCCGTAGAGAAATTAGCAAACGTACCTGTGAAAGGTATTTTACCCGCGGTAGCTAGTCCAGCAGCCATACTTATCATATTGGCTTCTGCTATTCCCATTTGAAAAAATCTCTTAGGAAACTGATCTTGAAATTTATTCATTTTAAGTGAGCCTGTGAGGTCAGCACATAGTCCTACTACTTTATCATTTTTTAATCCTAGCTCATATAAGCCATCTCCAAATCCTGATCGTGTATCTTTCTTTTCTATTGCGGTATTATTACTCATGTATCGTCTTAGCTTATTTAAGTGTAAAATGTTTCATTTCTCCAGATTTTATAGTAAAGTCTTGTGTTTTGGTGGTCATAGATTCCTTAACCGAGCTCTCACGGTATATCAACATATAGTCGCCTGGTTGAAGTACCGTAATGTTTTGATTAGCATTAAGGTTAAGTGACTTTACTAGTTCAGTCTCGCCCTTGTGTATGCGATAGATACCAATCTCGTACTGAGTTCTGGTAACTATATTTAGTTTCCCTGGTTGTTGTACTTGTAATGTGGTGATCTTATCCTGCTGCACCGCGACTATATCTTGTGTCATCCTAGGTAGAGTTAGTAGCTCTACTTTATAGTCATTTACAATGTAGCGTTGCTCATCGTTAAAGTCTTGTACATTGAGTATCTCATTGGTCTTGCGATCTATTATTAGGGCTTGTAAATTACTGTAATTAGTAACTCCATCTATCTTTAGATTTAGGTTTCCTTGAGCAGCGTCTATTCCAATGGTATTATGTTTACCAGCAATAAGTTGTACATTTTTTTTGTATACTGGAGGGATGGTATGCACTTTAATATCGTAAGCGTAACTAGGATCTAAGAATAGGGTATCTGGAAGTCCTCTATAGTTTAGGGTATGATAGATATCGTCGATTATTCTACCCGTTTTACTATCGGTAAAGGTCATATTTACATCCGTCTCGGTAGGTCTTCCGTAGCTATCTAGTAAGTTGACTTGGGCAGTAGTATTGTTTATAGCTTGGCTAATAACTACATTTAATACATTCTCAAAATCTGACTCAGTCTCTGCTTCGAAGAATCTTCCTACACACTCAAATTGAGTGCGAAAATCTGCACTTAAACCGAGCCCAATAACGAATGGTCTGAGCACTACTCCTTGTTTTTGCAGAGCTATAGATACCGCACACGGGTCACCATCACATTCTTCTAAACCATCAGTTATTAGAATAATAATATTTCTAACTCCTGGTGTCTTCGGAAAATCATACGCAGCTTCTTGCAGAGAGTAGGCTATGAGCGTAGTTCCTTTGGGCCGTAGGTCTCGTATATTGTCCTTTATGGCTTGGTGATTTCCTTTGGAGAAAGGTACTTCGAGCTTGGTGTCTTTGCAATTTCGTTCAGTTTTTTGACTTTGATGACCGTATACACGCAAGGCTAATTCTAAATCCTCTTGATACCGGAGACTATCTACCATTCTAGTCAATAATCTCTTAGCTACGGTTATGCGATTGTCTGTACCCATTTTGGCATACATACTTCCACTGCCGTCTAGTACAAAGAGAATCCGCGTCTTAGGCTGTTGGGCGTACGTATTTACAGCTATAAATAGCAGTAAAATCGCCCATATTTTATTGTATTTTGCCATTATTCGCAGATAGTAATTCAAAAACCGTGCTACCTAACTTAATAGTCACCTATGCTTGATGGATTTTGTGCTAGTGCGTCTGCTAATTGTTCATCGTTAGGTGCTATACCGTGCCACTCATGGCTCCCCATCATAAAATTGACTCCGTTGCCCATTTCTGTATTCATAAGTATACAGATAGGCTTGCCATTACCGCTCAGTACACCTGCTTTGCTTAGTGTGTCTTGTACGTCTTCTAGATTATTGCCATCCATAGAAATTACATTCCAGTTAAATGCTTCAAATTTAGATTTAAGCTCTGTAAAGCCCATTATGTCTTTCGTGTCACCATCTATCTGACGACCATTTACGTCTACGGTAGCTATTAGATTATCCACTTTGTTATGAGCTGCGTACATCACTGCTTCCCATATCTGGCCTTCTTGAAGCTCGCCATCGCCCATAAGTACATAAACTAATTTATCTTCATTGTTGATTTTCTTAGCTTGGGCTATACCGCAAGCTACTGATAGTCCTTGTCCTAAAGATCCTGACGCTATACGCACTCCCGGCAAACCTTCGTGTGTGGTAGGATGACCTTGCAGCCTAGTATTTAGCTTTCTGAAAGTAGCAAGCTCTGACACGGGAAAATAGCCACTGTGGGCTAATGCACTGTAAAATACAGGAGAAATATGCCCGTTGGATAAGATGAATACATCCTCGTCTTTGGCATCCATATTAAAATTAGCAGAATTATGTCTCAATACATTTTGGTATAAAACAGTAAGAAACTCAGTACAGCCAAGAGATCCTCCAGGATGGCCAGACTGCACTCCGTGTACCATTCGTACTATGTCTCTACGCGTTTGAGCTACGTAATCTTTTAGTTCAGATATTGATTTTGTCATCTTGTTGAGAACAAAGGTGCTCTATATTCAAGTTTTATAAAATCTTTGTGGACATTTCTTGGAAAAGTATAGTGGCTAGAGACATAGTAAAAATAAGTATTCCCATAATTGAGTATCATCAAAATAGAGATGATTTACAGTCGTGGCTAAAAACGAGGGTAGGTAAAGTGAATGGCAAAATTAACGTTATAGTGACGCTTAAAAAGTCATTAGACGCCCGTAAATTAAATATAAAATACAACCTTAGGCTGGAGGTTTTTACGGATGCTGACTTCCCTGAGGAGCTGAAAGTGCCTGATTTTTTACCTCTAAAAAAAGAGGAGACTCTACATATAGTCGGTTTTGGCCCTGCGGGAATATTTGCAGCACTGCAATGCTTGCAAATGGGAATGAAACCCATAGTGATAGAACGAGGTCAAGCCGTAAAGCAAAGACGCCGAGACGTAGCTAAACTCAATAGAGCAGGTGAGATGAATAAAGAGTCTAACTATTGCTACGGTGAAGGTGGAGCAGGTACATTTTCTGATGGTAAACTGTATACTCGCTCAATGAAGCGAGGTAAGATTCAAGAAATATTGGAATACTTCGTACTACACGGAGCAGATGAAAATATTCTGTACGAAGCTCATCCACACATTGGTACTAATAAGCTGCCGGAAATCATAGAGAAACTGCGAGAAACTATCATAGAAAGAGGTGGAGAGGTTCGTTTTGGAGCGAAGCTTACTGACTTAGAGTACGAAGGAAATACCATAACCAAACTAGCGGTAAACGGACAATGGGAATCATGTAATTATGTAATACTGGCTACAGGTCACAGTGCCCGAGATATTTACTATTTACTACACGATAAGAAAATAGCCTTAGAAGCTAAGCCGTTTGCCATGGGATTTAGAATAGAGCATCCACAAACGCTGATCAACACTATACAGTATCACAATGAGCAGAATGCCAAGATTCTACCTCCGGCATCTTATAGTCTTGTCACTCAGGTAAAGGGGAAAGGAGCATTCTCTTTTTGTATGTGTCCGGGCGGTATTATAGCACCTGCAGCCACAGATAATGGAGAAGTGGTGGTAAATGGGTGGAGCCCTAGCAAGCGAAATGGGGAGTATGCTAATAGTGGTTGGGTAACAGAGATAGGAGAGGAAGAGTGGAAGGCATTTAAATCTCACGGACCTTTGGCAGGATTAGAGTTTCAGAAATCAATAGAGCAGAAAGCCTATACAATGGGTGGAGGAGAGTTTAAAGTACCTGCCCAAAACCTAACAGACTACCTAGCAGAAAAGAAAAGCTCTAATCTAAATGAGAGCAGCTATAATCCTGGAATGAAAAGTGTAGATTTGAATGAACTATATCCTGCTGAAATTAACTATCGCTTGCGAGAAGGTTTAAGAGCCGTGACTAATAAACTAAAAGGCTTTGACCATAAAAACGCAATAGTCACGGCTCCAGAGAGCAGAACGAGTGCACCTGTGCGTATTCCTCGCACTAAAGAACTACATCATATCGAGCTGACTAATCTCTATCCATGTGGAGAAGGAGCAGGGTTTGCTGGAGGAATAATCAGTGCTGCTTTAGATGGCGTGCGAGTGGTGAAGGCAATCGTTGAGAGTTAAATAGCTGATTTTCTCAGGAAGTATACAATTTTAGTACTTTATGAAATAACCGCTCTCCTCACCATATCCAACGCCGTATAAGCGGTTCTTTCTATGATCTGTAATCGAGTACCGTGAAACTCACATCTTTTCACTTCTACAGTGCCGTTAGGCTTAGCTAAGCCTATAAAAACAAGACCTACAGGCTTATCTGAGGTTCCGCCATCTGGACCAGCTATTCCTGTAGTAGAGATACAATAGTCTACTTCTAGCTTAGCCTTAGCATTGCGGGCCATTGCTTCGCACACTTGTTCACTTACTGCACCATACTCATTGAGCATAGCTTGATCTATACCTGCTATGGCTACCTTAGTTTCATCCGCATACGTCAATAGACTGCCTTTGTAATATGCTGAGCTGCCTGCTACTGCAGTGAGATTATGAGCTACAAAACCTCCTGAGCATGACTCTACAGTGCCTATGGTTTGTTTATGGGCTTTTAATAAATCACCCACTATCTCGGGTAGGTTATGGTCTCCATCAAACCATACATCACCTATGATCGATTTAATCTGGTCAAAAGCAGTTTTTATGCCAAGTCTAAGCTCATCAGCAGTATGTTCTGCGGATTTACCACTCAGTCTTAGTCGTACTAAGTTAAGATGCGGCAGATAGGCTAGTTTAACGTGAGGTGGTAGATTATCTTCTATACTTTCTATAGCTACTGATAAGTGAGACTCTGGCACACCTACTACTGTGATAGTATCGTGCACTATAGTGTAATTATCTCCTTTGGCATTTAGTTTTTGAAAAACTACCTGATCCATCATAGCCTTCATCTCATAAGGCACACCTGGCATACTCACGTATATTTTTCCCTTTTCTTCGAAATACATACCCGGTGCTGTTCCCTTGCTATTGAGTATTACTTCACAATTGTCAGGTACTGAGGCTTGGTCTACATTAATCTGTAGTACCTCTCTGCCACGGCGGTGAAAGATATCTTTTATGTTTTCTAAGGCACCTTCATTTATAATGAGTTTAGCACCAAAGTAATCTGCGAGCACCTTTTTGGTAATATCATCTTTAGTAGGACCTAGGCCGCCTGTGATGAGGATTACGTCAGCACGCTTTTCTGCATCTTGTAGAGCGTATACTATGCTAGCCTTTTTATCATTAATAGATGTGATTTGAATTACTTCTATTCCATATTTATTGAGGTGCTCACCGAGCCACGCAGAGTTAGTATCTACAGTCTGACCTATTAGTATTTCGTCTCCAATGGTGATTATCTCAGCAAGCATATAATTATTAGCAACAGATTAGTTATGGAATTGTTATTAAGTACAAATGAAGAACAAAGATAACTATCTAGTCTACAATAGATTATAGAGTGCAAGAATGTTTATTGTTTTTAAAAAGTGAACAGAATAGACTATCTGTATAAAAAGTCTATGGATTTTGGGGCGTTTAAAATTATTTTCGCACTTAAATAATAGAATAAAATGAGAGAAGCAAAAGCTAATTTAGCTGTCAATAACTTACTGAAAGACGTTACAAAGAAATTTGATGCTGACAAAGCGGTAGCACAACTAGCAGAGATCAGAGTGCTAGCTCTAGAGGAAGAAGACCCTACTATAGTAAAGATATGTAGACTTGCTAGTGCTTACATTACTGAGAAAGGCAACTTTGATCTTGGATATGTAGCCGAGGAAGAAATAGGAGATATGACTGATATGGAGTATCTGCTAGAGCTGATGCTAAAAGTAGATCGACCTGCAAACAGGGAAGAAATAAAAGAAATAAGAGATAAAATAAAAGGAGAGCTTAGTTAAGCTCTTTTTTTATGCCTTACGGTGTAAGGATTTTAAATCTTAACCGTTTATGATTGTTAACAGAATCAACTAAATAATTATTTATAAAAAATGAAAAAAATAGTAATGATGGCGTTAGTGCTAGCTAGTAGCTTAGGAGCTATGGCTCAGTATAGAGTAAACGCAGGAGCATCGTTAGGAGCAGGAGCTGCTATGTTTACTCTAGGAGCAGAGCGTGAGTTTAATGTATTAAGTAATAAGTTTCATATCAATCCGGGAGTAAGAATAAGTGTTTTCAACGGAAATAACTTAGAGTACACTACAGCACCAGCTAAGTATACAGTAAATGATGATCAGGTAGATACTATTACTCAATATTCAGTTCAAAATAATTTTGCTAACCTATACGTTCGTTTAGGATATGTTTTTACAGAAAGAATATCTCTTAGTTTTGACATAGATGTTGTTGGTATAAGTTTTGGTGGTGAAAGTGATTATAAGTCTTTTGGTCCAGGAAAAGCTTCACAGGCAAATGGTCCGGTGCCAGCTAATCAGAGCGTAATTTCTTCACCTACTAGTGTAAATGTTCTACTCATTGGAGATAATGACCTTGGTAGCCTGAACTCTACGCTAAACCTGACCTATAACGTGACCCAAAGACTTGGAATGGATCTTGGAGTTGGACTTGTATTTACTGAATATACTTCAGAAGACAAAATAGGCTATGACGGCAACGACCGTTTCCGTAACAAAAATATGATGGGCTACCTAGGCGTATCGTATCTGTTTGGAGGCAAGTAAGAAGTTAGGATTAAAGTCTGAAACGCTATTCGAGAGATCGGTTGGCATTTTTTTATGCTATTTCACGTATAACTAATTAATTTCGCCCCAAGATGACATCTGATCAATTCAACGACATTAAAGACCGTACAGCTAAGCTTGCGGACTATCTTTGACTTAGTCAAAAACCTAGCTCTCATAGCCGACGAGGAGCAGCAGACACTAGACCCTAGCTTCTGGAATGATCCTAAAAAAGCAGAATTCCACTTACGAAACATCAAGAAAAAGAAAATCTGGACAGATGCATGGTCAGGTGTGAATTCAGGTGCAGAGGAGATAGAAGTGCTGCTAGAGTTTAAAGAAATGGGAGAGGAGGTAGATGAGGAGATAAAGAGTAACTATCAGAAAACACTGCTAAAGCTAGAAGATCTGGAGTTTAAAAATATGCTCAGTGGTGAAGAAGACCAACTGGATGCTATATTAGAGATAAATGCAGGTGCTGGGGGTACAGAGAGCAATGACTGGGCGAGTATGCTCAGCCGTATGTATATCATGTGGGCACAGAATAATGGTTTCAAAGCAGATGTCTTAGACCAAGTAGACGGCGATGTAGCAGGTATTAAGTCGATTAGAATCCAAATAAGTGGAGATTTTGCCTTTGGATATTTGAAAGGAGATAACGGAGTGCATCGTTTGGTTAGAATTTCTCCGTTTGACAGTAGTGCACGTAGACATACGAGTTTTGCGTCAGCCTATATATATCCGTTAGTAGACGATAGCATAGAGATAGAACTCAACTGGGGCGATATAGACATGCAGACCTCTAGAAGTGGAGGAGCCGGTGGTCAAAACGTGAACAAGGTGGAGACTAAAGTACAGCTGACGCATAAACCCTCTGGTATTATGGTAGTATGCCAACAAGCTCGTTCTCAGCTGGCCAACAAAGAAGAAGCCATGAAGATGCTAAAGTCTCAACTGTATGATATAGAGCTACGTAAGCAGAAAGATGCTCGTGCAGATATAGAAAACGGTAAGATGAAAATAGAGTGGGGCAGTCAGATACGTAACTATGTAATGCACCCGTATAAGCTAGTAAAAGACGTGAGAACAGGTGAAGAGACCAGTAATGTACAAGCAGTAATGGATGGTAATTTAGAGCCGTTTATGAAAGCATATTTGCTGGGGCAGAAGAAGTAGCTATTCGCAGCTTAAGTGACTATCTATAGCACAAAAAAAGGGTTCGCTGTGTGTCACAGCGAACCCTTTTTTAATATTTTAATCTTACTTTATAATACTCATCAACTGATCTAGTTTAGGAGAAAGGATGATTTCTATTCTACGATTCTCTGCTCTAGCTTCCTTTGTATCTGCAGTATTTACAGGTACATACTTACTACGTCCACTTGGTATTATTTTGATAGGATCCATGTTCCCTTCTGTGGTCATGTATCTTACTACAGATGTAGCTCTGAGTACACTCAGGTCCCAGTTGTCTGTAATAGTAGCGGAGTTCATAGGCTGATTGTCTGTGTGCCCTTCTACCATAATATCAAAATCTTCTAAGTCTTTTAAGCTCTCTGCTACTTTAAGCAGTGCCGTCTTTCCTTTGGAGTCTATATCTGTTTTGCCAGAGGCAAATAACAAGCTGTTATCCAATGATACATAGATTTTGCCGTTCTTTTCTACCACACTAATGCCACTATTTTTGTATCCTATAAGTGACTCAGTAAGCTTATTCTTGAGGTCAGATACTGCTTTTTCTTGAGCAGCAAGTTTAGCCTCAAGCTCGTTTACTCGCTTCTCTCTTTCTTTTAGTGATACTGCTAATGCATCTAAAGAAGTTTTAAGCTTAGTGGTTTCATTCTCTTTCTCGGTAAGCCTACTTTCCTTAGCAAACAATTCGCGTTTTTTCTCATCCAGCTGTTTGTCTAGCCTTTCTAGCTCATAACGCAAGTCTTTTTTGGTACTCTCATTACTATTTACTAGGCTCTTATAGTTCTTGTTTAATAATTCATACGATTCTTGAACACGCTCATAATCTACTTTTTGCTTACCAAACTCAGCCTTAGTAGTTTCATACTCAGCTTCCAAAGCAATATATTGAGCTTTGAGCGAAGTCAACAGGTTGTCCCCGTATTCTTTAAGCGTTTTTAATGCATCAAAATCACTTTGTAGGGTATCATACTTAACTTGTAGTTCTTCCAACTTACGAGCCGGCACACAAGCCACTGTAGACGATAAGAACACGATTAATAGGAAATAGACACTTTTTTTCATATTAGTTTTTATTAATAGAAACAAAAGTAGACTAGTAAGTTCAGCACAACTGCTACTAGATAATAACATGTAAACACAGGATGTCTATGGATTGTAAATTTTTGGACGGATTCTCTTCTAGAGTTTACTGTTGACGGCAACTATTTGTTACTTAGTTCAGAGATGAGGTCTTGTAGTATTTATTCAATCCTAATTTGATTAAACACTCGTCTGCACCTTATCCTCTTCCTTACTTCGTTCTATTGCAAGCTCTATTAACTTGGAGATGAGCTCAGAGTAGGCTATTCCTCCAACTTCCCATAGTTTAGGATACATGCTGATGTCTGTAAACCCCGGCAGTGTATTTACTTCGTTTACTATAATCTCTCCGCTATCTGTCAAGAAGACGTCAACGCGTGCCATACCTTCACAGTTGAGAGCTTTGTAGGTTTTTATCGCTATTTCTCTGATACGGTTTTGGGTGGCTTCGTCCAGTTGTGCAGGTATCATAGTCACAGATCCATTGGCGTCTGTGTACTTGGCTGCATAGTCGTAGAACGTATGGCTATCTTGATTGGTAACTACTTCACCTACAGGAGATGCTTGTACGTCTGCATTGCCCAATACGGCACATTCTATCTCACGGCCTACTATGCTTTGCTCTATGAGTACTTTTCTATCATATTTCAGAGCTTCATCTATAGCTACGTCAAATTCTCTTTTGGTCGTCACTTTACTTATTCCTACAGATGAACCCAGATTTGGCGGCTTGATGTACATCGGTACCCCAAGAGCTGCTTGAGACTTTTCGTATGTGATTTGGTTTCGCTGTGAACTGTGGTAGGCTAAAAACTTGCTATTAGCTATCCCAGCCTCGCTAAGTACTCTTTTAGTTATTTCCTTGTCTATGCACAAAGCTGAGCCTATAACTCCCGGTCCTACGAAGGGTATGTTCATTGTTTTTAGCAGACCCTGCAGACTGCCATCTTCTCCACCTGTACCATGTACTATAGGAAATATGGCTGCTAGTTTTGGTAGTTCCAAGTTTGTACTTTGATTTATTAATACACCTCTATCTCCTCCAGGAAGCAGACTGAGTCTATTTTTAGAATGCAAAACCACATTCTCAGCAAGGAGCTCTTCTAGAGATTTGGCATACCAACTCCCGTCCTTTGCTATTGCTATCAGGCATAGCGTATATCTAGCTGTGTTTATTGCTTTAGCTATGTTTCTAGCAGAGCGTATGGATACCTCGTGTTCGGTAGATTTTCCTCCGTAGATGATTGCAATGTTTTGTGCCGCCATATATTATTCTTTGTACAAAAATGCATCTAGACTTCTTCGCGTTATTCACGCTTACAAGTAGTATGTATATTTTTAAGACTTTATTCTATCGTAAAATGCCTGCGTATCGTCTCCGTATAGCCATTTTACCACGTTATCTTCCCAAATTTCAGCGTGCTGCTTATCGTTTATAAGACCTTCTGCTAAGGCTAGGTCTAGTAATTTTCCCGGATAGCTACTTTGTTTTTCGCTTTCCATCTCACCTAGAGGATAAGGGTCGTCTAATCCCATCAGTATCTGATCAGTAGATTGCTGCCTTCTAAGCATTACCTCAAAGGAAATAGTGTCATGCACTAAAGTATCAAAGTAAATATTAGGATGCCCAACGGCCTTACGTGGTCGCTCCATTCCTTCAAATAGGTCTGGTCTGCCGTCAAAACCTTGTGTTCTTCTACCAATATTGATATGATTAAGCTGCCCACCGTGTGCAAAGCAAGTTCGTATATTGGGATATTTTTCATAGTATCCATTGAGGGTGTAGAAGTGGTAGGAGTCTGCACATTGAGCTAGCATCCATATCAGGTGAAACCTCCAAGATTTATCTTCTAGTTTTATAAATTTCTCACCATCGTATGGGTGCACTTCTATGGCTAGCTTGTATTTGTTTGCTAGTTCTAAGATAGGCTCCGTTTCTTTATTGAAAATCACCCTCCATTTACCAGCTGTATTGAGATAATGAGTAGGTAGGCAGAGTACTTTCATCCCTAGTTTTTCTACACAGCGTTCTATTTCCCATAAAGCACCTTCTACGAAACCCGCGTGTACTACAAACCCAGTTGTAAACCTTCCGTTGTTATCTGCTTGCACCTCAGCATTAAAATCATTTTGAAATCTCAAGGCCTGTTTCATATCACTCTGCGTAAGGCCATTGCCGTATAGCTGAGATAGGTTTAGTACCACTGCGTGGTCTATCTTATTTTCATCCATCCACTCGAGCTTTTCATTTAAGAAAAAACTGTCTGCAGTGATAGGCCTAGACCACTTTTTCTGTCGCATAAACTTACGGTCACTGTCTATCCAGAAGATTTCTTTGTCTTTCATGAACTGGGGTATTTGCTCAGGATAAGGCAGCAGGTGTGAGTGTCCGTTGATTTTCATTAATTATTGGTTTTTCGCGAATGTACTACAGCTAAGTAAATCCATAAAACTTTTTTTCTTAAATGTACTAAACCTGTTTCAAGGCTTTGAAATAATTGAGTGTAGCTTGCCTCCCTTCTCTGTAGAGTATGTCTTGCTGCTCCTTGCTTAGGCTAAAGTTAGTGATAGCTATTCCCTTATTTTGGATTATAACCGTAGTTTTTTCACTTTTTAAGGTTTTGAAAAAGTCTACATTCTGTGCATTGAGTACGGTGCGAAATAGATGCTTGAGATAGGAGCTGACATCATTGAAGTCTAGTCCGTCATCTTCCTCGTTGATATCAATAAAAAAACCAAGTGTTTTATCTAAATTGTCAAATGCAGTAATAGGATAATTGTAGAGGACTCCGCCATCCACATAGATATGATTATTAGGCTTTCCGTCAGGAAATTTCCAGGCATCAAAGAAAAGGGGAATTGACATACTCGCACGTATGCTTTCTGCTATTTTAACGTCTGGAGTTTTTTGGCAAGAAAACTCTGTAAGAGTGGCAGTGTTAAGGTCTGATGCAAATACTTTTAGCGTCTTATATCCCTGCTCCTCTAGCTCAGCGAATGTGAGATTCTTGTTGCCCGTCTTTTGCTCGATGATTTCCTCTATCCAGTTGAGTAGCTTTTCGCCTCGATAGAGCCCATATTTTTTGGTGAGTTTTAGCGGATTTAGGTCATCCTGAAACTTCTTGAAATTAGTATCTCCTAGTACTTCTACTATCTCTTTAGAGGAGTAACCTAGGCTAATAAGTGTAGCAGCTACAGCACCTGCCGAGGTGCCCGCTGTTCGTTTTACCTGACTCAGTACACCTTCTTTTTCTAAAGCTTCTATGGCTCCAGCGTAGGCTATTCCTAGTACTCCGCCTCCTTTAAAGACTAAGTTTTCAATTGTCCGTGTCATTCCTTTTTTTTTTAACTTATCAAAGATAAACATCGTAGTTTGATGTATAAGGATAACTCGATGAAGATGTAAGAAAATAGTTTGGATTATCTAAGCTATGTCCCTGCGACGTTCGGTTTCCTTTTCTATGATATTAGCTACCGAGCGAAAATTATGACGAATGGTATTCCAACGGTCTGGATACTTGCCAAAGAGTTCGAAAGTCTTTTTGGCGTGCTTATTTAGAGCATCTGTGATACTAGCATTACTAACGGGTGGTGAGCAGTGATTTCCTATATTTTTACCTATTACACTGAGCCCATTCTCTTGTGCTATTTTAGCTGCTGCCTCATATCGGTCTAGTAGTTTGTAAGTCTTAGCATATCTGCCCAGTTGCATTTCATCCTCATTGGGATAAACTACGGACTTGGAACTACTAGTAAAGCTAACTAGGTGAGAAGGAGTGAGGAGTATTTCATGCTCATCTTTTATCAAGGAAAGGTTTAGCTCTATCTGTACGTGTCGCTCTAGGTTAGGTTCTAGTTGGTCAAAGGGTAGTCTGTACTCTTTTAGCTCATCTACAAACTCGCGACTCATTCGTATTTCTATAGTATACTTTTTCTGTAGCTTGTTTACTATTAGTTGTATAAACTGGCTTATGGCTACTTCGTAGTTTTGACTTTGAATGCTAAGCTGCTTCTTAGTCTCGGCTATTTCCGTAGTCGCCATCTGATTGCTCTTGGCTATGTCTTTTAATATATCCTTGTCTTGAGTTCTAATATGAAGTAGGCTATCTATAAAACCTTTTATAGTTCGTTCAAACTGTTTTTTTTCTGCTACTAATAGGTGTTTATCCTTAGCTAGGCCAAAGGGCTTTAGTTGTACTAAAAGAAAAACTGTACAATCGTCTACCTTTATATTTCTGAGGAAAAGAAAGTCTCGATCCAGTTCCATCTCAAGAAGAGTTTGACCTATTTGTAGACTCTTGCTAAAGGGAGTTTCATTGATAGCATACCATCCCGTATTGCTAGTGGCTAAAAAGTGGGAGAGTGAAGCAGGAAGCACATTTATATATTCTCCTTTTTCTGTTTGAATGAGGACAGTGCTATTGTCGTATTGAGCTATGCAATAGATATGATGTGCCTGTGCTAGTGAGCTAGATATGAAATCTGCTAGCAACTGCTGTGGCGGTATATTACTACTTAATAACACTATGAATACTCACGAAGGTAACAAAATTAAGTAAAATATTAAGCTTAATCAAGAAGTTAAGTTAGTATGATTTAAGTGTTTTACGGCAAAGTTAAGCTGTGCATTTTTTACTTTATTATCATAAAATCAATGTATTATGATAATAATATTGCCACAGATTAAGGAGTTAAATAAAGTAAAGATTAAGTAAAATGGAAGCAAAAATCACAGTAGAGCAGTACTTTATGTACGAGGTAGTAGCTACTTTTAATGCAGTAGTAGAGTGGGTAAAAGGTGAAAACCGCAGTGCGAGTCAATGGAAAAGTCAGGTGGCTAAACTGAAAAAAGCGTTTCACTATTTTATGTTGGAGCTAGAAGTAGAGGAGTTCAAAGACTTAAGATTACCTAGTGAAAAGAAGCCCAATGAAGAAGTCTCTAAGTCAAAACCTAAAGCCAAAAGTAGGAGAGGATCTGGAGTAGCAAATAAAGTAAAAACAGTAAGCAAGCAGCTGCAGTTGTTTTTTATCAAAACGGTAAAGGCGTCAATGCTTACATGTGTCATCTTGATAGAGGAGTTCTCTCAGTGGTGTACAAAGCAGCTGATGGGAGGAGTAGAAGACTTTGAAAACAAAAAACGCAAGCAACGATAACCCTAGTTTTGATAGCAGCACAGGTTCAAACCTGAAATAGTCTTACTTGTTGCGTTCTATGAACTGGATCATTGCAGTATTATACGCTTCCCACTCATTATCCATAGGAGAGTGTCCACTCTTAGCGAAGATGATTAGTTCTTTGTCTGTGCTAGATACCTCTCTGTGAGCATCTACTCCTAGACTCGGTGGCACCACGAAGTCGTACTTACCCCAGAGGAACAGACTGGGTATAGTAACTCTGTATAGTTCACTAGTGAGGGCTATGCTTTCTATACCATTTTCTACTAGTTTAGCAGATGTGTATCTTCCAGATAATGCACTAGTAGAAGGATTAGTGTGTCCTCGAAGCAGGGATGCTTGTATGCCTCCTTTGTCACTTGGATTCATCACTCCATCGGCTTTGAGCCATTCAGAGGTTGCTTGTCCTTTAGCGTTTATTTCGCCACCTATATCGATGGTTATATTGTTTGTATCCAAGCTATTAGCCCAATCTACAGTCTCTTGCCAGTTTTTTATATTATTGCCTGCAGTTACCTGCTCTGCACCTATGGTTTTAAACATTTGTATAGCATCTTTATTTAGTTTAGGAATGTCGTGAGCTCCATTAGACTCTATCCATCCTGCTGCTAGGCTTTGGTAATCCTTAGTTACCATATACTTAGCACTAAGAGTGCCACCCCATGAGTGACCTAGTACAAATACTTTAGATCCGTCGTACTTTTTTTTCAATACAAGCATAACGGCTCTCATGTCCTCTACCATAGTCTCTACAGTGATGTCTTCAGTTTCATACTTACCTTGACTCATTCCCTGACCTCTTTGGTCCCAATACGCTACAGCGTATCTGTTTTCTAAGTCTTCGGCATAGTTGCCAGATCTATACTCTGGGCCATTACCTCCTGGGCCACCGTGTACCACTAGCACTATTACCTTAGATTCTACATTACCGTGTACGTACACTGGCATATCAGCTCCTTGGTTTCTCACCCATACTGTTTCATCTAGATTTTTCTTTATTGCTTGTCTGCCGCATCCTATAGCTAGAAATACAAGTGTTAGTATCGTTAAATTTCTCATTTCGTTACTTTTTTTATGATGTGTTTAGATTTAGTAAATGTGAAGGGTGGTGCACATCGTAAACCAAGTTCGAAAGAAAACAAGGGTACTTTAGTATTATTCATGCCAACTGCTAGTACTCCATTTCCCCTTCCAAAAACGCCAAATTCGAAATCTTTGATAGAATAGTTCCTGCCAAAGGTCATACCTATATTTGGAGCGAAATATGTTCTAGATGTGTTACCTATATTAGTAACTTCTCCATCTTTTACTTCCCAAGTCTCACCATTATTAAATCGTACCAAAGCTCCTAAGCCAAAAGTAGGAGACGCGAACCATTTGTGGTTTCTGGTTCTTAGTCTTCCTATTTCTAAGCTAGTTAGCCAGTTAGTGTTGCTAGTAGGCTCTATACCAAATGCCATTGATCCGTTGAGATACCACAGTTTATTTATAGTTTTGGTCTTGTTGTTTCTTTTGACCTTTTGTTTTATAAGTTCTTTGAGAGGATAGTCCGCACCTATTTTTAAACCTGGATTTACTCCATTGATATTGTAGGTAGAAAGAGATAAAGGTATTTTCTCTGTGCTGGTTTCTTCTGGGGGAGCTTGTGCTTTTACTAAAATAGTAAGCAGCAAGAAAGCTGCTATTTGTATTGGGACTCTTTTCATGACTTACAAATTTAGCGGTAGACGAATATAATCGTTTATCTAGTCTTGTATTTTTTGTAGAGTTCTCTCGCTATACCATCAGACAAGCCCACTTTAGGGATGTATATCTGCTCTGCACCTAGCCAATCAGCCGCTGTGAGGAATATCTGAGAAGCAGGTATAATAACATCTGCACGGTCCGGATTTAGAACAAATCGAGTGATCCGTTCGTCGTAGTCTACTGCATCTAGTTCTGCTTTGAAGACTGCCAAATCTACTGTATTGATGAAGTAGTCACTTTGTTGTTTGCGGAGCACCTTTAGAATTTTATTGATGTTGCCACCAGTACCTAGTATTGGTGTGCCAGATTTTAGAAGTTTATACTTGTCAAGCCATTCTTTCATTTGATCCCAGAGAGAAGAATCTACAGCATCATGAAGCAGTCTTACTGTGCCAATTTTTAGCGATATAGAGTCTACTTTTTTTGCGTTTTTAATGTATGAGAGTTCTGTACTTCCTCCACCTACATCTATAAATACCGCACCTTCAAAATGCGGCATAAAGTCTGGCAAGTCTTCAAATGATATAGTATCTGCTTCTTGCTCACCGCCTATTATCTCTAGGTCTATATCTGCGTATCCTTTTATCTCTGCTATGATAAAGGGACTATTACTAGCCTCACGCATAGCACTTGTGGCATATGCTTTATAGTCTAAGACTTGATGCACGTTCATCAGGTGTTTAAACGAACGCATAGTCTTGATGAGTTGATCCAATTTTTCTTCTCCTATTATTCCTTGGATAAAAGCGTCTTCTCCTAAGCGTATAGGCACACGTACCAGGGATAGCTTACGAAATATAGGGCCTTCTTTAGTTTCGAATACATTGGTGAACAGTAATCTGACAGCATTGGAGCCTACGTCTATGGATGCGAATTTGAATAGTTTCAAAATGGTGGCACGAATATAATTTTTTTGTGCTGTAGAATAATAGAGGTTCTTATATTTGCATCCCTGAAAGGGGGGAAGTAGAAAGATAACTACCAAAATAAATATCTAAATATGGCTTCGTAGCTATCGGGAGAAAAGAGCACTTGAATTATTTGAGTGAATATATTGAGCCTAAAAGTAGAAAGATAACTACTCAAATAAATATCTAAATATGGCTTCGTAGCTCTCCCGATAGCTATCGGGAGAAAAGAGCACTTGAATTGTTTGAGTGAATATATTGAGCCTAAAAGTAGAAAGATAACTACCAAAATAAATATCTAAATATGGCTTCGTAGCTCAGCTGAATAGAGCACTTGATTACGGCTCAAGAGGTCTCAGGTTTGAATCCTGACGAGGTCACTCTAGCGGAGAATTGGTTAATTTTAACTGGTTCTCCGCTTTTTTGTTGAGCTAAATCTGTTGCTATCAAAGGGATTGAAGAGAAAATAGAATTCACTCTTTTGGTTTGAACTTCGTCGATTTGTGGTTCTGTCGCATTAATCTTAGCGAATTCAAATTTAAGTAATTTCGTTTCAAGAAATGTATAAGCATCATCGATATCCAAAAGCTGTAATTCTTCAAGCAGTTTATTTCAAACTAAGATTTACCTTAAGCTACCGGGATGTTGAAGAACTACTAACAATCCGAGGTGTAAAAGTAGATCATTCTACCATTCAAAGATGGGTATTTAAGTTCTCACCATTGGTGGAAGCAAACATGCACAAAAGGAAGAATACAGTAGGTAATAGTTGGAGAATGGATGAAACATATATCAAAGTTGGTGGCAAGGATCGATATTTATATCGAGCTGTAGACAAACAAGGAAATACAGTAGACTTCTTGCTAACTAAACGGAGAATGAAGGGTTCTGCTCAGAAGTTTTTGAACAAAGCAATTGCGAATAATGGAAAACCAAGACTGATCAACATCGATAAAAGTGGATCAAATACACAAGCCATCAGAATTGTAAACAGATATAGTTTGACCTTCAAGAAGATAAAGACTCAGCGAGTCAAATATCTAAATAACATAGTGGAGCAAGATCATCGGACGATCAAACGACGGATAGCAATCACAACAGGATTCAAAGAATTTGAATCCGCTCAGAGAACACTAGCAGGAATAGAAATCATAAACATCATCAGAAAGGACCAACTTACAAATCCAAAGAAAAGTTGGTTTGCTACATTTAAGTCATTGGCTGCTTGATGAAAGTTGAATTCTGCTAAATTTACGTCCTCAATGATTTAATGCGACAGAACCTTTCTTAGAACCTTACTAAACATTTTTCATAAATAATTTATGTACCTTACTCTATGATGTACCTTTGGCCACATATATGAGTAATTTTAGCACAGAGCAACAAGCTGCCGATGCTTTACTACAAGCACGATTAAGTGGTAAAGCTATAGGACCTATTAGAGAAACTATAGGGGCAGATAATATAGCTGCAGCATACAATATTCAGAAAATAAATACAGATAAAAGAATTGCTAAAAACGAAAAGGTGGTTGGCAAAAAGATAGGCCTTACCTCATTTGCTGTGCAAAAGCAATTGGGAGTAGATCAACCGGACTATGGAGTTCTTTTTGACACTATGCAAGTGAGAGAAGGAGTGTTGCCTTTTAGTGAGTTGCAACAACCCAAGGCGGAAGCCGAGATTGCTTTTGTTTTATCTGAAGATCTAACTGGGGAAGTAAACATGTCTGACCTAATAAACGCAATAGACTATGCCGCCGTAAGTATAGAAATAGTAGGAAGCAGAATAGCTAATTGGGATATTAAAATCGCAGACACTATAGCAGATAATGCCAGTGCCAGTCATTTTATATTAGGTGAATCTAGAGTGCCACTAAATCAAATAGACTTAGAAAAATGTAAAATGAGTTTAATAAGAAATGGGGAGGTAGTGTCTGAAGGATCAGGTGCCGCGTGTATGGATAATCCGCTGAATGCCGCATTGTGGCTAGCTCGAACCATGGCAGAAATGGGTAATCCGCTAAAGGCTGGAGAAGTACTACTAAGTGGGGCTCTGGGTCCTATGGTGCCTATAGAACAAGGAGATAAATTTGAAGCTGTAATAGAAGGACTAGGTTCTGTGCGGCTAGCTATAGTTTAGAATAGAAAACTAAAATGAAAAAGAAAGTAGCAATAATAGGGAGTGGTAACATAGGTACCGACCTTATGATAAAGATCATAAGAACCTCAGAGGTCTTAGAGATGGGCTGTTTTGTCGGGATAGACGCAGCATCAGATGGATTGGCTAGAGCTCAAAGAATGGGAGTACAGATTTGTGCCACGGGAATAGATGGACTTATGGAAATGCCGATATGGAAAGAGATAGAAGTGGTTTTTGATGCTACCAGTGCTAAGGCTCATCTTTATAATTTTGATAAGATGGAAGCATATCCCAAAAAGAAAATGGTGGATCTAACACCCGCAGCTATTGGGCCTTATTTTGTTCCTGCTGTAAATGGAGATAGCTCTCTAAGTGAAAAGTTAGGTTTAGATGTGGACCTATCTTGGGACAATAGAGTAAATGTAAATATGGTGACCTGCGGCGGTCAAGCCACTATACCTATAGTAGCAGCTGTTAGTAGAGTAGCCAAGGTACATTACGGGGAAATAGTAGCCAGTATAGCCAGTAGAAGTGCAGGGTCAGGAACCAGAGCTAATATTGATGAATTCACAGAAACTACATCTGAGGCTATAGAGAAAGTAGGAGGAGCTACCAAGGGGAAAGCCATTATCATCCTAAATCCCGCAGAACCACCTTTAGTAATGCGAGATACGGTCTTTACGCTGAGTGATCAAGCAGATAGAGAGGAGATACAAAAAAGTATACATGCTATGGTAGCTGAGGTGCAGAAATATGTGCCTGGATATACCTTGCACCAAGAGGTTCAATTTGACGATATACCAGACAGTGAGCCAGTCTTTATAGAAGGAGTAGGGTATAAAAGCGGACTAAAAACAACGGTACTACTCCAGGTTGTAGGAGCAGGGCACTACTTGCCAGAGTATGCAGGCAACTTAGATATAATGACGAGTGCAGCTTTGGCTGTTGGGGAAAAACTGATTGCATCAAGCACCAAAAACTAAAAAACCAAAATCCAAAGACATGTCTAAATACGATTTAGAAGATAGAACGCTTGATTTTGCTGTTAATGTAAGGTTCCTTATAAAAGAATTGCCTCGCACTATAAGTAACATTGAGGATGGGAAACAAGTAGTTAGGTCTTCTGGTTCTGTGGGTGCTAACTATATAGAGGCAAATGAAAAACTTGGCCCAAAAGATTTTGGATATAGACTTAGAATAGCTAGAAAAGAAGCTAAGGAAAGTGTGTATTGGCTTATGATCATCAAGCGGGTTAATATTTTAGATTCAAAAGAGCTTGATAACTTGATAAAAGAAGCAGGAGAGCTGAGAAAAATACTATCAGCAATACTTAATAAAATAGACTAATGGACTTTGGAATTTTTAAAACTTTGGAATTTTAATATATGTATATACAAGACGTTACATTAAGAGACGGTATGCACGCCATCCGTCATCAATACGGGAAACAGCAGCTAAAAGAGTTAGCTATATCACTAGACAAAGCGGGGGTAGACGCCATCGAAATATCGCATGGTGATGGACTAAGCGGAGGCAGTTTCAACTATGGATTTGGAGCACATACAGACTGGGATTGGCTAGAGGGTGTTGCGTCTGAGCTAAATCATGCGGTACTTACTACACTACTCATACCAGGCATAGGAACTATAGAGGATTTAAAAAAAGCGTATGACCTCGGTGTACGTTCTGTAAGAGTGGCAACACATTGCACCGAGGCAGATGTGAGTAGACAGCATATAGAAGCTGCCAAAAAATTAGGCATGGATGTTGGTGGATTTTTAATGATGGCTCATATGAATGAACCAACCAAACTTGGCGAACAAGCTAAGTTGATGGAAAGCTACGGGGCAGATTGCGTATATATAACGGATAGTGCTGGAGCCTTGCTCATGGATGGAGTCGCTGACAGAATGAAAGCTTTCACAGACACCTTAGATTCTAAAACTGAAATAGGTATTCATTGTCATCATAATTTAAGTCTAGGAGTGGCTAATACTATAGTAGGGATGCAACATGGTGCTACTAGGCTAGATGCATCACTCGCAGGTATGGGAGCAGGAGCAGGCAACTGCCCGCTGGAAGTATTGATAGCGGTACTCAATAGAATGGATGTACCTCATAATTCTGACTTGCATATGCTCATGAACTTGGCCGATGACGTAATAAGACCTTTGCAAGAGAGACCCGTTAGAGTAGATAGAGAAACCTTAAGCCTTGGCTATGCAGGCGTATACTCTAGTTTTTTACTACACAGTGAGCGTGCAGCTCAAAAGTATGATTTGAAAACTGCAGACATTTTGCAAGAGCTTGGAAAAAGAAAAATGGTAGGTGGTCAAGAAGATATGATCGTGGATGTAGCTTTAGACATGGCTAAAAAAAGAGCATAAGAACATTCTTGTTAACTCTTAGTAGCGTTTCATTAATGTAGTACACTTACTTTTGCTCGAATGATTATTAGAAGTAAAGCTCCGCTTCGGTTAGGACTAGCCGGCGGTGGCACAGATGTGAGTCCGTATGCAGATTTGTACGGGGGCTCTATACTTAACGCTACCATTAACTTATATGCTCATACAACTATTATACCCAGGGATAATGGTAAAATATATCTAGAAGCTCAAGATATTGATATTAATGAGACTGTAGACTCGTCTGAAGTTTTAGATACTTCAGGCAAGCTAGGATTAATCAAGGGTGTGTACAATAGAATTGTAAAAGATTTTGTAAAAAAACCACTTTCATTTGAAATATATACTCGCGTTGATGCCCCTCCTGGATCTGGATTGGGTAGTAGCAGTACGCTAGTAGTAAGTATTATAGGGGCTTTTGCGGAGTGGTGTAATATTCCGCTAGGCGAGTATGATATAGCACATCTAGCATACGAGATAGAGCGTGTAGACTTAGGGTTAGCTGGCGGTAGACAAGATCAATATGCAGCTACTTTTGGAGGTTTCAATTTTATGGAATTTTATAAAGAGGATAAGGTAATAGTGAATCCATTACGCCTAAAACAAAGATATGCAGCTGAGTTAGAGCATAATCTAGTGCTCTTTTATATGGGTACTAATAGAGAATCTGCATCTATCATAGAAAAACAGACCGATAATATCAAAAATAGCAATGAGTTAGCTATAGAAGCCACTCACAAGCTAAAGACCCAAAGTATGAAAATGAAAGAAGCAATACTGATGGGTAAGACAGACGACATAGGACAGGTAATGCATGACGGATGGGAGTCTAAGAAAAAGATGGCTCAGGGTATTAGCAATCCTGAAATAGATAAAATATATGCCACAGCTATGCAAAATGGAGCTACAGGTGGCAAGATTAGTGGTGCTGGCGGTGGAGGATATTTTTTCTTTTATTGTCCTGCAGTTTCTCGTACTAAGCTGATTAAAAGTTTAGAGCCTTTTGGTATAGAAGCACAGCATTATCACTTTACTAGAGAAGGATTATATACGTATACCATAGATTCATGAAATTTGATGTAATTATACTTGCAGGAGGGCTAGGAACACGTTTATCTTCTGTGGTAAAAGACGTGCCCAAGCCTATGGCTACTGTAGGAGATAGGCCGTTTATGGATCACCTATTGGCTAATCTCCCTCTAGGTAATATTCATAAAATAATACTAGCCGTTGGGCATAAGTACGAGGTGATAGAAGACTACTACGGAGATGCATATGAAAATGTAAAACTGGAGTATTCTATAGAAAACGAGCCTCTTGGTACGGGTGGCGGTATAGCTAAAGCTTTACAGTTAGTAGAGTCAGAAACTTGTTTAATACTGAATGGAGACACTTATTTTGATGTAAACTATGAAGAGCTTTGGCAAGTTCATTTGGAGTCTGGCAAACTAATGACTCTGGCTCTTAAATATATGGAGAATCCAGATAGGTACGGAACAGTATTGCTAGAGGGTTCAGAGATAGTTAAGTTTCAAGAGAAACAAGTTGGCTTACCCTTTGGAATAATCAACGGGGGCATTTATTGGGTTAATAAAGCCCTACTAGAAGAAATGCCAAAACAAAAGAAATTCTCTTTTGAATCTGAAGTGCTCGAGAATAAAGTTACTCAAAACAAGCTGGTCGGATATATTTCTCAAGGGTTGTTTATAGATATTGGAATACCAGAAGACTATGCAAGAGCTCAAGAAATATTTGCCAAGTAGAGCTGCTCTAAAAGAGTATACCCTATTTATAGATAGAGATGGAGTCATTAACGAGCCTATAGTAGACAACTATGCCAAGAGGCCAGAAGATTTCATCCTATGCAAAGGAGCAATGGATGCTTTAGAGGAATTGAATCAAATTTTTGGCAAGATTATTTTGGTTACAAATCAACAAGGAATTCACCGAGGTTTAATGACTGAAAGCGACTTAGAAAATGTGCATTTGAAAATGTATAAAGCATTGAAAAACAAAGATATGCCCTACTTTGATGCTGCTTTTTTTTCTCCGTATTTATCTAAAGTACATCATCTATGGAGAAAGCCGCAAAATGGCATGCTTCTCAAGGCAAAAAAATACTTCGAGGATATAGATTTCAGTAAGGCAATAATGGTGGGAGATAGCCCCGGAGATATGAAGCTAGCAGATAGTCTAGACATTTTTAAAGTAAGAATAACTAATCCTCAGTTTAATTTTGAAAATCAAGACGTGCAATTCGATAGTTTGTCGGCATTTGTTTACTCTTTGTCAAATTAGGGATTTACTCAAAATTAAACCACCTTTTCTTTCGTCTTTAGTTAAAAAGTACTATATTTTTGTATTACCTTAAAATTTTGGTAAAATCTCTAGTCAAAATATCACTCCTGATTCTGATGTCTACAGCATTTTATGCTGCAGAAGCTACACACTTGGTGGGCGGGTATATGAACTATGAATATCTCGATAGGGAATCTAACGGAAATTATCGTTTTAGGCTTTCATTTAATGTATACCGTGATTGTCTGAATAGTAGTGTGGAGCTAGATGATGTTATAAGTGTTGGTATATATTTAGATGAACCAGGAAATAAACGACATAAGGCTGTCAATATTGGACTTGTAAAAAAGTCTAATGTAGAACCGCCAGGTTCTATAAATTGTGACTATTACCGCAGAAACGTCTGTATAGAATATGGATATTACGAAGGTATTATATCCTTGCCACCTAGTTCTTTTGGGTATCACCTTTCGTTTGCTAGATGCTGCAGAAATGTGCAAGACAATCTAGTGCAAGGAGATCAACCTACTCAGGGTCAAACCTACTACTGCAATATCCCTGCTACAGCATTCGAAAACTCTTCACCTGCATTCTACGGAGTTCCTAGTCCTTATATGTGTGTCAATGACACCAATTCATTTCTTTTTGATGCTATAGACAAAGATGGGGATAGTTTAGTATACCGATTTATGCGGCCTTATGACGGAGCCAGTACTGGAGATCCAGTGCCTAATCCCCCTGCTGTGCTAATTAGACCGTTTGTTAGGTATAACCCAGGTTATACAGAGTTGCAACCCTTTGGTGCAACTGGATTTATAGAGATAGACCCTAGTACTGGCCATACCAGATTACTCAGTAGGCAGATAGGTAATTTTGTGGTAGGTATAGAGGTACTCGAGTATAGAAACCAGCAGCTTTTAAGTACTATCAGGATGGATTTACAGATAATAGTGTTAGACTGTATACCCAATGAAATACCAGATATAGGTTCTTCTGAAGGCAAAAGGTTTGTTATAGAAGAAGGAGAGGAGCTCTGCTTTGATGTAGATGCCTCAGACCCCGATGGAGATTTAGTTAAGCTGTATGGAAGAGGCGTAGTATTAGGAGATGGAGACACTGCAGGTATCACTCAGGCTACTTTTATTGATACCTTTGGTCAACCTTCTGTGACCAGTGAATTCTGCTGGACCCCAAGTTGTGATATGGCTCGTAATAATCCCTATTTTGTATACTTTACGGCAGAAGATGATGGTTGTCCCCCTAAGTTTAATAATCTAGATGTTGAAATAGTAGTCACTCCGTTTGTAGGTGCTAAAAATCTAATTGGCCCAACATCTGTATGTAGGTTCAACGAGTATGATTACGAAGTAACAGATGGAGGAAGTGAATCTGCCTTTGAGTGGGATATTAGCCAGGGTATAATCGTAGGAAGTGATTCTGGAGCACAAATTACCGTAGATTGGTCAGGTGCAGTAACCGGCTTAGTAAGAGTGCGAGAAGTTAGCAAAGCAGGTTGTCTAGGCGACTGGCTTAGCCAAAATATAAACATAATAGAGAGTCCGCCAATACCTGCCATTTCGGGTTCAGATACCGTTTGTTTAAACGAAGCAGGGCTGCAATACTCTGTAATGGATAATCCCTCTTTTACTTTCAATTGGGAGACAATTAATGCAACTATTAGAGTGCAAAATCGAAATAGTATTGAGCTTTTAACATATGGCAATCCAGATTTTAGTGTCCGCGTTTCTGCTACTAATTCTTTTGGATGTACAAGCGATACTGCGGAGTTATTGGTACATGTAAGTGAGCCACTCCCCACTATTATAGGACCAGTAAGTGTCTGTCCTAATGCAGTAGATGTGGCGTATAGTTCAAGTGTAGAGACAGGCTCTATTTATACTTGGAGTGTCATAGGAGGAATACAATCTAGTGGTGGCAATACTGCTGATATCTCTATAACTTGGGGAAATGAAGGTTTAGGTCAAGTATCAGTTACAGAAACCAATAGACACGGCTGTGTGAGCCCCATAGTTTCTCTAGCAGTTAATAAATCGTATGTCTTACAAAACAACCCTATTACAGGCCCAATAGATGTTTGCGAGTTTGAACTAGATATAACCTATAGTGTTACAGATATAAATGGAAGTGTTTATGACTGGTTTGTTCAAGGGGGATTGCAGGCGAGTGGAGATAGTTCTCATAGTATAGGAGTAGATTGGGGTGCAGCAGGAAATGCAAGTGTCTCTATAGTTCAACGAGCCTATGATGCTCTAAACGGAAGAGCATGTCTAAGTGATACACAGCAACTAGATGTTATTATACACCCGATACCTACAGCCACTGAAATAAGAGGAACTATGGAAGTGTGTCAACTTAGCGATACCTTTATATATTCTATTGCTGGTTTTGCTAATTCTACCTATGAATGGACTGTTAACGGGAGCTTAGTGAATATAGAAGGGCAAGGTACTAATGAGATTAGAGTATTCTGGAAATTAGCGGGTACATTTAACATATCAGTTACAGAAACGAGCCAGTTTTTATGTGCTGGTCTGGTTATAGACACATTAGTTTTGGTAAATCCAAAACCTACAACAACACCTATCTCTGGTCCGGCTATTATTTGTCCTGAAGACCCTGACGGTCACATATACAGTGTAGTTGGATTCCCTACTTCTACTTATGATTGGAACGTAATAGGAGAGATTAATTTCACTGGAAATGGTACTCCGTCTATAAATGTAGATTGGGATGTTACGCAACCATCTGGAACCATTAGTGTGCTAGAGACCTCAGATAAAGGGTGCTTAGGCAATGCTCAAAGTCTCAGGGTAGAAATAGATAGACTTGCTATTGACCTCAGGTTTGTGAGTGTAGGAACTCCAGATGATCGTATGATTATCAATTGGCAATTAGAAGTACTTGCTGTTACCAATAGCTTTGAAATACAGAAAAGACAAGCAGGAACAGGCGGTGGATGGCAAACTGTGGGAATAGTAAATGGCAATGTATTTGAGTTTACTGAAACCCCTCTCAATACCGATGATGTAGCATTTGAATACAGAGTATCTGCATTGAATAAATGTGGTACACAGATTATTTCTGAGGTGCATACTAACATATTACTTAAGGGATTTCAAGATGAGGATTTTAATTCTTTACTCAACTTTTCTAATTATTTAGGTTGGGATAATGGAGTACTAGATTACACTGTATATGGCAATGATAACAAGAATCCGTATAGTTTAAAAGAAGCGGGTGTCTTACCCGGAAGGTCTGTATTGGTAGTCAATAATCCAGATCAGTACCGCAAGTGTTTTAGAGTAAGAGCTTTAGAGCTAGATGGTGAATTAACTACTTCTTGGAGTAATGAGATTTGTTTTTACTATTCACCTGAGGTGTATGTGCCTAATGCATTTACTGCCAATGGAGATAATTTAAACGATGGTTTTGGAGTGAAAGGTGTGGCTATAAACGAGTTCAATATTCAAATTTTCAATAGATGGGGAGAGAAACTTTATGAGTCTGACGATATTGATGAAAAGTGGATACCAATATATAGAGATAAGGATGTTCAGATGGGAACTTATATATATGTTATAAGATACTCAGACTTTGAGAATAAAGTCTTCCAAAAAACAGGGACTATAAACTTACTTAGATAGAGTGTTGCTAAGGATCACTAGCTTCTTAGTCTCAAAAAACTCTTCTTCAAAATGACCCTTTAGTTCTACTTCATTCCACCGAAGAGATTTATACTTTGCTAGCAACTCTCTTTTTTCTTCAGCTAAATCACCTCCTTTTATAAATATATGTTTGGTGTCGGCAGTCATTGCCTTATTGGTCATAGTTGCCAGTTTTAGAGCAGGAGCTACGGCTCTAGAAAGTATATAGCTGAAAGGGGTTTCTATGTTTTCGAATCTATCGTTGACTACAGTCACGTTTTCTAATCCAAGAGCTTCTATTACGCCTACTACTACCTTAGTTTTCTTCAAAATAGAATCCACCAAGGTAAACTGCGTTTTAGGAAACAAAATAGCCAATGGAATGCCAGGGAATCCGCCACCAGTACCTATGTCTAGTACAGTATCATTTTCAGTAAACGAGGCTATACGTGCTATAGACAGAGAGTGAAGCACATGGTTGCAATAAAACTGATCCATATCCTTTCTGCTTATAACGTTTATTTTACTATTCCATTCTTTGTACAGCGGAAGAAGCTGTTCCAATAAATCGGTTTGATGTTTTGGTATATCTGCAAAGTATTTGTGAATTATTTCCAAGTTTCAGCTCGTTTAAAAAGATTTAAAATGCCAAATAGCATTAGATAAAGAGTGTAAAGAATGTCGTAATAGGGAAGGGCATAGCCTACTTTTTTAGCGTTTAGTAGTTGGCAAGGCTTCCAAATTATAAACCATTGTACAACCCACTTTAGTGTAAGTATAGCCAAAGCTAAATACCATAGATGAGGTGTTATAATACAAAAAGAAAGGACAGCAAGGTACAGCACTATTTGAGCTAGCGAATAGAATCCCAAAACGAGTTTAAATTTTCCTTTATACTCCCTGCTAGTTGAAATATGTCTTCTCTTTTGCTTTCTCCATTTAGACCAACTTCGTTCGCTTTCTGATAACGTAAAGCTATCAAAATCTATGCATATAGCCGTGTTATTCTTATTTGCGACTTCCTGCACAAATAGGTCATCATCTCCAGACATAATGTGCTGATGGCTCGCAAATCCTTTGTTGGCAAAGAAAGTAGTCTTAGTATATGCTAGGTTTCGACCAACACCCATGTATGGCGTTCCCTTTTTGGCATAGCCTATATACTGCAAGCCTGTATGAAAAGTTTCGTAACTTATTAATGAACCTAGAATATTGTTCTTCACTAGTAAAGGGGAGTATCCGAGTACAATGCTCTTTTCTTCAAAAGAAGACGCCATTAATTTAATCCATTGATTACTATTGGGTTGGCAATCTGCGTCAGTAAACAATAAGTGCTCATGGAAAGCAGCTTTTATCCCCATAGTAAGTGCGAACTTTTTGCCTTTCCGAAAACGTTCATTCAACTCTATAGTCACCACTTTTACCCTGTTATCATCTAATGCTAATTGTTTTAGAAAGTCTTTTGTACCATCAAAACTGCCATCATTTATTATTATCAGTTCAAAATTTGAGTAGTCTTGGGCTAGAATTAAAGGAATATTTTTTTTCAAATTTTTCAACTCATTTTTGGCCGCTATTATTACAGAAACGGGAATAGTAACAATAGCATCTTTGCTAAATAGCAGTTTAGAAAAATGAGTGAAATAAACTACATAATAGATGATTAATAGTATGCAACTAAGAGCAGCAGTGACTAATAATACTAGGTGTTCTAAACCTAAATTTGTTGTTACCATAGTTAGTTATTACTAGATCTGAAACCCAAGGTAGGAAGTATGTCCGGTTTTGCTTTATCCCGATACTCTATGGTGTCTATATCTGATGCGTAGATAGTTTTGATCATTTTATTAGAACGATTTTCGGGGGCTAATTCACTCATTCTAAGATGTTGGTTACGTATTGCTTCCTCCACTATTTTACGGACACTACGGCCATTACCAAAGTATTTATCCTTGTCCTCATACATTGCTTCTATCAATTTGGCTAAACTTTTCGAAGCTGAAGTAGCCAATGCAAATCCAGCATCTTTTAGTTGTTGGTTAGCTATACTTTGCAATAAAGATGCATCAAAATCATCAAATTGAAATACTCTATCAAAACGTGATTTTAAACCAGGATTAGACTCTATGAAGCGGGTCATGTTATCCGTATAGCCAGCAGCTATTACTATAAATTGCCCACGTAAATCCTCCATTCGCTTTAGTATAATTTCTATCGCTTCTTTACCATAGTCAGCATTGCCGCCCTCAGTAAGGGAATAAGCTTCATCTATGAATAGTACACCGCCCATAGCTTTTTCTATTATGTCACCAGTTTTCATAGCTGTTTGGCCAATGTAACCCCCTATCAAACTTTGTCTGTCGCATTCTACTAAGTTTCCCCTCTCTAGTATACCCAAAGCCTTATATATCTGAGCCAAAATGCGAGCAACCGTAGTTTTACCAGTTCCTGGATTACCCGTAAATATAGAATGTAAACTAAAGGTGTTTTGCACCTCTTGGTCTGTCTCTTTGTAGTACCTTACAAGCTTTACAAGTGCCTTTATTTCTTCTTTTACACTAGTTATACCTATTAGTCCATCCAGCTTTGCAAGAGATATTTTTAATAATTCTTCGTCTATAGGTATATCGGGTATTACACGTTTATTATCTACAGATAGTTTTTCTATATCTTCTACTTGCACTTGAGATAGCTCTTCTATAGTAAGTTTTGCTGGATCATCAGTACTCATTACGCGTATACCTAAGTTCAGTTTACTTTCCTCTATTAGTGAAACTATTAGTCTGGCATTCCCAAAAAAATGATCTCTGTTTCTATAGGCCTCTACTATTTTTTTATAGAATTCTTCTTTAGCGTCAGTTGCAAAGGTTATCCCTTTCTTTATGGAATGTTTATCTGCTATTTCTAATAATTCTTGAGGTGTGTAATCAGGAAAATCATAGATCATTCTAAACCTAGATTTTAGTCCAGGATTTGATTCTAAGAAAATATCCATTTCAGCAGGGTATCCTGCAGTTATTATGGCTATATCCTTGCCGTCAGACAGTTCTTTTAGTAAAATTTCTATTGCTTCTTTACCAAAGTCTTTGTTATCGTCATCTTTACGAGCAAGTGAGTACGCCTCGTCTATAAATAATATTCCACCCGCGGCCTTCTTAATAGCCGCTTTAGTTTTAGGAGCAGTCTGACCGATAAACTCTGCTACCAAATCTCCTCTATCTACCTCGTGTACGTGTCCTTTGCTCAGTAAGCCCAGTTGCTTGTATATTTTACCTAGCTTTCTTGCTATGGTTGTTTTACCTGTTCCAGGATTGCCTTTAAAAACGCAGTTAAGATTTATTTGGTCTTCTTCTGCTAGGCCTTTTCCTTTTCGTAAAGCTATGAATTCTAGATAGTTGGCATATTCTTTTATTCTATCTTTTACACTATCTAATCCTATTAGATCATCTAGCTCGCTAAGTGTTCGTTCTACATCTGTTTTAGACACAGCCTTGGACTTGTATGCAGATTTACCCAGCTGTAATGATTGAGGGGAAGCATCTCCAATTATATATTCTATAAAATCATCTCCGATGGAGAACTCCTTCTGTACTAGTAGTTGATCCATGAAGAGTATGTCTAGATAGTACTTACCCTTGAGCCAGCTCCCCGGTTTATCTGCTCCCCAGCCTACGGTTACGGTAAATTGGTTATCTTGCTCATATACGAAAATAAGTTTAGAAACAGAGCCTTTGAGTAAATTAGTATCTGTAAGAAAGTTAAAAACAAACTCACAAGACCAGAAGCCTAAATCTTTAGTCTTGTTCGTTGCAGTGATTTCGGCCCAAATATATCTTGACTCTTGAGCACTGAACTGTTCAAAAAACTTTCGTTCGGAATTTTTTATATTATCAAATGGGCCCTCATAAAAATGTATCGACTTTATATCAAAATAGGGATTTTCTAGGGAGGTAACTTTGCCGACCGACTGAACATAAAAATTTTTCTCTGCTACTACTTTGCCATCTATCTCTGCACTCCAAGAGTAAGTACCTATTTGCCAGTAGCTGCCTATGTTATGAGTTCCCCAACCTTCGCGTACAAAGAGAAGGTTACTATTTTGAGATACAGTCCTGTCGCAGTTTAGTCTGCATATTTCAGTTTTACTTTGGTCTCTGCATACTATCTCCATTTTTAGATCCCAATCTTTTTTCTTAAAGTGAAGATTGAAAAATGAAAATTCTGTATAAACGTAGGAGGTGTCAAATTTATCAAAGACACTGCGGTACTTTTTCTTATTATCAGCCAACCATTCAGTCGAGCTGTAAACCTTCATGTTGCGAAAGATATAGTTGGTATTTTCTTTATCTGACATTATGCTTCAAGGTTAAATATAAAAATTCATAAAGCATATATGGAGTGAATAAAATGGCAAGTTTTTAGCCAAAGAAAAAAAAGATAAAATTTAGTGAAAAAAACATTTTTGAATTTCAAAATACGGTTATCTTTGCACTCCTTAAAAAAAGGTGGGTTGGGTGAGTGGCTTAAACCAGTAGTTTGCTAAACTGCCGTACCTCACAAGGGTACCCCGGGTTCGAATCCCGGACCCACCGCTTAAAATAAGGTTAAAGATACGTTCTTTAGATAATGGTTTCATAGCTCAACCGGATAGAGCAACGGTTTTCTAAACCGTAGGTTCCAGGTTCGAGTCCTGGTGAGACCACAAACCTTTTTGGAGATTCAAATTTCCAAAATTGCATGTGCAGTTTATTCCCAAACTATTGATTGCACTTATACGCCTCGGGGTGTAGCGTAGCCCGGTATCGCGCCTGCTTTGGGAGCAGGAGGTCGTAGGTTCGAATCCTGCCACCCCGACCAATTATTAAACCAGCACTTGCAGTGCTGGTTTTTTTGTGCCCCAAAAGTGGTCTGAGAATAGTTTGCTTCACGGCTGTTCAGTCTTTCTTTTGTGCCCAAAAATCAAGCTTGTTTGAAGTTTTAATGGGCATAAAAAAAGGGAACAGCTGAAAGCTGTTAAGACTTTTGAATCGTGGAGGTCACCGGCACTAAAATAACGCAAGTAACTCGGCCAACCCGACTACTATAAACCTTAAAAAGTGCCCAAAATTAAGAAGACAACAAATGAGCTATGAAGTGAATTTAGTCCCAAGTGCAGAAGAATCAAGAGAGTTATACTTTAAACCTCTTTATGTGATGCAATAATGGATCTAAAAAGAAGTTCAATGATAGGGCTGAGACAAAAAAAAGGTCCAACCACAAATGTGATTAGACCTTCTGAATATTCTAATGTAACTAGGTTACGGTATTTTCTTTACGTTGATAGCATTCAGACCTTTCATCCCTTTTTCTAGCTCAAAAGATACTTTATCTCCCTCCGTTACATCGTCTATAAGCCCTTTGTAATGTACAAAGTAACTTTCGTTTGTTTCTACTTCCTTTATAAAACCAAAACCTTTATCCGTATTGAAAAAGTCAATCCTACCTTTACGCTCTGCATCCATGTCAAACTCTTCTTGCTTTGGTATGCTGATGTCTATGTCCTCTAAGTCAAATTCTATTTTTTTGTCTGGATCTGGCGGAGTATCAGAAATATTACCATGCTCATCTATATAGGCCATCATTTTATCCAGGCTACCTCCTAGAGAATTTGATTTACGCTCTTGACGCTTTTCATCCTTCTCTTTTTTCTTCTTCAGACGTTTTTTTTCTTTTTCTTTTTTAGAATAAGTTTCTTGTGATTTAGACATTAATTATACTTGTATATATATATTAGTGTGCGAAGATAAGTCATAATCTGTCATTTTTTACCGTGTTACCGCTTGTGTGACCAAAATACTAGGTAATTTTATCTAGTATTTTTATAAAGTTAGGAAATATCCGTAATTTTAATAAAATAAAAAGCCAAGGAACTAAACAGACACAAGCAAAGTTGCATTTCTACTTCGTGTATCTTGGTTAGTAATCTAGAGGGTACTAATCAAGATAATGGCTCATATAATAGGTCACATAACACTAGCATCCGAAAGTTAGAATAAACAAAAGCCTTTAGAATTCCATAAATTTGAGTTCGACAAAAAACTTTCAAAATATGGGACTCTTTAGGCGAAGTAAAAATACTAACAAACCTCTTATTACGCAAATAATAGATCTAGTACCTCGTTGGTTATTGGATAGTTGCACCAAAACTTATAAAACCGACAAGGGGTGCAGTAGGTATAAGACCTACGACCAATTTGTAGCTTTA
>Ga0209491_10001987_pt1 | contig 37787 bp, 30 predicted proteins | sample BON02_FD_187213 | JGI IMG/M metagenome (GOLD analysis project Ga0209491, IMG submission 187213) | Freshwater microbial communities from Lake Bonney liftoff mats and glacier meltwater in Antarctica - BON-02 (SPAdes) (version 2) | ecosystem: Environmental > Aquatic > Freshwater > Ice > Glacier... | reverse complement strand
CAAGAATCCTCTGTACTGAATCGAACATAGAACTCTTGGGCATTTTGTCCTTCGAAATTGATCATATTATTACCACTTTATTGACTTACAACATACAACTTTATATGTATCTATCTAGCGACCTCTACAAAATAATTTAGGAAAAACCGTCTCGTAAATATATACGAGACGGTTTTTTTATGTCAATAAGCTTAAGTTTGCGAGTGCATCTTAGATGCTTGAATTTCAGAAAATGGCAGGACACAGTAAATGGGCTAATATAAAGCATAGAAAAGCAGCTCAAGATAAGAAGCGAGCTAAAGTATGGACTCGCATTATTAAAGAAATTACTATGGCTGCAAGAGATAATGGACCAGATCTAGATAGCAATTCTGCACTGCGACTAGCAGTACTAAATGGCAAAGGAGCTAACCTAGCAAAGGACACTATAGATCGTGCTATTAAAAAAGGAAGTGGAGCAGAAGCCGCCAATTTGCAACGCCATACCTATGAAGGATATGGACCACACGGAATAGCTATATTCTTAGATACTACCACCGAAAATATCAATAGAACAGTAGCCAATATTCGCTCTATTTTTTCTAAAAATAATGGAAGCTTGGGCACCAATGGATCATTGAGTTTTATATTTGATACGAAAGGGGTATTTGAAATAACGAATGAGACAATTCAAGAAATAGATGCTGAAGAGCTGGAGCTAGAATTGATAGAGGGGGGAGCTCAAGAAGTAGAGAAAGAGGAAGAGTATATTTCAATTTATACAAGTTTCGAAGATTTCGGAACGATGCAGAGTAAATTAGCCGAGCTAGGCATAGAAGCTAAATCTACAGAGATACAGCAAGTCCCAAAAACAACCACGAGACTTAGTATAGACCAAGCTATGGATGTACTCAAGATTGTAGACAAATTTGAAGAAGACGATGATATACAAGCAGTTTATCACAATATGCAACTAACAGACGAGCTAATAGCACAGCTAGAAACCGAATAATAAAATGAATAAGAGAGAATTACTTGCCCAAAAACTTGCCGAAGCACAAATGGGCGGAGGACAAAAGAGAATAGATGCTCAACATAGCAAAAACAAACTCACAGCTAGAGAAAGAGTAGACCTTTTACTAGATAAAAATTCCTTTGAAGAGATAGGAGCTTTAGTAAAGCACAGAAGCACTGACTTTGGAATGGAAAAAATGCACTATCCAGGCGATGGTGTTATTACTGGCTATGGTACAATATATGGCAGGCTAGTTTATGTTTTTTCTCAAGATTTCACTGTTTTTGGCGGTTCTCTGTCTGAAACTCACGCAGAAAAAATCTGTAAAATAATGGGTATGGCCATGAAAAATGGTGCACCAGTTATAGGACTAAATGACAGTGGAGGAGCTCGTATACAAGAAGGCGTAGTATCACTTGGTGGCTATGCAGATATCTTCTATCGCAACACTTTGGCCAGTGGCGTTATACCTCAGCTGAGTGCTATTATGGGGCCATGTGCAGGCGGAGCGGTTTATTCCCCCGCTATCACAGATTTCATAATCATGGTAGAAGACACGAGTTTTATGTTCGTAACAGGTCCTAACGTGGTGAAAACCGTAACCAATGAAGAAGTAACATCTGAAGACCTAGGTGGAGCAAGCGTACATTCCGAAAAAAGCGGGGTAGCCCATCTTACAGCTGCTAATGACCTAGAAGCTATAGAAGATATAAAAAAGCTACTTAGCTACATGCCTCAAAACTGTGAAGAACGTGCCCCAAAAATCGAATACAAACTGGGCGATGAAGCTAGAGATCAACTAGCCGATGTAGTGCCAGAAAGTGCAAACCAACCATACGATATACGAGATGTAGTAAATGGCATTATAGATGTAGACTCATTCTTCGAAATCCACAAAAACTTCGCTCCGAATATTGTAGTAGGCTTTGCACGACTGGCAGGCAGAAGCATAGGCATAATAGCGAATCAACCTGCCTACTTGGCAGGAGTTTTAGACGTTCCCTCATCTCAAAAAGGAGCTCGTTTTGTTCGTTTCTGCGATTGTTTCAACATTCCTTTGTTGGTACTAGAAGATGTTCCTGGATTTTTACCTGGCACAGACCAAGAATGGAATGCTATAATAACCAATGGAGCCAAATTACTCTACGCATTTAGTGAAGCTACAGTGCCTAGAATCACTGTAATAACGAGAAAAGCATATGGTGGGGCATATGATGTGATGAATAGCAAACACATAGGAGCAGATATGAACTTTGCATGGCCAAGTGCAGAAATAGCGGTAATGGGAGCTAAAGGTGCAGCAGAAATAATTTTTAGAAATGAAATAAATAGTGCTGATGACCCAGCAGCTAAATTGGCAGAAAAAGAAGCAGAATATGCACAGATATTTGCCAATCCATATAGAGCAGCAGAGCGTGGTTTTGTAGATGAGGTTATACTACCAGAAAACACACGAATAAAACTTATAAAAGCCTATGCAATGCTAGAGAATAAAGTAGCCACTCTACCTAAGAAAAAGCACGGAAATATTCCGCTTTAGACTTCTTCATGTATAAGCGGAGAGTCATAATACAAAGTTTGACTTCAAACTTGTTTGAGGATTGTTAAATTTGTACAAAATGGTCCGATATACTATACTTTACATTTTTGCAGTACTATGCTTAGCATCTTCTTGTAATTACCAGAATGAGGAAGACCTTTTTCCTAGCACATCTTGCGATACAGAAGCTATGTCTTATGTATCAGATATTACGCCTATTTTAGATAACTATAGTTGCCTGAGCTGTCACTCTAGCGTAAGCAACCAGAGTGGGGTAGCCATAGAAGAATATGACGATTTAAAGAAATGGATAGATAATGGTATTCTCCTTAAAAGTATGCAACACGACGGAGCGTTAGCCATGCCACAAAATCAAGCTAAAATGAATGCTTGCGATATAGATAAAATAGCTGCTTGGATAACTGATGGAGCACCAAATAATTGAAATCATAAAATGAAAAAACCAATTGTCCTTATCGTCTTACTGTTTATCATCGGAACGGCACTTTATGCGTACAAAATGTACAATAAACCGCACACAGATGTACTGAATACCGTAGCCGCCGAAACAGTTTCTGCTTCAGCTATTTTTGCTGCATTTGATAATGAAGAAGCAGCAGCTATGATAAAATATACAGATAAGGTAATAGCAGTAGAGGGATTACTCCTATCAAAAGACTTATCAAACGAATTAGAACCTCAGATAGTCCTAGAAGGCAATGGGAATGATGGTTTTATACGGTGTGGATTTAAACCCGTAATGCTATCTAAAGTGTCTGCCCTAAAAGATAGTACCATCATAAATATTAAAGGAATGTGCGTAGGACTAAATGGATCGGAAGAGTTGGATCTGTTAGCAGACAAGGACGTCGTTTTATCTAATTGCACACTTATTGACTAACAAATAACAGAGATGAAAAAAACAACTATACTTACTTTCGCTATTCTAGGACTAATGCTTGGAGCTTTCAAAAATCACAGTGGTGGAATTTATAAAACCAATACAGGGAATATTAATTTCTTTAGCCATACTTCTATAGAAGACATTACTGCTGATAATCATAAGGTAAAAACTGCCTTTGATGCCACCAGTGGTAAAATACAATTTAGTGCTTTGATAAAAGATTTTGAGTTTCCTAAAGCATTAATGCAAGAGCATTTCAATGAAAACTATATGGAAAGTACTACGTTTCCTAAATCTACTTTTAGCGGAACTATAGAAAATATGGCTGCTGTAAAAACTACCGTAGACGGCATATATACATCTAAAGTATCTGGCAAACTAACGATCAAAGATGTGACTAAAGATGTTGCTACAATAGGTACATTTACAGTAAAAAGTGGGGTAGTCAACACTAAGGCTACATTTACTATTAATCCTGAAGATTACAATATTAAAATACCCAAAACTGTTTCTGGTAAAATCTCTAGAGAAATAAAAATAACAGTAGATGCGGACTATCGTCATGCTCACTAAATAAATAATTATCAGACCTTTGGGAATACTCTCAACGGTCTGTTTGTGTTACATTACAACTGCATATAAATGGTCAAACGTATCCTTATATTTTTTATAGTAGCTTATTCACCCATAGTATATGCTCAAAATCTGGACCTCCTAGACGACCCTGAGGCAGCACCAGTAACCGAATATGCATTTGCTACTTTCAAAACCAATAGAGTAGTGAATGGCCACAGTGTCGAAACAGTAGCTAAACGGGAATTTGACTTTAAAATCTCGCATCGTTTTGGTTTTGTGAGTGGTGGTTTCTACGATTTATTTGGTCTAGACCAAGCTACTATGCGTATAGGTGGCGACTATGGCATTACAGATAATCTAAATGTAGGCATAGGTAGAAGCACCGTAGACAAGACATACGATGGTTTTGTGAAATATAAGTTCCTAAAACAAAGTACAGGTGCCAAAAACATACCTGTAACTGCAGCTTGGATAAGCCATATGGGAATTGCTACATCTAAATTTACTCAGCCAAATAGAGAAAATCAATTTTCTCATAGGGTACATTATACCCACCAACTACTTGTAGCTCGCAAGTTTACTGAAGGCCTAAGTGTGCAACTAAGCCCTACCCTAGTGCACAAAAACTTGGTAGACTCTGCTAACTTAAAAAATGATATATTAGCAGTCGGAATAGGGGTAAGACAAAAACTAACCAATAGAACTACACTTAATTTAGAATATTACTACACCTTACCATCCCAACTAGAAGAGAACAAAACCGATGTTCTATCTGTTGGTTTTGACATAGAGACTGGTGGACATGTTTTTCAATTATTTTTCACTAATTCTAGTGGGCCATTTGAGAAATCGTTTATCACAGATACAAAAGCGAAATGGCTGGATGGCGATATTCGTTTTGGATTTAACATAGCACGGGTCTTTAATTTTTAATACTCAGGATTACACTTAAAGGAAGAAATTATCAGAAAAACTCTCTCCATAGCATTATTGATCTTTACACTCTTCAGTGTAAACGCAACACACATAGTAGGTGGAGAGATTATCTATACATTGTTAGACGCAAATCAAAATCGATATAGAATTACTGTACAACTGTTTTTTGATTGTCAAAATGGAGATGAAGGGGCGATAGAATCAGATGACCAAATTATCATCTCTCAGTGGAATGCTGCAACAAGTAGTTTCATGGGAGATTTTGAAATATCTAAAACCTCTTCTAAAAACATACGAGGGAACACCAGTTATAATTGTGTAAAAAACCCAGGCAATGTATGCGTAAAGGCCTCTTTATATTCTACTATTCGTATTATTAATCCTGGTAGTAGTGGAGTAATACTTAGCTGGCAGAGATGCTGTAGAAATGACAAAATTGACAATATCAATAATCCAGGCAGCTCAGGATTTACTGCGTGGACTAAGATACCTCCTGAAGCTACCTCTAACAGCAGTCCCTATTTTGTGGAAATACCCCCCATATACGTGTGTGTTGACGCTCCTCTTACAATTAATCATAGTGCTTTAGACCCGGATGGGGACTCATTAGTATACAGTCTCAGTACTCCCTATTTAGGAGGAGCAGACTTTCCTGAAAACAGACGACGGCCGGATGAGCAATCAGAATATGAAGCCCCTCCTTTTAGAAAAGCTATCTGGAAAAATTCGTTCAATGTACAAAATCAGATTCCCGGTTCTCCGTCCTTAAACATTAATTCTAATACTGGAGAAATCACAATAACTCCGAATCAAATAGGTGAATTCAGTATTGGTATTTCTGTTAAAGAATATAGAAATGGCAAACTAATAGGACAGACAATTAGAGACTACCAAATAAGTGTAATCAACTGCCAATTCGATATTTTAGCTAACTATAGAATACCTAATGGAACGACTGTAGGTGGAGCATACTCTTTTGAGTGCGGAGATACTGTAAAAGTAATAAATACAAGCATCGTAAAAGCGGGACTTCAAGCCACTTTTTTTTGGGATTTCGGAGATCCCACCACTACCAATGACACCCTTACCACTTATGACAAGGCCACCCAAGTAGAGTACGTTTATCCTGGAAATGGCGACTATACTATAACTTTAGAAGTGACCTCCGATATCTGTACTGATGATTATAAGTATGGTGTACGTATACGATCATCTAAATCTTTTGAACTAGGTCGAGATATCATATTCTGCAACGATTTTATCCAGGTTTTAGACACTAAAACACCAGATGCCGTATCTGTAAACTGGAGCGATGGTCAAACAGGAAGTAGGATTACAGTAAACAAAGTAGGAATATACATTGCCGACGTATCCTACGGTAAATGTAGCTACTCAGATACTATAACACTGAGCTCAGACCCCGTACCGGCTTTCAGTCTGCTGCCAGACACAATCGTCTGTGAGAATATTGATTTTGACCTTGACGTAGGCTTACCAGATTTAAGCTATCAATGGAATACTGTGCCACCCCAGACGACTAGAAGTATAAGAATAACAGACCCCGGCAGGTACTCAGTGGTAGTAAGAAATCTCAATTGCTCTGCTAGAGATACCACAAGAGTTTGGCAGCCAACTAAACCTCTTATAGAAGATGCTTTTTACTGCAACGAATTTAGATACGATGTAGATGTAGGCGACATAGAAGAGGGAGAATATCTATGGTCTAATAATGCTACTACTTCAGCCACTACAATAATTGAAGGTGGCATACAGTGGGTTAGAGTAACACAGAGACACTGCATAAACTCGGACTCCTTTTCCATTACGAACCCTATCATAAACTTAGAACTAGGAGTGGATACTCATTTTTGCGATGAGCTTGATATAAATTTAGATGCTGGACCAGATGGAGATACCTATAATTGGAATACAGGTGCTAACTCTAGAAGCATTAGAGTAACCAGCCCTGGCACATACAAGGTTACCGTTGGAGATCGATTCGGATGCGAGAAAACAGACTCTGTAATACTTAGTTTTTCAAACTCTCCCACATTTGACTTAGGAGATGACACCACGGTCTGTATAAACTCCCCTACACTGCTGTCTGGCCCAGAAGGTTTTGCTGAGTACGAGTGGAGTACAGAAGAAATTTCTAGACAAATACTTGCCGCTTTAGACGGCACATATAGACTTAAAATAACAGACGGATATGGATGCTTTGGAGCAGACAGCCTGTTGCTAACTGTAGATCCAGAGGCTTTGCCAAATGAACTGTACTTGCCTAATGCATTTACCCCAAACGAAGACGGGTTGAACGAACTTTTTCCATACAAAAACCCTGTTTTACAACCTGGATACTTTATCACAATATATTCTAGATGGGGCGAGAAAGTATTCGACTCTAGAGAATCTAATCTAACAAGTTGGGATGGTTACTACAGAGGAGCTAAAGTACCAGTAGTGCCATACCTCTACACCATCTACTACAGAGGATGCGATGGCACAGCTAAGAATGCTAAAGGCTCAGTAACACCTCTTTATTAGATGAATTAATGCTTGCCTATCCATCTCAAAAGTCAATTTGGTGAGTAACTCTGCGTTAAGCGTACACCACTCAAACATAAGATAGTTTTTACCTCCTAGTCTAGTAGGTTGAGTAATCTCCATAGAAGCAATGGCATCATTAGAAGTAACCAAATAGTGTATAGCAATCACTTGTTCGTGTTTCTTAAAAGCACTTGGAATAAAATTTTCTGTAGTATGCAGTAAGCTATTTACCTCTATACTTACCCCTAGTTCCTCTTTGAACTCTCGTATAACACAGTCCACTGGCCCTTCACCATATTCTAAGCCTCCACCTGGTAGCTTGAGCATCTTAAAACCATCAATATTTTCATTGCTTATTAATATTTTATCGCCCTTTAGCCATATTCCATACACCCTTATATTAAATTTGCTATCCATATATGGCATCAATTTTAATCAAAAACGGGCTTTTAATTAACGAAAACCAACAATACGTAGCAGATATCTACGTAGAAGACGGCTTCATAGCAGAAATTAATAAAAACGGAATAAGCAGAAAAGCAGATAAAACCATAGATGCCGAAGGCAAATGGATAGTACCCGGGGTCATAGATGACCAAGTACATTTCCGTGAGCCGGGCCTCACTCACAAGGCAGAGATATATACAGAAGCTAAGGCAGCTGTAGCTGGCGGCACTACCTCCTATATGGAAATGCCCAATACCAACCCACAATCTACCACACAGGAAGAACTAGCCAAGAAATACGCTAGGGCAGCAGCATGCTCAGCAGGCAACTACTCCTTTTTTATGGGTGGCACTAATGACAACATAGAAGAAGTACTAAAAACAGACCCTGCAACTGTGTGCGGCATCAAACTGTTTATGGGAAGTAGTACAGGCAATATGCTCGTAGACAATGAGGATACACTTCGTAGCATCTTCTCTAAAACGCCTATGCTCATAGCTACTCACTGTGAAGATGAAGCTACCATAAGAAAAAAAACCGCAGAGTTCGTAGCTAAATATGGCGAGGATATTCCGATGGATGCCCATCCAATTATACGTGATGAAGAAGCTTGCTACCTAAGCAGTAAAATGGCAAGCGATTTGGCTAAAGAGTACAACGCAAGGCTACATATCCTTCACATATCTACAGCTAAAGAAATAGAACTATTTACCAATAAAATACCTTTAGCAGAAAAACGAATCACTGCAGAAGTATGCGTGCACCATCTTACTTTTAATGATACGCACTACGGTCAAAAAGGAAGTTTGATCAAATGTAATCCCGCTATTAAATCAGAAGCCGACCAAAAAGCTCTGTGGTATGCCTTGAACAATGATTACTTTGACATAATAGCAACGGATCACGCACCACACACGTGGGAAGAGAAGCAAAATAAATACGCAAAAGCACCTAGCGGTTTGCCACTAGTGCAGCACAGTTTGCAACTGATGCTAGAGCACGCTAAAATGGGGAAAATAACGGTGAACAAAGTAATTCAAAAGATGTGTCATGCCCCGGCAGATTTGTTCGGCGTCCAAAAACGAGGATACCTGAGAGTAGGCTATCACGCAGATATAGTAATCCTGAATCCAGAGACACAAATGGAAGTAGCCAAAAGCAACATCTTATACAAATGTGGTTGGAGTCCATTAGAAGGCGAGATATTTACAACTACCATAGAGCAGACCATCGTTTCTGGTCATATAGCATATGCCTTTGGCAAATTTGACGAAAGTAAAAAAGGAGAAAGACTTACATTTGGGAAGTGAGGTTAAAGATAACTCTTCTTATCTGCTTTTTTAGCTGTTTGCACATTTTTGCTCAGAAAGACACAATAGAAGATGGAGTTTTGATAAGCTATGCTGAACCTAGACCTGAATATCCAGGTGGAGATGACGCTTTACATAAGTGTATTGCTGAGAGCCTAGAATATCCTCAACAGGCTAAAGACAGCAGTATAGAGGGCTAGTAATCATTGGCTTCACTATAGACACCGCCGGCTATGTTAGCAATGCTAAAATTATCCATAGACAACTCACTAGTATTGCTGAAGGTGCATAGGATTTTGGATTAGCACTGTGCCATAAATATTGTTGCTAAATCTCCGAAATGGCAACCTGCTATGGCAAAGCGATTCCAATCCAAATGATAATACCTATATTATTCAAGCTATAGTGTACCCTTCATTCTCCGTACATTCGCCACATGCTTCACAAAATATTAGCATTTGGTCTAATTCTTATCTGCATTAAAGCTAATGCCCAATACCCCTCTAATCCTGTAAAACCGACTTCCGACAACGAGCGAATAGCCGCAGTAGAAAAACGCCAAGAACTACAAGCCTCCTCATCTTATCTTGGTATAGAAGCTGCCAACATAGGCCCTACGATAATGAGTGGCCGTGTGGTAGATATGGCCATAGACCCATATGATACCAAGCACTTTTTTGTAGCTTACGCTACCGGCGGTGTATGGGAAACCAAGAATAACGGACAAAGCTTCACTCCCGTTTTTGATGACAATGGATACACTATTCATTGCGGTGCTTTAGCAGTCAATTGGTTAGAGAAGATACTATACGTAGGTACAGGCGAGGCTAATTCTAGTAGATCCAGCTATGCAGGTTTTGGAATATTCAAGTGTGATTTTAGCATAAACGACCCGCAAGTTTGGCAACTCTGGGAAAACTTAGGATTAACTGCTACACAGCATATTAGTCGCATTATCCTGCATCCTACAGACAATAGAATACTCTATGTAGCCACTATGGGGAGTTTATTTTCTCCAAATAAAGATAGAGGTGTATACAAAACCATAGACGGCGGAAAGACCTGGAAACAAGCACTCTATATAGATGAGAATACAAGTGCCGTAGATCTAGAGATAGACCCTAAAAATCCAGACAGACTGTATGCAGCCATGTGGCAAAAAACACGTAGGGCTTGGAATTTTTGGGAAGGCGGCAAAAATAGCGGGGTACACACCTCAGAGGATGGCGGCGAAACATGGAATAAATCTGGTGGTTTCCCTTCTGGTGAAAACATAGGCAGAATAGGCCTTTCGGTAAGTGGAGCCACTATTTATGCGTTGATAGATAACCAAGAGCAATACAAAAAGGTAGAAACTCTAAGTGAGGGATTGACAAAAAAGTCTTTTAAAGAAATGAGCATTGATTCTTTCAAAAACATTAGCGACTCTTTGCTCAATAAATTTCTAAAACAAAACCGCTTTCCAAGGAAGTATACCGCCAAGGACATTCAAAAAATGGTAAAGAAGAATGAGCTAGTGCCTAAAGATTTATTTGAGTATCTGCAAGATGAGAATGCGGCCATGTTCGAAGATCCTGTACGCGGGGCAGAGCTATATAAGAGCACAGATGCAGGTAAAACTTGGAACAAAACACATAACGGTGTACTCGAAAATGTGTGCTATTCATACGGATACTATTTTGGTGTAGTACATGCTAATCCTAGCCAAGAAAACCATGTTTTCATTGCAGGTGTGCCCTCACTACAATCTATAGATAGTGGTAAAACTTTCTCATTTGCAGGTGGAGATAATGTGCACGTAGACCATCATTACCTTTGGGTAAATCCAGAAAATGGTAAGCATCTTATAAATGGAAATGATGGCGGCGTGAATATAAGTTACGATGGCGGAGTGAACTGGACTAAATGCAACTCGCCATCGGTAGGACAGTTTTATACTGTAGCAGTAGATTATAAAAAGAAGTACAATGTATATGGGGGTCTGCAAGACAATGGCGTGTGGAAAGGCCCGAACAATTACCAATACAGCACCACGTGGCACCAAGAAGGCAAGTACCCGTATCAGAGAATTGGCGGTGGAGATGGTATGCAGATACAGGTAGATACCCGAGACAATACGGTGTATACAGGCTACCAATTTGGCAACTATTTTCGTATAGATAAGGACAAAAAGTATCACTACATACACCCTATGCATGACCTTAAAAGCGAAAGACTGCGGTGGAATTGGCAAACTCCTATTTTGCTCTCCACGCATAACCAAGACATACTATACATGGCAAGCAATAAGCTACACCGCAGTATGGATAAAGGAGAAACATTCGAAGAAATAAGCGAAGACCTGAGTAATGGGAGGAAAGATGGAGATGTAAGCTACGGAACTATCTCTTGCATAGCCGAAAGCCTATTTAAATTTGGCTATATCTATGTAGGGACTGATGACGGCTTTATTCACATGACCAAAGACGGCGGAGAATCCTGGACCAAAATATCCAACAAACTACCACAAAACCTTTGGGTACAAAAAGTGATAGCAAGCCAGCACAAAAAAGAACGCGTATATGCCGTGCTCAATGGGCACACTTGGGACCATTTTAATTCGTATATTTTTAGATCAAATGATTACGGAAATACCTGGGAACAAATCGGCAAGAACCTACCAAAAGAATCTTTGAATACTCTAATAGAAGATGCTACAAATGAGGATATTCTGTACTTAGGTTCAGATGCTGCACTTTATATCTCTGTGGATCAAGGAGCAGTTTTTCAATCATTCAGTAAACTGCCTCCTGTAGCTATACACGATTTAGCCATACAAAAAGAAAACAGAGACTTGATAGTAGGCACGCACGGTAGAAGCATTTACAAAATACAGCTAGAAACTGTATATCAAAGTGCTACATATACAGATTCGGGATTTGTATTGTTAGAAATGGATGCACTAAAGTACAATGAAAACTGGGGCAAGTTGAGCTACGACTGGAAAGTACAAGCCCCAAGCAAAGATGTCGTCTTCTTCCTAAAAGAAAGCGGATTAATCACCTTACAAATACTAGATGAGATCGGAGCATTGTTATTAGAAAAAAACATAAGCGGCAAAAAGGGTTATAACTCGCATACTATAGAGCTCAAGTTTCAGGAGAACCCAAACAACAATCTACTTGTAGGTAAATTAGGCAAATACTACCCTGCTAAAGGAAGATATACCGTACGATTGAACAATGAAGAATCTACCCTTTCTCGCACTTTCATAGTACAATAAAACAGAAGTGTACAATGCACGTGGCTCATACCAAAGCATAGTCTTATTTTTGTCCTTTTAAATTATGCAAATTAAAGAAGCAATAACCTTATTCGAGAAAGTAGTAGCAGAGCATCTGCAGCTAAAACCCGAACAAATTCGTTGCGAAAACGAAGGAGAGTACCTTATAAAGCGAGGAGATACTACAGAACTCTATGTAGACATATGGCAACCCGCAGAAACTACGCAGTGGCAATACTTCGATAGACAAAATATAGCCAGTATTTTTCAGATAGTCTCGCCTATCTGCGAGTATCCGGCAGATGAGCATTTGGCTACGTTTATGGAAGAATTGGCACATCTCAATTTTCACCTATTTAGTGCTTCATTCATAGCCAACTCTGAGCAGCGTATCATAAGCATACAGTTTAAAAGAGTGCTAGAAGGACTGAATGAAACAGAAATAATAGAGCCCCTAGAAGCCGTAGGTTATTATGCAGAAAACCTCAAGGAATACCTAGCAGAAAAATACCACGTAAAAAAAATATAAATCTTAGGCAACCAATAACCAACTGAGTACATCTAAATAACATCCAGAGCAATGAGCACTAGTGAATCACACGATGAAATATCATTGATTAAGGCTTGCAGTAATGGAGATAACAAAGCATTTAGAAGAATATACGAAATACACTCAGGAACAATGTACAGCATCTGTTTAAGATATATGAACAACGAAGATGAAGCCAAAGATGCTTTGCAAGAAGGCTTTATTAAGGTGTTCAAAAACATAAGCAAATTCAAGTTTACTGGGAGTTTTGAGGGATGGATGAAACGCATATTTGTGAACTCTAGCATAGAACTTATTCGCAAACGCAAAATGCACCTAGACGTATCAGAGCTTAATAGCAATGAGCTACCACTCACTGCTAAAATAGAAACAGGAAGCCTGGATGCAGAAAAAATGATGACCCTAGTGCAGCAATTGCCAGAAGGCTATCGCACAGTGTTCAACATGTTTATAGTAGACGGATACTCACACAAAGAAATAAGCGACTATTTAGAAATAAGCGAAAGCACCTCCAAGACTCAACTTTTCAAGGCCCGCAAACAATTACAAGAGTGGCTTCAAGATTGGTTTTAACCTATGAAAAAATTCAAAGACATATCAGAATTTGAAAATTTACTAAAGGATACTTTGCAAGGGCATAGTACACCTGCCCCGCCAGATGTGTGGAGTAGTGTAGCAGCTAGCACTTCGCAATCTGCTGGTTTACTTTCTCAAGTTACCGCATATTTTGGCTCCGCTACCAACATAATAAAAGTAGCCCTATTTGCCAGCGGTATAGCAGCAGTAGGTATCGTTATTTACAATGAGAATACCCCTGAAATAATTCTCCTGCCAAAAACTCAAAATAAAGAGCAGCAAGTAGCTATCTTATCTGATAAAGAAAAAACCAAAATAGAAAACACGGAAACTACTATCACTACTGCGTATACTGCTAAGACAAATACCGCTGAATCTAAAAATACAAGTAATACTGCTCCAAAAGAAGACAAATCTTCTAGCGTAGAAGAACGAGTTAGCTCTAAGACAAACGAGACAAAATACAGTGTAAATGATGGGAATAATAAAACGGACAAGCAAGATGTGCCGCCTATAAGCGTTGCTGCGACCAAACTATCCATTATAGCTTCTAATCTAAACCCATGCCTAGGAGAGACCGTAGTACTCAAGTCTGCTGAAAAAGGAAATTGGTTTGCGAATGATAGACAGCTAGCCACCAATAGCACTTTTCTTGAATACAAATGTACCCAAGAAGGGAAAGTTGTATTTAAGCTGAAAAATGAGGTAAGCATTACAAGTACAGCAGTTTATATTCAAACATTTAAGTCATCCATACGTAGTAAAGAAATTAACGACTCTGAATTTTCGTACTCACTAGATGACAAAAGCGTTATAGCAAATTGGTTTTTAGACAATGTACTGCAAGAAACTAACGCTCATGTATTTACTACACAAATACAACAAGTGGGCGAGCACAGCATAAAGGCCGTACCTGTAAACCAGTTATGTGCTGTGCCAATAGAAACTAAGACAACCATAAGAAGAAGAGGAAGCATAGAAATATTTGATGTTTTCACTCCTGGAGCTGATGGCAGCAATGACACATATAAGGTAGACATATCAGGCTATGATAACTTCAGTATTCAAATCTTTAATGCTGAAGGAAAGATGGTTTATGCTTCGCAAAATCCAGACGAAGGATGGAACGGAAAATTATATAACATAGGAAACGAATGTTTCAATGGAATATATATTGCCACTATAAGTTACACACTAAATGGTGAGACACCTCAGTCTAAAAATATTAAAATTACGCTAAAACGTCCCTAAACTTGAAAAATATGAACAACCGCATTAAATTTACAAACTTTTTGGATTCACAATATAATATCTATAAAAACAAATCACGTATGAAAAAATCATTTATTCAAGATGTGCTATCTAAGTATATCGTAACACTATTGCTAGTGTTTGCTGGATTTTCTGCTTTTGCACAAAATTGCTTTCCTGAGATGACCCTCACCGATGGGACTAAAGGTACTATAGGTACTTTTTGTGAAGGTCAGCTTATTTCATTTGATGCAAACTCTCCTGGTTTTACTACCACCATTTTATGGGATTTTGGTCTTACTCCGGCAGGATCAGCTACTAGTAACGTAGCAAAACCTACGTATGGTTATGCCAAAGCCGGAACCTATACGGTAACTTTTACGGGTACCGGTCCTGCAGGTAATTGTACCAAGACCTTAACTGTAAATATAAGCCCTTCTCCAGATATACACCTATACAGAACCAACGACTCTGTGCAGTGTTTCGCTAACAATAGCTTTTGTTTTAAAGACACATCTAAAGCTCCTGGCGGTCTCATAGCTCGACAGACTTATCTGTTTAGTAATGGTCTCCGTATCGATACACTTAATCCCGTGTTCCCTATTGAGTTTTGTGTTACGATTACTGACCCTACAGGCGGTACTTTTGACTTTGTTATAGAGTCTGAAGATACCAGTGGTTGCGTTTCGAAAGTAACGTATACAGATTACATTTTCGTCCATCCAGATTTAGGTATATCCTTTAGTAATCTTACTCCAGCTCCCAATCCTGGTTGCGACTCCACATTAGGTATCTATCAAAACACCTCATTAGTCCCCTTAGTCGATGTAGATTCATTCAGTTGGATATTCGGCGATGGAAATAGGGTAGACGGGAATGCCACCATTAATACAGTATGGTGGACCGGCCCAGCTAATGATGATAAAATAAGACACATGTATAGAGTGCACGGCCAGTTCGACGGTTCTCTCGTTGTATCCGCATACGGGTGTACAGATACATTTACTTTCAAAGCTGCGGTGACTAATATAGTTATGGAACCCAACATACTATCTACTCCTAACCCAGCATGTATACCTGATAATCCTATTAAGTTTAGTGTAGCTAATTTACCTGCTATACCTGGTGTAAGTTCGTTTTTATGGAACTTTGGCGATCCCCCATCTGGCCCTGCAAACGTGAACAATAAAACCCTTGCCCCTACCAAATCATACGGTCCAGGTCCGTGGATGATAAGTCTAAGACTGATAGCTGGGCCATGTGATGTTACCATATACGACACCGTGCAAGTAATAGGACCTGGGTCTACCATAGAGGTAGCATTTAACCGTGTAGCTCAAGATGAGGCTTACCAATGTGAGATTAGAGATTCTGTGCAAATGGTAAATAATTCGAGCTTTTATCAAAACGATTGGAATAGATTAGATGAAGATTCTGCAACTTACTATTATGATTTCACATTTGATCGTGAATTTGATAACGGAACAGGAAACTACAAATTTTTCTTTAGAACTTGGCAAGAAAAACCTCGTGGCAACTTCAAAATTAATGAAGAAGAATTTGCTGCTGGAGCGACCGTCACAAGACAAGGATATACTGTGTCTTGGGATGCAGGCAAGGACTCATTAAAAGTTATTTTTGGTGGCGTAACTACCTACCATAAAATAAGTTACCTTACATCTCCTACGGCTAGTGGAACGAGTTATAGATTTGGCGTCAATCCTCGTAAACGCTTCGTATTTAACTATGTGCCTCCTGTAGGAAAAGGGGGTGTTGGTACGGGTGACCAAACAGCCGTAGACCCTACGATAAACATTAGAGATTATAGACCTAATATTTTTAGAATATGGAATATGGGAGATCAATTTGCTCCTCAGTGTACTACAGACAGTAGACCATGGGTAAGTAAAAATATTGGTATTAACTGTAACTTTAGAATAGATAGTATCCCAATACATTGGTATACGCCATGGGATGAGGTGTATAGAACCATGCAAGATGGCAGAAACTATACTACTCCTATAGTAGAAGTCAGATTATTCAAACCGGATACTTTCTGTTACCCTGTAAATGTATATTCTGCCAATCCTATGATTGTGCCAGGCGATACTATAATTACGGTACCTATAGATTCTTCATATACCTACATGGGTATTACTATTCCAGCATTCGTAAATTATCCATATGGAAAATTAGGGAATTGGATTGTAAGAAGACCGCCAAGCAAATTCTGTGGAACCGATTTTTATTGGGATGCTGCACTAGATACTTTTGTAGCTGCTAATATAGCTACAGATACTACGTACCATAATGAAGATTGGCTAGGTAGAAACAATCCGCTCGCGGGCAACGGAAGCACAAAGTGGACTGTAACATACTATGATATGGAATTTGATATTCCTACTGGAGTTACTATTACTACTGTGATGCTCCCACCACCTCCAGGTGGTGCTGGCGGAGGTGGCGGTGGCCCAGGACGTACTATTACAGGTCCTGCTACAGTAACTCTACTGCCTAATGAGCAATTTAAGCTATCTCCAAATGATTGTATTACTGTAAATGCAACTGTAGAAGAGACGGCACCAGATACTACGTACGCTGCTCCATCTAACTATCCTGTTCAGGTTGTTAAGTTCGGCATATTAGTTACAGAAACTAGATCTCAAGTATTCGTAGACTCAGCGGCACATAGAGCCAAGTGGTTCTTAGATAATGCAGAATGCTTTAATATTACACTATACCAAGAAGACACCATACACCCGCTTCATTGTAATGCAACAGGTACTAAGTCACTTGCTCTTACTCCTCCGAGTGCTGATGGGCTAGAATGGACTTCAGGTTTCCCTTGTCCATATACTAATGGATTTTTTCAGTATGTTCTAGAATTTGATATCGCTGATACTAAACCGGGTTGTACGCAACAGTGGTTTGAAGTAAACTACGATACACTAGCTTTCCCTCCAGCACTTACTTCCTCTTGGAATGTATACAATGGTGGAGCAGTAAAAGCACCCGACGGTGCTTTGGGTACAGCTATACCATTTGTTTTGCCATATGCATTAGTAGGTAATACAGGTACCACATTTGTAAAAGAATACACTAAATTTGATATTGGCGACCCATATAAGCGTACTCCTTTTGGCTCATTTACCCTAGGACTAATAGTAGGTAACGGACCTCCTAATCCATTGGGTGGACCACCAGAATGTATGGACACCTCTTACTACCCAGATTTATTCAGAATACTTCCTTTAGCTCCAGAGTTTGAAATATTAGAACCTGTTGCAGACGGACTTGGCAGACACTTTATGTGTGCCGGAGGTACTGCGTACTTCAAAATGGACCAAGAATTACAAGATAGTATTAGAACACTTAGATGGGCTTGGGGTTACCAAGGTATAGGCAGAGGACCAAACTTAGCTGTATACGTAGAAGAGTTTAAATACTACCAACCGTACACAGGTCCAGTAGCTGGAAGAAATGACGAAAACTATACATACAATGGTGAAGACTGGTTATACAACTATGTAGTAAGAAGAGAATTGAGCGATATTACAGGAAATAAAATACTGGATACTATTGTTACCCTTATTATTAAAGATTGGCAAATAATAGCCAATACGCGTAACGCCAATGACCTTGTAGTAGACGCTTTTGACCAATTGCTTGGTTTAAGATATGCGGACATACCACCAGAAGATGTCCCTTACTATTTAGGAGATGGTACCGTTGGTTGTTTAGATACCACCGGACTCAGCCAATTCTTTACTTTCGGGGTAAAACCTTGGCACCAAAAAATAGACTCTTCCGTATGGCAAACAGGTAACAAGAGATATAGAGGCACATTATATGATCCTCAGTTTACTAAAGATACTACCTATGCTAAAGATGGTGCTGGTGCAGTTATCAAATCTCAAATAAACCCTGCACAAGACTCTATCTCTCGGGTAGACTCCATGCCTAATACGAATAGAGATGATGTTGTCAATTTCATAGAAGTAGCAGAAGTACTTCACTTTAGAGATTCATCTCTCCAAGGGTATGATACCTTACTACAAGACACCTCTGGAAACGGACAATTGGATACTATTACTGGTGTATGGAAATATTCCTACAGATATCCAGAAATTATTACTCCTAATGAATGTGACCCGACTATAAAAGACACTATTTATAGAGCAGCAAACGGGCCCATGGTGCCTACCCTTTTCCTTAATAGTACAGTGGGTTGTGAAGCCAGGTCTGCACGTCTATTGAATGTAGGATTCCTAAATGACTATTCTCTGAAAAACGAGAATATTTGTCAGGGTCTGGTGCTCGATGTAGACTACTATCAACGTTATTACCAATATGGTGAAGAAGATCCCTTTACATACCCTATTAAAGTCTTCCCATTCTGGCAAGATTTTGACAGATATACGAATAATATAGAGACGTATACTCTAGATTGGGATAGTACAGACGGGGTATGGGACGACTACAGATCAATTAATCCAAATAATATTTATACAGATCCTGGAACATATACTATTACCATAGTGACCAAGGATAGTGTAAACTGTAGAGATACCACTTTCCTTACCGTATATATATCTAAACTACATCCTGGATTTTCATTAGATGATACCATTGTCAATTGTGCTTCTATTTTACAATTCTTTGACACTAGTTTTGTAGATGACCCATGTGCAGACAAGGATACTTGTACGAATGGTGTAGACCTTTCTTGTGAGAGTATAGTAAGATGGGAATGGGACTTTGGAGACAGTACACGTAAGAGTATATTACAGAACCCTTCTCACAATTTTACGTCTGGCGGATTCTTTGACGTGACACTAAAAGTATGGTCTAAGCTAGGTTGTATAGAAGAAATAACACAACGAATCTATATACCAGGTCCGCAGCCACAGTTTGAGTTTGACCTAGATGTTTGGAATAAGAATGACTCGGCTATCATATGTGCCGGAGATAGTGTGTTGCTTATCAATATCGGTAAAGGCGATGTGAGTACCCCTACTTTCCAAATGGATTGGGGAGATGGCACATTTACTGCACCGTCTGCTATTGGAGATAAATATAGTCATACTTATTATACTCCTGGCACATACGAGCTGTATCTAACTCAGGAGGATTTAATACCAGGCACATCACAGAGATGTAGCAGAATATTCCCAGATACTAGTGCCGAGATAATAAACCAACGTAAGATTATCGTGATAGTGAATCCGCTACCTCCAGTAGAAATACTAGCTTCTGATACTTTTGTATGTGTAAATGAGGTGATTACGTTCACCGCAGATACATTGGACCCTAGATACACTAGAATGAAGTGGTACTTAGATCCGAATGATAGTATCAGTAAAACTTTGCCAGACAATAGCATCACTTACAGTTGGCCACAAGGTGGGGTCTACAATGTTATTGTAGCACCTGAGTATGATATAATACCTAGATGTTGGGACAGAGATACTATACAAATCACAGTAGACGATGTTAAAGCTGGCTTTACTATAGATTCATCTGCTAAGCCTAACTTTTGCTTCACAAATACATCTACAGGAGCCAATCCAGACAAATACAGATGGACCTTTGAACCTACCTTAGAAGAGAAACTAGAAGTCAACCCATGTTTCAATTGGAATGACCAAGTAGGAACTTTTGAAGTATGTCTATACGTTGTTAGTACTTCTGACGCAGAATGTCCTGACGATACTTGTCAAATGATTACCAATACTTTCTCCAGAAAAATCACATTCTACAATGTTTTTACACCTAACGGTGACGAAAAGAATGATGAATTCGTTGTAGATGGCACATCTATAGAAGAATTCCAGATAAAGATTTTCAACAGATGGGGTGAGCGAGTATTTGAAACTACAGATGTAAATACGAATTGGAATGGAAGAGTAAATAACACGGGATCAACTTGCCCAGAAGGTACTTACTTCTATATTGTAAATTATAAATTCCTATTTGATGTAGAGAATGAAGGTCTTGGTCCTGTAGAGGGTCAGATTGAATTAATCAGAAACCAATAGAAATAAAACCTATAAATCAGGTTATTAAAAACCCTTCTGTCACTCGACAGAAGGGTTTTTTTATGTAATAGAATTAATACATTTGCAGGACTTATAAAGAAAGACTGAGGGATTAGGCCCATAGAAGTCTTAGCAACCTGAAAGACAACTCATACTCAAGGTGCTACATCCTATCCGTCAACAGACGGACCAGATAAGCTTCTCTATTACCTAATACTTCTACATACGGATAATGGGAAAATCAATACAAAACTACCTGCGACTTAGCGGTCTGGAACCTATGGTACAGACACCTAATATAAATTTTATCAATATAGGTGAGCGAACCAATGTTACGGGTTCCAAAGCCTTTGCCAAACTCATATTAAATAACAAATATGACGAGGCACTGTCTGTAGCCCGCTCACAAGTAGAGAATGGAGCTCAGGTCATAGATGTAAATATGGATGAAGGAATGCTCGATGGCAAAGAGGCCATGGTCAAATTTCTACATCTGATAGCCGCAGAACCCGATATCAGTCGTGTGCCTGTGATGATAGACTCTAGCAAGTGGGAAATCATAGAAGCAGGACTAAAAGTAATACAAGGCAAAGGCATAGTAAACTCTATCAGTCTAAAAGACGGTGAAGCAACTTTCATAGAACGGGCTACAAAAATTAAAAGATACGGTGCTGCTACAGTAGTCATGGCTTTTGATGAAAACGGCCAAGCAGACTCCTATGAAAAGAGAATAGCCATCTGTGAGCGTAGTTATAAAATACTTACTGAGCAGGTAGGCTTCCAGGCTTCTGATATCATCTTTGACCCAAATATCCTAACGGTAGCTACTGGTATAGAGGAGCATAATGACTACGCCATAGATTTCATAAACGCCACACGCTGGATCAAGGAAAATCTACCTTACGCAAAAGTAAGTGGTGGTGTAAGTAATATCTCCTTTAGTTTTAGAGGTAATAATGTAGTACGTGAAGCTATGCACACTGCTTTCTTATATCATGCTATACAAGCAGGATTAGATATGGGTATAGTAAATGCTGGTATGATAGAAGTATATGCTGAAGTACCGAAAGACTTGCTTATGCGTGTAGAAGACGTACTCTTCAATAGACGAGATGATGCTACCGAGAGACTGGTAGACTATGCAGAAACCGTAAAAGGCGGCGGCAAAAAACTCACGGTAGACATAAGCTGGAGAGAGCAAAGTGTACAGGAAAGACTGAAACACTCGCTGGTAAAAGGTATCACAGATTACATAGATGAGGACACCGAAGAAGCACGACAAGAATATGACAAACCACTTCATGTCATAGAAGGTCCACTCATGGCGGGTATGAATGTAGTGGGAGATCTATTCGGGGCGGGTAAGATGTTTCTACCACAAGTAGTAAAAAGTGCCAGGGTAATGAAAAAGTCTGTAGCCTATCTACAGCCCTATTTAGAGGCAGACAAATCTGCAGCTAGCACACAAGGTAAGATACTACTAGCCACCGTAAAAGGTGACGTACACGATATAGGTAAAAATATAGTAGGTGTAGTATTAGCGTGTAATAACTATGAAATAATAGACTTAGGTGTAATGGTACCCGCTAATGTAATATTAGACGCAGCTATCAAACATAATGTAGACGTAATAGGCCTTAGTGGACTCATAACTCCTAGTCTAGATGAAATGGTAGATGTAGCTACAGAGATGGAGCGAAGAGGAATGAAGTACCCGCTGCTGATAGGAGGAGCCACGACCAGTAGAGTACACACAGCAGTAAAAGTAGCACCTTACTACTCTGGACCTATTGTGCACGTGCTAGACGCGTCTAGATCTGTACCCGTAGCTGGTCAGCTCATAGGAGATAGTAGTAGAGCAAAGTTTCAAGCAGATATAAAAGCAGAGTATGCAGAGTTAGCAGTACAACATGCCGCAAGACAAGCAGATAAAAACATACTTACATTTAAGGAGGCTTTAGATAATAAATTAATACTAGACTGGGCTAACTATACCCCTCCTACTCCAGTGAAACTTGGCATTAAGGTGTATGAAGATTTTGACCTAGAGACAGTAAGTAAATACATAGACTGGACACCCTTTTTTCAGACTTGGGAACTACGTGGCAGGTATCCCAATATATTCGAAGATCCATATGTAGGAGAAGAAGCCAAAAAACTATTTGCCGATGCTAAGGCCATGCTAGATGACATCATCTCTAATAAGAAACTAAAAGCTAAAGCCGTGGTAGGCATATTCCCTGCAAATGAAGAAAATGGAGATGTAAAACTCTCTGAAACAGGTACAACTTTCAATTTCTTACGCCAACAGCGTAAAATGGGAAAAGAGATACCCAACATATCTCTGTCCGACTACATAGCTCCATTGAGTAGTGGTAAGCAAGACTACCTAGGAGCTTTTGCTGTGACTGCAGGTATAGGTATAGAGAAGATGATAGAGCAGTACGAAGCAAACCACGACGACTATAACTCTATACTAGTAAAAGCTATAGCAGACAGACTTGCAGAGGCTTTTACAGAATGTCTGCATCATGAGGTACGTACATCCATATGGGGATATACTGCTGATGAGCAATTAACCAATGATGAACTTATTCGCGAAAAATATCAAGGGATTCGTCCGGCAGCAGGTTATCCTGCTAGCCCAGACCATACTGAAAAAGCCACACTTTGGGAGCTGCTAGAAGTTGAAAAGCATACCGGCATTAGCCTTACAGAAAGCTTTGCTATGTATCCAGCAGCATCTGTGTCTGGTCTTTATTTCTCACATCCTGAAAGTAAGTATTTTGCTGTAGGCAAGATCAGTGAAGACCAAGTAGCTGAGTATGCAAAACGAAAAGGATCTGATTTAGATATTATGAAGAAATGGCTCGGCCCCAACTTATTCTAATAGTATTATTCCCTCCGTTCCATTACGGATACTTTAAATTTTTATTTACGCCTGAGATTTTAAAGCAATCGATCTTATTAGCGGTAAAAGAATAATACAATCTGAGGAGAGGCGGTATGATAACAGAACTCAACCAAAAGACGACTTTGCATATATACGGAAGGTATTAAGAAATTTCACTTTACTTACTGCTTTAGTATAAACTCCTTAAGCCAAGAGCCAATGAGTTTATATTTATTCAATCTTGTTAGTTTCCAAACTTCAATACGTACATCTTTGTAGTACTAATATGAATATTGGCATAATATGTTATCCTACCTTCGGTGGAAGTGGTGTAGTAGCAACAGAACTAGGAAAAGCACTCGCTGCTCAAAACCATAATATACATTTCATCTCGTATGACCAGCCTGTACGTCTAGATACATTTACAGAAAATTTATTTTATCACGAGGTACGTTTTAATAACTACCCCCTGTTTAAGTATGCTCCCTACGAAATAGCCCTAACTAGTAAAATAGTAGATATAGTAAAAGTACATCATATAGAAGTACTACATGTACATTATGCTATACCCCATGCGGCGGCGGCGGCCACTGCTAAGCACATTCTAGCCCGTGAGGGAATCAAAGTGAAGATAGTAACCACGCTTCATGGTACAGATATCACCCTAGTAGGCAAGGATAAATCATATGAACCCGTAGTTACTTACTCACTGCAGGAAAGTGATGTGGTAACAGCCGTATCCGAAAGTCTAAAAAAAGACACTTATTCCTTCTTTAACTACACCGGCGAAATTCATGTTGTTCCAAATTTTATAGATTTTCAGCGATTTAATAAGCAACCAAAGGACCATTTCAAAAAAGGTATTGCTCCTAATGGTGAAAAAATATTAGTACATACATCTAATTTTAGGAAAGTAAAACGAGTACCAGATGTATTAGCTATATATAGGAGAGTAGCAGCCAAAATACCGGCAAAACTTCTACTAATAGGAGATGGTCCAGAGCGAGCATCTATAGAAGAAGAATGCAGAAACTGTGCTATCTGTAAAGATGTAATTTTCTTAGGAAAGCAAGAAGCCGTAGAGGAGATTTTGAGTATTGCCGACTTATTCCTAATACCATCAGAAACGGAGAGTTTTGGCCTAGCAGCTCTAGAGGCCATGGCATGCGAAGTCCCGGTAATTAGCACTAATACAGGTGGTTTACCAGAGGTAAATATAGATGGGGTTACAGGGTTCACTAGCGATATAGGAGATGTAGATAAAATGGCAGCTGATGCCCTTACTATCTTGAAAAGTGAAAATCTTACCAAGTTTAAAGCTCAAGCTAAAGTGCATTCATTGAAATACAAATTGGAAAATATCCTTCCTTTGTATCAAGCTCTATACTAAATGTCCCCAATAGCATGTTTAGTATGACATAATACTATGCGTTTATTCGTACTCATATCTCTCTTATCTATAGCTTGGGGCTCCGTAGCTCAAGAAGATAGTACCATTGTATATTCCACTGCAGATACACAAAAAATCAAAGAACTATCAAAAATCTGTTCTGAATTGGGTCTACCCGAGAATGAGACAGCCAACTACGACCTGCTGGCCTTTACTCTAGACTGGCGTGGTACTCCTTATTGCTATGGCGGGAGCACCAAAAAAGGAACGGATTGTTCTGGATTTACTAGCAGAGTGTATAAGCAGATTTATAAAAAGGATATTCCTCGTGTATCAAATGAAATATATACTAACTCTATGCCTATTAAAAAACATGCCTTATATGAAGGAGATTTAGTATTCTTTGCCACAAGTGGCGGCTCTAGAATAAGCCACGTCGGGGTGTACCTGTGGGATGGCTATTTTGCTCATGCAAGTTCTAGCAAAGGAGTAATGATTAGTAATCTAAGACAAGGATACTACCAACGTACATTTGTAAGTGGCGGAGCTTGGATAGACTAGAAACTTTTAGAATTACTTTGTAATCGTAAACTCTACATCTGAGTTTGCATCTAGCACAAACTGAGCAGTAAGGGCCACTTCGTTACTGAAATTGCCTGTAAATATTATTTCACTTGAGTTACTAGATAGTATCCCTACCTTAGTACCATTGTCATCTGTCAAGGTAATTTCACCATTAGCTTCTGTCCAAGTGCCACTAGAAGTTTGTTTATCTACTGGTATTTGTTGTTGTTGTGTTTGTCCAAAAACAACAACATTCACATCTGCAGTAAATGCAATTTCTGTTATATATATATTTGGGTTTTCAGTTATTTCTACTTTGCCTTTTAAAGCGGTACCTATACCAGTAAACGTACCAAAACTTTGACCCATTGACACTAAAGTACCATTCTTCAAATCTATCTTAGTATAGTCCCAAGTACCAACATATTCACTAGGGAGCACTTCACCTCCACCACCACTGCCATTTCCACTATTGGTATCTTCCTCTATTACAGGCACCTGTGGTTTTCTGCAGCTATATGTTCCAATAACTATAATGCTCAATGATAATACGAATACAAGCTTTTTCATGATAATAACCTGCAAGATACTCTATTTTAGATATTCCAAACTTTCCAAGCTTCGTCTGCTTGTATTTTTAGCATCTCCAATCCATTTTTTATGGTGGCACCCTGCTCACTTGCTTTTTTTAAGAAGAGTGATTCTTCTGGTTTATAAATCAAGTCGTAGCAAATATGCTTTGAGTTAATAGCATTATAAGGTATGTCCACGCATTCCTCTTCCATAGCAGTAGATCCAAGAGGAGTAGTATTAATAAGTATAGAATGCTCTGCGATATCTTCCTCGGTCAAATCTGCATAGGTGTACTCTGCCATAAGTCCTCGCGATACTGAAGAATGTTGTATCCCTAATTGCTGTAAGGCATACTTTACACCCTTGGAGCTGCCTCCTGTACCAAAGATCAAAGCAGTTTGTCTCTTATTACCTGTAAGCTTGGAAAGGCTTTTTCTGAAACCAATAAAATCTGTGTTATCCCCAAACCAACCTTCTATAGTTACCGTTACAGTATTTACTGCTCCTATAGCTTTAGCGGCATTGCTTATACCTTTGAGCATAGGAATAATACTTTGCTTATAAGGAATAGTAACATTAAAACCACTTAAATTTTCCTTCTTTACCAAAGCCTTTAGCTTTTTTAGGTCTTCAATCTCATACGCTTGATAGTCAAATGTATTAATCTCCAAAGTTGCAAATTTCTCAGCAAAATAATCAGGAGAAAAAGAGTGTTTTACAGGAAATCCAATTACTCCAAACTTCTTCATACTTCTTTTACACTAAATTTATTCATCAAATAAATAAGAGCAATACCAGCTACCATTATAGCAATAGCAGGTATAATATTAGGAACGTTACCGTATAAAAAATTATCAGCAGGTAACTCTGAGAATGTAGATGGCAAAACGCTTTCAGAAAAAAGTACCACCTCTTTTCCTTTACTGTTTAAACGTATTTCGATGACATGCTGCCACGGCCATACTTTATTAAGTGAGCCTATTAAAAAACCCGTAAGCAAAGCCATAGTAGGGTTAGGATATTTCTTAAAAGCGAGAGTGAGTACCTTAGCAAAACTGAGTAAACCAACTAGCATACCAAGAGCGAAAACGACTATAATAGTCGTCTCAGGACCAAAAGGATGGTGTGTAAATTCTTCTATTGCAGGCATAATAATGGTGTACATACCCAGTAATAGTAACACAAAACTACCAGACAAACCAGGAAGCATAAGAGCAGAAACCCCTAGCACTCCTCCCAAAAACACCATAGCCAAATGTTCGCTCCCTTGAGAAGGTGCAGCTATAGTAATCCAATATACCAATGCAGCCCCAAGTATCAGAAGTGCTATCTCAAGACCGCCCCATTTTTTTACCTCTTTAGCTATCATAGGAATAGACGCCAGTATTAACCCAAAAAAGAAACTCCATATAAGAATAGGATGAGTCTCTAGAAGTTTCACAATAATTTTGAGTCCCACTAAGAAACCAATAGCCATGCCAGCCAATAGCTTAGTGAGAAACAAGCCATCTATCTTTTGCCACACACTTTTAAAACCTTCTTCTTTCCAAGTTTTAATTAAGCCTAGATTGATATTACTGATAGCATTTAGTAGTCTCTCGTAGATTCCCGTGATAAAAGCGAGTGTACCTCCTGAGACTCCAGGAATTACCTCTGCTACTCCCATAGCAGCACCTTTTAGCATGGTATAGATAGTTTCTTTCATAAAATATGGGCAAATGTACTAACTCATCGGTAGTTACGTTTTACTTTCGTACACAAGCATGAAAAAAACATTTGCTATACTACTTCTTGGTCTTACTCTAACACTCATTTTTGATAGCTGCAAGTCTAAAAAAAGATATCGTCACAAAGGCCCTTCAAAGAATTGCGATTGCCCAAATAGGTGATCTTTATACGAGCATCTTAGAATAACTTCTTCTTTTCATGAATATCCCAACTTTCTAATACAATAGATAAACATTGCTTAACCTTGAACCTAAATAAGTTTTAAGGGTTTGTATAACTACAACATGGTTGATAACATCAATATATCGGAAGCACTATCCAGCACTAGGCCCATAATTGATGTCCGCTCACCAAAAGAGTACCAGCAAGGCCATATCCCAAATGCTATCAATATTCCTTTATTTTCTGACGAAGAGCGAATACAAGTAGGGACCACGTACAAGCAAGTATCTAAAGAAGCAGCTATAGAACTAGGGACTGCACTCGTAAATCCTAAGCTAGTTAATTTTATACATAATTCTACAAAAGCAGCACCAGAAGGCTCTGCCATAATCCACTGCTGGCGAGGCGGAATGAGAAGTCAATCTTTTGCTAAGCATCTGTCAGATAATGATTTTGGGAAACTGAGTGTGATCAATGGAGGATACAAAGCATACAGAAGCTATGTGCTAGAAAGACTAGCTATGCCAATCGAAATCAGACTACTTGGCGGCTACACTGGCAGTGGGAAAACGTATATCCTGAGTGAATTAAAAAAACTCGGGCATCAAGTTATTGATTTAGAAGGTCTTGCCCATCACAAGGGTTCTGCATTTGGTGGGATAGGGGAACAACCTCAACCGACATCTGAGCAGTTTAGTAATGACCTGCATCAAGAAATAAGTAAACTGGATAGAACTCGGGCTATCTGGATAGAGGACGAAAGCTACAGTATAGGCACTGTGAATGTACCGCAGCCTATTCATACACAAATGAGAGCCACAAACTTAATCTTCATAGATGTACCCGCAGAAAAGAGAGCTATACACTTAGTCCAAGAATACACTCAAGTAGGGGATCATCTACTAGCTGAATCTATACTAAAACTATCTAAAAGACTGGGTTTAGAAAAGGTAAATTTGGCTTTAGAATTACTTTCAGAAAAAAAATACTACGAAGTAGCTTTACTTTCACTTGTTTACTACGATAAGCTTTATGCTAAAGGGAAAAATAGAGAAGCTACTCGCACCGTAACCACTATCTTGCGAAACAATACAAACCACTACGAGAATGCTCTGGCACTGGAAAAGCTGAACTTATGAAAGAAATAAAACTAACACAATATAGTCACGGTGCCGGATGCGGATGCAAAATATCGCCAAAGGTGCTGGGTAAGATGCTAAAAACAAGTACGCCAGCCAATACGGATAAAAACCTACTAGTGGGCAATGATAGTAGAGATGATGCAGCTGTTTATGATTTGGGTGACGGATCTGCTGTGATAAGTACTACTGACTTCTTTATGCCAATAGTAGACGATCCATTTACCTTCGGAAAAATAGCTGCTACCAATGCCATAAGTGACATATACGCAATGGGAGGAACGCCATTATTAGCTATTGCAATACTAGGCTGGCCTATAGATAAGCTTCCGCCAGAAGTAGCCCAGCAAGTACTAGAAGGTGGTCGTGCTTCGTGTGCAGAAGCGGGCATTATGCTAGCAGGTGGACATAGTATAGATAGTCCTGAGCCTATCTTCGGCTTAGCTGTAACCGGCCGTGTAGATATAGCTAACCTGAAACAAAATAACACCGCTACAAAAGGATGTAAACTGTACCTAACTAAGCCAATAGGTGTTGGTATATTCACCACTGCTCAAAAACAAGGTAAGCTGCTAGCAGAACATGAGCATATAGCTCCTGATTCTATGTCTAAGCTAAATAAAATAGGTCAACAACTAGCTGGCATAAAAGGTATTACCGCTATGACCGATGTTACTGGATTTGGACTTCTGGGTCACCTGACAGAGATATGCGAGGGCAGCCAATTATCTGCAAAACTGAACTATAAGGAAATTCCCATTTTTGATGAAGTAGGATATTATCTAGAGCAGAAGTGTGTACCTGGCGGAACCACTAGAAACTGGGACAGTTATGGTGAAAAAGTAAAACTAGCTAATGCATCATACCGTGATATCCTATGCGACCCACAAACGAGTGGAGGTCTCCTTATAGCTGTAGAACCAGACTCCGCCGCTGAGGTAGAAAGTCTATTAAAATCAAATGGAATCGATGCCCAACCATTCGGCGAACTGACAGAGCAAGACGAGTTTTTAATATATGTGGCGTAGCAAATACGCAAACTTCTTCCATTTAGATCCCTATCTTTTTTAGTATCTTCGGATACTAAGTGAGTCCTAGCAATCAAACTTTCCCAAAGAAGCACCAATTCGGCCTTGTCTTTATTGGTTATACACTTGCTATTTTAGGTAGTATAATAGGCGTAATAATTGGCTATACCCTTATGACTAAAAGGGAAGTTGTATCACAAAACGAACCTGTTTTTACGTATAATTAGACAGAAATCACGGTAAGCGTATGGCCACTATTACAATAGTTATGTTTTGTATTGAACTGTCTTTAAGTATCCTTAGTTAGTCCACCCTTCGATAAATTTTCTCTTTTCACTCAAAAAACATTCAGGACAAAGAAGGAACAACTTGTTTAATCCTCTGAATCCCCCTTTTTCATCGAAGATGAAGACCTTATTTGACGAATCACGTAGATTCCAAGCTTTGCTTTGGAATGACGATTCTTACTAATAGTAAAAAGGAGATTCCACGCTTCACTCTGAATCCTTTTTTATCGAAGATGAAATCTTAATGAACTTTCTTAAATTTACGGAGCATATTATAAACTTACTCCCTCTAGACTGAATATTTGGAGCCACTTGCTCTTAGTAACTTAGTATTAAAATATTTTGTTTACCCTTTCCTACTGCGGAAAATCCAACTCTGCTAGGGATAACAAAGACTTACAACTCAACTTTAATCCAGCGTAACTTTCTTTTTCTTAGTAGAAAAGTGCCAACGCAGGTAGTTTTCCATAGTTACATCTAGCTTATTAGGATGTACATTATAATTTAATCCTAGCCTGTTCAAAAACACAAGATTTTTGCCAATAGTAACTTCATAGCCCAGTCGTGCTCCTACCATTTTACGATAGTCATACATTATAGGGAAACTCTTATTGCCAGTAGAGTGATATAGCTGCTCGCCCCACGGCCCCTGGAACTGGTGACTATCCCAGTAGTTGACTACAAACTGATACTCCTTGTGTGTAAGCCTTAGCACTCCAAGCTGCCCTACCCCATCTATAATACCATGAACTTTGTCATCGCTTCTATCTTCATAAAAAGCAGCATGTCCACTTATAAATAAATTAGTGTATTCACTAAAGAAGTGAGTGTATTCCAGTCCGTAAGCAAAATTATACTCTACTGAATTTGGTGAGCTATTTATATCGATTTCGCCAGCACTGTGCACGGTTATCCCTTGTGCATTGAGGCTTAGCTTATTCTTTTCTGTGCTAATAGGATTGAGGTAAACATTGTATCCTGCGACAAATCGCTCATTTTTAGGATCATTGTCGTATATCATATCATGCCAATCTATCCAGGCATCATAGGTGAGATATTTACCCGGCTTACTTATTTGTAATCCTTGCTCAAACCTGTCCGTTATTGCTTTTTCATAATCATAGAGTGGCTCTAACATTTTATGCTGTAGTGTGCCATTCAAGCTGCCAAAAACAATATTATGGTGCAGCACATCATCATATGTAAACTTAAAATAGGGCTCAATACTTTGAATAGCCGGATTACCAAAATCGTACCTTAGATTAAAACCTCCGTAGATCTGAGCTTTCTCATTAAAAGAATACTGAACATATGGCATAGCCTGAAACCCAATGTACGTGGACCCCTTATCTACTCTCGATAGGTACTCAGCATTTCTGAAATAACTGAGATTATCAAAATGAAATTTTAGGTGACTAGAGTCTAAAGTCTTCTCGTATTTGTCGTGGTCGAAGAATGAATTCTCGTACTGACCGTATATAATATTACACATAAAAGTCAAGCAACTCAACAGGAAAATTTGTCTTAAAAACATTAATTAATCATTACAATTAGCTGCAAATAAGCAACTTTGTAATGATTTATCATAGCAGAACACCATTTGGCACAAAAATGGAACTAGTACAGATAGAAGCCAAGAGATATGAACACCATAAAATTAATAACACTTGCATTTATTCTAATAGTAGGTAGTGCATATACTAACGAAACAGATCAATATGATGATTTGCGTAAGCAGAGTAATGAAGCTTTCACGTATGGTGAGCAGCTCAAATACAGAGTACACTACGGCTGGATAAATGCTGCTAGTGTAGATGTAAACATTGCAGAAAAGCCTATTAAGGTAAATGGAAGATCTACCTACCAAGTAAGTGCCTACGGTAAAACCTTTCGCTCTTTCGATTGGGCCTTTAAAGTGAGAGATCATTTTGTAAGCTATATAGACAGCCAGAGTGTAGCTCCATTAAAATATTGGAAAAAGGTAGAGGAAGATAACTACCGAGACGAAGACTTGGTATTCTATGACCACGATAAGAAAAAGCTGAAAGGCAAAAAAAAAGATATGGATATGCCTGCATACCTGCAAGATATAGTAAGTTCCATCTACTATGCACGCACTATTGATTTCCAAAATGCAGCCACAGGACAAAGTTTTCCTATTAATATTTACCTAGACCAAGAGATATACGACCTTAAGTTTAAGTACATAGGGAAAGAGACTATAAAGACTGACCTAGGTAAGATAGAATGCTATAAACTAAGACCACAATTGGTAGTAGACCGAGTGTTCAAAGACGAGAATGATATGACCATATGGGTAAGTGCAGATGACAATAAAATACCCATTAGAGTACAAGCAAATATCTATGTAGGATCTGTGAAAATAGATATTACCAAAGCCACTGGTTTGAGAAATGACTTTAGTAGTAAGCGATAAAATATCGCCTAAGACCATTCGAAAAATGCTCTCAACCTTAAGTTGTGAGCATTTTTTTATTCAGCTACCTTTACCGCCTTTAATGAACTACCTAAACGGCGAAAATCTGAGCAAAGATCTAGGGGAGAGAATACTCTTTCAAAACTTAGACATCAGCATAAACAAAGGAGATAAAATAGCACTAGTCGCTAATAATGGAACTGGAAAAAGTTCTCTTCTCAAAATACTAGCACAAGTAGATGAGCCAGATAACGGCATAGTACGCTTACGAAAAGGAATACGGTCTGCCTACTTGCCTCAGGAACCCGTATTTGAAGAAGGCACTATACAAGAGTTAATAGATAATAGCAGCACACATATAATGGCGACCATACGTGCTTATGAGGCGTCTCTAGAAGCACAAACTGCCGATTACAATACAGATACGCAGCGAGCCTTTGAAAATGCGTCAGCGGCTATGGACGAAGCCGACGCATGGGATTTTGAGCGAAAACTGAAGGAACTGCTAACTCGTTTCACGATAACCAACTATGACCAGCAGATCAGTTTACTCAGTGGTGGACAGAAGAAACGTCTTGCTATCAGTCTAGCCATACTCCAAAATCCAGATTTGCTGATGCTCGATGAGCCTACCAATCACCTAGACCTAGACATGATAGAGTGGCTAGAGAATTATCTGAGCAACTCTAACATGAGTATATTGATGGTGAGCCACGATAGATATTTTTTAGACTCTGTTTGTAACCAAATAATAGAAATGACAGATGGTAGATTGCAAAATTATAGTGGCAACTACGCGTATTTCTTAGAAAAGAAAGCTGAGATGGAGGCTGCACAAACAGCTGAGATAGGCAAAGCCCAACAGCTTATGAAAACGGAGCTCGATTGGATGAGACGAAGCCCAAAAGCTCGTACTACTAAAAGCAAGTCCCGTATATCCTCTTTCTATGACATAGAAGCTAAGGCTAAAAGTGGCAAGAAAACACAAGACCTAGAGTTATCTGTAAAAATGTCGCGTATAGGCAGTAAGATACTGGAACTTAAAAAGGTTTACAAAGCATATGATGATACCATAATTCTTAAAGGATTTGACTACACATTCAAAAAAGGAGAACGCATAGGAATAGTTGGAAAAAATGGATGTGGTAAGTCCACATTTCTGAATATGATTATGGATCTGGAGCAACCAGACAGTGGCAAAATTAATCGTGGAGATACTATTGTTTTTGGTTACTACAGCCAAGAAGGTATGAAAAACCTGAAACCACAAAAGCGTGTAATCGATGTTCTAAAAGATGTAGCAGAAGTAATAACTCTAGCAGATGGATCTAAAGTAACTGCCAGTCAGATGCTCAACCTCTTTCTCTTTCCACCTAAAATGCAAAACCAGCTTGTAGATAAGCTAAGTGGCGGAGAGAAACGACGGCTATACCTACTTACTGTTTTAATGCAGAACCCCAACTTTCTGATACTAGATGAGCCTACCAATGATTTAGATATTCTTACGCTTAATAAGTTGGAATCCTTTTTAGCCGATTTTGGCGGATGTATACTGCTAGTGAGTCACGACAGGTATTTCTTAGACCGTATAGTGGAGCACATATTTGTATTCGAAGGACAAGGCATAATTAGAGACTTCAATGGCAGCTACACAGAGTATAGAGTAGATCAAGAAAACTTTGCTAAAAAACAAAAGAAAGCAGCCAAACAAGAAGCAATAACTTTAGCAGAAAAGCCAAATCCAGATAGGAATGCGGGAGAAGCTTCTAAAAATAAATTGAGTTTTAAAGAGAAGTACGAATTTGACAACCTGGAAAAGGAACTCGAAAACTTGGAAGAAGAAAAAGGTACATTAGAAGCAGAGTTAGTAGCCAATTCGACCGACTTTTACGTCGTAGCTAAAGCAAGCGAAAGATTAGGGAAAGTACTACACGAAATTACCACGAAGAGTGATCGGTGGCTAGTATTGAGTGAGTACGAAGGGTAAGGGCCAAGCACCAAAAAGGTTAAATTGTACATCCAATTGAGCTTACTAATTGCAGTTTGGAGTCTTCATACCTTGATCTTCTAATCGCATTAGCTATCCTTTTCGTTGTTTCTAGTTTTACTGTTTTTGCACAAAAAAGTCAAAAGGTGTTTAATCTTGATACTACTAAAGATACACTTTACCTGAATAAAACAGGAGTAGTTAACCACTATACCAATTGCAGAAGTGAGAACGATGATAGCACAAAATATGAGGAGTTTAAACAGGAAATAAACTCAATAAACCGTGAGCTTGCAAGTTTTATAGGACAGAAAAAATTTGATTTCAGGACTAACGAGGATGCAGTAGCTCTAATGCATAAGTTCTATGTGAATCCAAAAGGAGAAATCGAATATTGTTCGTTCATTGCACGCTCCATGTTAAGCAAGAAAACTACCCGCAATTATGCAAATTGCTTCTCGAAGAATTTATTGAAGAAAGAAGAGTGAATTATAAGAGTGATACGCCATTTTTTATTTGTGGACAAACCGTCTATAGACTTCGATACGGTCGGCTTTTGGGTCCCGGGAAGAAGAAATAGTGTAATACAGAATCTCAAAACGCATAACACTAAAAAATTAGAACACAGATAACACTGATCTGCCGGATTAACGCTGATCTTTTTACTTTGGATGCTCTATTGGTTTTTGTGAAGTATGATTAACAAAACGAACCTAAAATCGCTTTTCGTGAAGTACGATTAACACTTTACTCGCTTTTAAATTAAGTTTTAAGTATACACAAAACTTTTTACGCTCTAATTCCACTCCAAAGCCTTTCGCTCTTGCCAGTATACTGTAGGTGCCACTTTCAATTCCTTAATTCTTTCTATTTCATCTGCAGTGAGCTTGAAGTCATACGCTTTTAGGTTCTCACTCAATTGCTCCTTATTACTTGCTCCGCTTAGCACAATCTCCGCGGAGATACTGTCCATACAAAACCGTAAGGCAATTGCGTCTACTCCTACCTCGTATTTTTTAGCCAGCTTTTCAAGTAGTTCATAATGAGTAGAATAATGCTGATAATTAGCTAAATTTGGAAATACACGCCCATTGGCAAGTGCTTCTTTCACTATAATTCTCCTATCCTCCGGATAGCTATCGGAACTAGTTCCTAAGAGTTCCCCTATACTTTGATCGAAGATATTATACGTCACCTGAAAACTATCGAATAACCGTTCATGCTCTACTTCTACATCTGTAGCTATTCGCATTACTTCTAGTTGATTAGCACCCGTAGTAGTCAATCCTATCTTTATATTGTGCGTTTTCTTGAGTTCGTGTAGTCGATTCAGTACTTCTACATTTTGCAACACTTTAGTATCTAGTGTAGCGGAATGGATCTGATACAGGTTAATACTTGGCAGCAACTCCTTTGTTATTTCCCACTGCTCGTTGAGTTTGGCTAAGGAGTGCTCTTTTACTTCATGCTCTATAGCTGTAGCAGAGAAATCTGCCACGTAAGTATAGCCCCATTTACTAGAGACTGCTACATCTGTAATCTTACTCTTCTTCAGCCATTGTGTTACTAAATCCTCTGCCAGACCATATCCCGGTGCAGTATCTAAAATTCGAATTCCCTTTGCGTAAGCAAAATCTAACAGCTCTTCACCAGCCCTTCTAAACTTATTTAAATCAAAGGATTCAGATTGCTTCACATCCTTAATATTGATGTATATCGGTCTTCCAATAGCAGCGGTTCCTAGCCCTATTTTACTCATTGTCAGATTTCTTACAGCTCTGCAGCTATTTTACTAGCATCTATAGAGTGATGAGTTACCGTATGTGATACCTCACCATTTTTTAGTATAATAATCTGTGGAGACTGATGAAAAACGCCCAAATGCTCCGCTATAAAATTAGACACTGACCTGTACGATAATAAATCAAGATGGTTGAAGTCAGCCTTACCGTCTATATGCTCGTACCCTTCCACTATTCTACTTTTAGCATAGGCACTTATTCCACACGTCAAACTATCCTTAAATATAATCTGAGGAGTTTCGTGTGACTTTGCTACGATAACCTTTACTGCTTCGTCTGATGTAATTTTATTCCAACTTTCCATTTCTATCTTCTTTTTACTTTTAAATATATTAAACATACTTACAGAAACGTATCAAACCGCTCAAAATGACACGTGTAGCCATTTGGAGTTTTAACTAAATAGTCTTGATGATCCGCCTCTGCCGCCCAAAACGTAGAAAACGGCTCGAGCGTAGTGACTGCTGCACCATCCCATCTTCCCGATTCATTTACGATGGCTATCACCTCTTCCGCTACCTTTTGCTCTTCTTCATTCTGAATGAAAATAGCTGATCGATAACTTGAGCCCCTATCATTTCCTTGTTGATCTAAGGTCGTAGGATTATGTATTCTAAAAAAGTAGTCTAGTATCTCTCTAAAAGAGGTCTGGTCAGCATCATACGTAACCTCTAACCCTTCTGCGTGGCCTGGATGGTTTCTATAGGTTGCGTTATCATTTTGTCCTCCTTGGTATCCCACTTCTGTATCTAGTATTCCTTTTCGGGTTCTGAAGAGGTCTTCCATTCCCCAGAAACAACCGCCTGCTATGTATGCTTTTTTAGTGTTCATCTTATTCTATTATAGTGTAACAAATCACACACTCC
>Ga0209491_10001985_pt1 | contig 37791 bp, 34 predicted proteins | sample BON02_FD_187213 | JGI IMG/M metagenome (GOLD analysis project Ga0209491, IMG submission 187213) | Freshwater microbial communities from Lake Bonney liftoff mats and glacier meltwater in Antarctica - BON-02 (SPAdes) (version 2) | ecosystem: Environmental > Aquatic > Freshwater > Ice > Glacier... | reverse complement strand
CGGTTGGTGCCCGATAGCCGTGACCCGAAAATAGGCTATCCATGATCTTCTCCCTCTCCGCCACCTTGGCAAACGCCACCATCGCCATCATCCGACGCTGGGCCGCCGCCTCCGTCATGCCCCCCCCTCCAGCGACCGCGCTATCCCCTGCCATCTCCTCACCAGTCGCTTCCTTGCCACTCGCCCCAAGACACTGCCATTGGGCCTGATCCGGTAGCCCGGAAACCCCATCCCCTGCCTCATCCGTTGCCGGTGGCAATTCCCCTTCAATTTCAACCCCAGTCCCTCGCTCAGTTCCGATTCGATTCGTTCTTTTGTCGCCCTTCGGCACGCCCCGATCATTCGACCACAACGCCATATCATCCCTATAGCGCCCATATCTCAGCACCTCAAAGTAGCGACACCTCCTCCCATGTCACCGCCACCCGCACGACGAGTCGAATCAGATTCAAAAGAGTCAGCCATAGTAAAAAGGGACAGGATTATTTGAGCTAAAAACCAGTCGCAACTCAGCAGAGAAATCACAACCAACGCAATCCTCCGGCATTTCCCATGCCGACTAAGCTCCCCCCGTGGCTCCGTGCTTCAGCTCGTGTCCGTTGCCCCCGACTCTGTTATCTCCGTTACCTCCTGTAAAATCCCACCCTGCCTTTGTTCTCTTCGTTCCCTTTTGTAAAACCCACGGCGCGTCGGCCCTTCACGACGAAAATACTGCCACGACTATTCCGCCGCCAACAAACGGCGTAATGTCTCATCCACCAGCTTGGGATTAGCCTTACCTCGCGACGCTTTCATCACCGGGCCTTTCATCGCGTTGATCGCCCCGTCTTTACCGCCGAGAAATTGCTCGCGCGCCTTGTCGTTGCCCGCGATCGCATCGCGACACCATTGCTCAAGTTCATCGACGTTCGTATCATCCTTGAGTCCCTTGCGCTCCACGATTGCCAGCGGCGCTTCGCCCGTCCCAAAGGTCTCATTGAAAACTTCCCGGGCGATCTGATTCGTAATCGTGCCAGCATCAATCAGCCCCACCAATTCCGCGAGTAAGGTCGGCGTCACTTTTGAATCCGCGAGGCCAATCTTCGCCGCACCCAATTCCCTCAAGAGATCATTGGTAATCCAGTTCCCCACCGCCTGCGCCTTGGCTTTTCCGGTCAGGGCAACCGTCGTCTCAAACCAGTCGCTCAACTCACGATCCGGCACGAGCACCGACGTAATCGTGTAGGGTAAATCGTAGTCCGCCAAGAAGCGCCGTTGCTTGTCGAAAGGCCGTTCCGGACACTCCGCCGCGAGGCGATCTTTCCACGCTTGATCAACGCGCACGGGCATCAAATCGGGATCAGGAAAATAGCGGTAATCATGCGCATCCTCTTTCGTTCGCAGTGACTGCGAGGTGCCCGTCAGACCATCAAAATCACGGGTCTCCTGCACAATCGTCCCGCCGCTTTTGAGCACCGATTTCTGACGTTTGATTTCGTGATTAATCCCATCCCGCACAAAGGAAATCGAGTTGAGATTCTTCAGCTCAACTTTGACGCCCAACTCCTCTTGCCCCACGGGGCGAATCGAAATGTTCGCATCACAACGCATCTGCCCTTTCTCCATATCACAGGCAGAAATTCCCGCGTAGACCATCGTCGTGCGCAGCGTGGTGAGGAAAGCATAGGCCTCTTCGGCAGACTCCAGTGCGGGGTCTGAAACGATTTCCATCAAGGGAGTTCCGGCCCGGTTGTAATCAATCAACGAGTCAATCGTGAAGTGACTTAGTTTTCCCACGTCTTCCTCCAGGTGAATACGGGTGAGCGGGATCTTTTTATGCTCTCCCATCACATTGCGCGCCGTGCCCGGGAGCTCGATCTCCACGTAACCGCCATTGCAGATCGGCTGGTCAAATTGGGTGATCTGATAATTCTTCGGCGAATCCGGATAAAAGTAGTTTTTCCGATCCCATTTACAGACTTCCGCGATGTCACAGTGCAGCATCAGCCCTGACTTAATGATCGCATCAAGCGCCGCCTTATTCATCACCGGCAATGCTCCCGGCAACGCCAACACGACGGGGTCGGTGAGGGTATTTTCTTCATACCCATAACCTTGCCCCACTCGGGTAAAAATCTTCGATGCAGTCTTAACCTGCACATGGACTTCAAGTCCGATTACAGCTTCGTAGGGAATGGAGTCGGAGGAATTAGTCACAGAGTTCACGGAGAGAGACACAGAGTTCACAGAGCGAGCCGTTTAAGCCCGCGGGTTAAAATGGTGGAACGAAAGTTCATTAGGAGACCAATTCGGCAATTCGAGAACTTCAAATAGGTCAGCACCTGAGCTGTATGAACATCCATCAGTTGGTCGACGGTCTTCATTTCTACCACCACTGATCCGCCCACCAAAAAATCCAGCCGATAAGCGTCTTCAATCACCAAATCCTTATACTGGACCGGACAAATCAACTCCTGCTCGAACGGAATCTGTCGAAGCGTAAACTCATGCGCCAAAGCTCGTTGATAAGCTGACTCAAGCAAACCGGGCCCAAGTTCACGGTGCACTTCAATGGCCGCGCCAATAACCTGCTCAGTTAATTCCTTCATCTCTGTGACCTCAGTGTCTCCTCTGTGCTCTCTGTGACTCAAAAATCACAGTTCTGGCAGACGTTGGTGCCAATCGTGAGCGGAGTCGTAAGCGTTGGCGACGGCGAGTAGGTCGGCTTCACGGTAGGGCTGCCCGATCAGCTGCAATCCGATGGGCAAGCCGTCCGCAGAGAATCCTGCCGGCACCGAGATCCCGGGGAGTCCGGCCAAGTTGACGCCGATCGTGTAGATATCCGATAAATACATGGTCAACGGATCTGCGGCCTTCTCTCCGGCCTTAAACGCCGGGGTTGGCGTGGTCGGCGTCAGAATGGCGTCCACTTCCTCGTAAGCCTTCAGAAAGTCCTGCCGAATCAAGGTACGCACTTTTTGCGCCCGCAAATAGTAGGCGTCGTAGTAACCACTCGAGAGCACGTAGGTGCCCAAAATAATGCGTCGTTTCACTTCATCGCCAAACCCTTCGGCTCGGGACATGAAGTAAACATCTTCAATCGATTTGGCTTCCTTGGATCGATGCGTGTAGCGCACTCCATCGTAGCGGGCCAAATTCGAGGAAGCTTCCGCCGTCGCAATGATGTAGTAGGTGCTCAGGCAATACTCGGTGTGCGGCAACGAAACCTCTTTGATTTCACAACCAAGCTCACGATAGAAACCGATCGCCTTTTGGATAGCTGCTCCCACTTCAGGATCGAGTCCCGCCCCAAAATACTCTTTTGGTATCCCCAGCTTCCAAGGGCCTTTTTTCTCTAACAATGCCGACCGGTAATCTGGAATTTCCGTCTTCACCGAAGTGGAATCACGATGATCGTGCCCTGCAATTGCACTCAGCATCATCGCGGCATCTTCCACCGTGCGCGTAAACGGACCAATTTGATCCAGTGAAGAAGCAAAAGCCGCGAGGCCGAACCGGGAAATTAATCCATAGGTGGGTTTGAGTCCGACGACGTTACAAAACGCGGCCGGCTGCCGGATCGATCCACCGGTATCCGAGCCCAACGTGGCAACCGCCTCGCCCGCCGCAAGTGCGGCGGCACTGCCGCCCGAACTCCCGCCCGGAACCCGGGTCAGGTCATAAGGATTCGCCGTGGTCTTGAACGCCGAATTCTCCGTCGAAGAGCCCATCGCAAATTCATCGAGATTCGCCCGCCCCCACAGCACCGCTCCGGCATTTTTCAATTTGGTCGTCACCGTCGCGTCGTAGGGAGACACGAAGTTTTTCAACATCTTGCTGGCGGCCGTCAGCGGTTGATCTCGAACCGCAATCACGTCCTTCAACGCGATCGGAATCCCATCCAACGGTCCCAGTGCTTTACCCGCCGCGCGACGCGAGTCCGAAGCTTTCGCCTGCGCCAGAGCGTCTTCCGGGTTGGTCGAAATAAACGCATTCACGCGATCATCGACGGCCGCAACCCGATCGATCATCGCCTGCGTCAGTTCGACCGAAGACAGCGAACCAGCCTCCAATTGTGCGGCCAGCGCGGCCAGGGTTTGAGCATTGAGAGAAGTCGACATCAGCTTTAATCCACCACTTTTGGCACCGCGATCATACCATTGCGTTGGGCCGGTGCATTTCGCAGTGCATCTGCCGCCGCCAAACCTGCAATCGCTTCATCATCTGCCCAAACATTTTCAACCGAAAACGCATGCGCCGTCGGCTCCACGCCATCGACGTTCACTTGTTTGAGTTGCTCCACGTGTTTGAGCACTTCGCCCAGCTGCGCGGCATATCGGATCTTTTCTTCCGGCGTCAGAGCGATGCGCGCCAATTCAGCGACGCGATCAATGTTCAGTTCGGGTGTTTCAGCCATAATGAAATTCTGGGACTATTGTCGTATTTGATAAGGAGTCTTCGCGCCGACTTTCTCTAGCAGGGCATTGAAGACCTGGTTGACTTCATCGTCGGTCAACGTGCGGTCTGCCGCGCGAAATTTGAGCGAATAAGCCAAACTCTTGGTGTCATCCGGCAGTCCTTTTCCGGCATACACATCGAACAACTCAATCCCTTCCAACGTGAAGCTTTTCGGCGTCACCTCTCGGGCTATCTTCGAAAGATCTTTCAACACCTCGCCGGCCGATGTGCTCGCCGGAACCACCAGCGCGACATCACGCAGTGCCGCCGGCTGCATACTGAACGGCTGAAAACGCTTCCGTTTACCCCCCTGATGCAAGCTCGCCGGGAGAATCGCAAACACGCCGGCCCACACCGTGCCGTCGATCCCGAGTTTGGACAGATGGGCCAAATCAATCATGCCGAACCGAGCGCTCCAGCCATATTTCATGTCGCCCTGCAAAGTGTGCTGCCCGGACTGCCAGCTCGCTCCCGCGGGTCCATCGTCCGACAAATGAGGCTGGCGCCCCAGATCCACTCCCGCTTGTTCCGCGACCGTTTCGACCAGACGTTTACTCACATAGAAGTCGGCTGGTTCCCGTGCTTTCCACGTCGCGGCCTCCTGTTCGACGATTACAAATCCCACGGCCGCACACTCGACCACGCCATCGTCCTGCGGAATAAAAACGCGTCCCGTCTCAAACAAACGTGAAACGGTATTTCCGCGAGCTTGATTGAGTTTCAGCGTATCCAATAAGCCACTCACCAGGGACGCGCGGAGATGAGATTGATCCTCTACAAAAGGATTGTCCAAACCGAGTGGCCCACTGGCTTCGTCTCCCGCCCACGCCGCGGTATCTTTTTGAGAACGCAGGGTGTAGGTGACACATTCGTTGAAGTTCTGCCCGACCAGATAAGTCCCTACCCGACGATTGTATTCGGCCACGGGATCGTCCTTTACCAAAAGACCGGGGCCGGTGACGGTGACCGCCGGAATATTGGCGGTGCCATGCACCCTTAAGATTTCCTCAACCAGATCGATCGGACGATCGAGATCACTGCGCCAGCTCGGAATTCTCACCGTCCAGCGCGCTCCGTTCTCGTCCTGCTCCTCGCGCACGATCAACAAATCCAACGCCTCCAACGCGCTGCGTTGGTCCTCGTCTGTGACCTCGAATCCGAGTCGCGAACGAACCCAGGCCGGGCTGACCGTGACTTCCCGCTCCCACGGCACCTCCGCGCCCACGCGTAACGTGGGACCACAAATCGTGCCCCCGGCGGTTTCCAATACGAGTGCCAGCGCTCTCGCGGTTGCCTCGGGAACCGCATGGGCATCAATTCCGCGCTCAAACCGATAAGACGAATCTGAACTCAGCCCCAACACCCGGGATGTCGCGCGAACCGAAAACCGGCGAAAGACCGCCACTTCTAAAACGAGATCCGAGGTCGTATCGTCGACGCCGGAGTTTTCTCCGCCCATGATTCCCGCCACCACGATCGGCTGCGAGGCATCCGCAATCACCAACATATCAGGGGTCAACTTACGTTCCTTTTCGTCCAACGTCGTGAGCGTTTCACCCGCGACGGCCCGGCGCACCACAATGGATGCATCACCAAGTTTCTTCGCGTCGAACGCATGCATCGGCTGCCCGTATTCGAGCATCACGTAGTTACCTACATCCACGAGATTGTTAATCGGTCGCACCCCCACGGCAGAAAGCCGTCGCTGCATCCACGCGGGGCTCGGTTTGACTTCTACTCCCGCGATTGCCGTGGCCGTGTAAAGCGGGCAATCTTCGGTCTGGTCGACGCGGAGAGACTTGAGTAAATCGGGTCGGGCCGCCGCTGCCGGCGGAAGCGCCACCTGCGGGTAGCGCAGCTCCAGTCGGAACCAAGCGGCTAATTCTCGCGCGACGCCCAAGTGGCATTGGCAATCAGGTCGGTTCGGCGTGATCTCAACATCGAAAACCACATCACCTTCGGGGAGGACGTCATTAATCCGCAATCCGACTTCAGGGCGGTTCTGGAGAATTAATAACCCGGAGTGATCTTCGCCAATTTGCAGTTCCTTGCCGGAGCACATCATGCCCTCCGAGTCTTCGCCTCGAATCTTGGATGGTTTGATTTTGAAATCACCGGGCAGGACCGCCCCGATCAATGCCACCGGCACCCGGTCGCCTACTTTATAATTCTGCGCGCCACAAACAATGCGCTTCGAGCCCCCGTTTGCCTCGCCCACCGCCACCCTGCAAATCGAGAGTCGATCCGCATTCGGATGCGGGTCGCGCGTGAGGATTTCACCGACGACCACATTTTCAAGCTGCGGAGCACCGGTGGATGCAATGCCTTCCACCTCGAACCCGAGAAACGTGATCGCTTCGGAAATCTGCTCATCGGAAAGACCGGTGAGATCGACATAGTCTTGGAGCCAGTTACGGGAAATCTTCATTTTCTTGAAAGTAGCGAGTAGTGGGTAGCGGGTAGCGAGTAGGTTGATTGGCTCATCGCTCAATTGCGTTCATGTAGCCCTGAAGCATTCGGGATGCTTCTTCTGAAGCGGTCTGCAATGGCAACATATCGGCATAGTGCAGATCGCGCGCTAAAAATAAGGTGATAGAGGCACTCGTCCGCTGACGCCTGAGCCAAGCTATAATATCGAAGTTTATCCGGGAGGATGCGTTTCCGAAAGCCTTCCACAAAATTTGCGGCAACGCTCGCAGTCGCTCGTCGTAATTGTGCGATGAGCCCAAACGACTCATGTGACGGAAACTTTTGCGTCAGTGGGCAGATCGCCCATATAAACGCAGGCGCTTTCTGCCAGGCGACCACTTCGCGAAATGACTGGGATCGGAAATTCATGCTCACTACTCGATGCTCGCTACTTCCTTTTAAGCGAACTGCCGGAGGAACCGCAGGTCGTTTTGATAGAAGTAACGGATATCATCGATGCCATACATCATCATGGCGATACGCTCGATCCCCATCCCGAAAGCGTAGCCACTCCACACGGTCGAATCATACCCCACATCATCAAAGACCGCGGGATCCACCATGCCACAACCCATAATTTCAACCCACTCTTTGTTCACCTTCGGCAGGTGTTTGGCGGAGAGGTCGACTTCGAAACTCGGCTCGGTGTAGCCAAAATAGTGGGGCCGGAAGCGAACTTTCGTGTCCGCGCCTAAAAGCGACTTGAGCACGTAATCGAGCAAGGCTTTCAAGTCTTTCACCGTCACGTTCTTGTCGACGTAAAGGCCTTCCATTTGATGAAAATTCGCGGAGTGCGTCGCATCGACGGTGTCGCGGCGATAGACCCGCCCCGGTGAGACGATTCGAATGGGCGGCTCACCTTTGAGCATGGTGCGAATCTGCACCGACGAGGTGTGCGTGCGCAGGAGGTATTTCTCTCCGGCCACCTTCTTGTCGACGTTGGTAAACTTAGCGTCTTGGGGAAAATAGAAAGTATCCTGAGGATCTCGGGCCGGGTGTGTCGCCGGCGTGTTCAACGCATCAAAGCAATAATACTCGGTTTCCACCTCCGGGCCTTCCACCACGGTGAATCCTACTTTGCGTAGAATCGCATTCAGTTCTTCGCGCACGAGGGTCAGCGGGTGACGCGTGCCGGGAACCGGATCGGGCGAGGGCAACGTTGGATCAATGGCCGGACCCAATTTCTTAGCCAACTCTGATGCGCCAATTCGTTCCAGCGCGGCGTCAAGTAACCCCTGCAACGCGACCTTGGTCTCGTTGATCAGTTTGCCCATGGCCGGTCGATCTTCTTTGGCGACCTGCCCCATCTGTTTCATGAGACCCGTGAGCGATCCCTTCGGACCGACATAACGGGCTTTCGCCGCCTCGAAATCGGGGCGGCTTCCCAGCTTGGGTAGTTCAGTGGTGGCTTGGGCGACAAGCGCAGAAAGGTGATCTTGCATGCGATAAGTGAAAAAGAAAAGAGGACGGTGCCCCGTCGAGCGGGACCCGTCCTCGGGGAATCTTGGGAGACGAGCGCGCTCGGGGCTCGCGTGGTTGGAAGTTAGGCCTGCGCAGCGGCAGTGGCGGCGTTCTTTACCACCAACGCGTCTTGGGCTTGTTTGACCACGACGTTAAAAGCGACTTCGTCGTGAATCGCGAGATCGGCTAGAACCTTACGGTCCAACCCGATTTTAGCAGCGTGAAGACCTTCGATGAAGCGCGAGTAACTCATTCCTTGAGCGCGGACAGCCGCGTTCAAACGGATGATCCACAGGGCACGAGCATTGCTCTTCTTCTTTTTGCGGTCGCGATAGGCGTGCTGCCAAGCATGCTCAACCGCTTCTTTAGCGTAGCGGTAGAGCTTGGATTTGCGAGCGAAGTAGCCCTTAGCATGTTTAAGGACTTTTTTCCGGCGCTTGTTGGCGGCGGGGGCATTAGTGGCACGAGGCATGTTTTATATTTGTTTTTTGGATGCTGTCGGGTCGTCTCGTTAGGATTCACCCGACTAGCGGATTGCGGTTGATTTTCGCGTCTGCTTAGAGCCCGTGAGGGAGACCTCGGATGAGGTTAGCAGCGCGGCCGGGCGAAACTTGTTTGTCCTGAGAGGCACGACGCTTTTGCTTCGAACTCTTAGTGGCCGCCAAGTGACGGAAACCGGGCGTGCGGCGCAGCATCTTGCCTTTGGCAGTCAATTTGAAGCGCTTGGCGATGGATTTCTTGGTCTTTTGCATGAGAAGAGGGGACGAAAACAGAGGGCCCTCCGCCGCTTGGCAAGGTGATTTTCAAAACGTTCACGATTCGATGAGGTCTATCGACTTAATACCCTGTTGCCCAATTAGATCTACGGGGATCAGCGAATCCGGAAAGTCCCCCACCCGCCTCAAATTCTATCGCGTTCACTCCCCCAAAATGAAGCCCTTGCCCTGCAGGTTCCTTGATCTCCACCGTCCAGCCGCGATCTGAAAGTGCCTGGATTACCTCCAAATCGAGCCCTGATTCGACCTCCAAGGCATCGACCCCACCGTTGCGCCAAGCCGGGTTGAAATGAATTCTCACGTCGCCGATCGCTTCCTCCAAGGGGCGATGCCAAGTGAGGCGATCGAGCAGAACCTGTAACATCGCCGTGGGGATACGGGATCCCCCCGGGAGTCCAAGCGCTAGTCGGGGTTGACCGTTCTCGAAAACAATCGTCGGGCTAATCGTGCTGCGCGGGCGCTGCCCCGCCGCCACCGCGTTTGGACTCTCGGCGTCGCTATAGCTGAAATTACTCATGCTGTCGTTCAGGATGATTCCCGTGCCCGGCACCACGACACCAGCGCCAAAATGGAGGCTCAAAGACTGCGTTGCGCTCACGATATTACCCGCCGCATCAACAATCACAAAATGAGTGGTGGAGGCATTCGTGTCCTCCAACGCCGGCACCAATCCACTTTCTCCTCCCCGACCAATCTTTGCCCGCAATGCGGCGATGTAATCATCGTCCAGCAATGCCTCGAACCGAGTGACCGCATCCGGGGTGTCGGCAATTTCGGCGTAAATACGAGGCTGCACCTCACGCCAAACTTGGCCCACCAAACTTAAATTCTCGGGATCGCGCAGCGGGAGGTCCAGGTCCAGTGCCGTCTCCAGTGCTTTCATGACCGGTAAAAACATGGCGGCCCCGGTGCTAGGTGGCGGACTGGTCACGATCTCGAACTCCCGAAACGACACCCGCATCGGCTGGATAATGCGCACCCGATACGATGCCAAGTCGTTCGGCGTGATGCCCCCTCCCCCCGCCAAAATTGCGGCGGATATTTGTTGGCCCAATTCACCGCGATAAAAGCTCACTCCCCCGGCTTCGCCCAATCGGCGCAACGTCTCAGCCATATCGGGATTCGGCAGTCGAACGCCGACTTCCGGAACTTCGCCCCCCCGCAGAAAAACCCGAGCCAGATCCGGATCATTGCGCAATCGATCCAATCTTTCGGCGAACAAAGTCTGCGTCTTGGGTTCCACCCTCGCCCCCTGCTGGGCCAGCGCTCGCGCGGGCTCGACCACCTCGGCCCAGGGCAGCGAGCCCCAGCGCCGGTGGGCCGCATCCAGTCCGGCGGGCAATCCGGGCACCGCAATCGATTTCCAACCGGTTGACCTTTCCGCCGAAGTCCACTGCCGGGCCATCGCGACATCGAGACTCGCCGGGGCCGCATCCATGGCGTCCACCACAAAGGTCTGCCCCACCGTCGCATTATAATACAGCAGCATCAATTTCCCTCCGAGACCCGAACCGTAGGGCTCGGCGACTCCCAGCGCCAACGAAACCGCCACCGCCGCATCAATGGCATTCCCGCCTGCGCGCAAAACCTCCGCGCCGATTTCCGCCGCCTCGGGGTGCCCCGCCACGACCATCGCATGGTCGGACCGCACCACGTTTACGGTCACGACCGGGGCACCGGCGAAGACCGCCAGCCCGAGGGCTGCAGCGATGATCGCGGCAAAAACTGCGCGTAAATGATCCATCCGAATTATCTTAAAAAAACGCTCCGGAATCGATTTTCCGGAGCGCGTTGGGCTGAACTTGATTAAAACTTATGGGTCAGTTGCGCAAACCACTGCCGACCACGGGGATTATAATAACTCGAGTCGTATCCATCTGATGATGACAGATACAACGGCGGGGCTTCATCCATCAAGTTATTGACGCCAAAGCGCAACGAAGTGCCCTCGAGGGCGCCCCCTTTGGCGAAGCGGTAACCGACCGATGTGTTCATAATCCATTGCGCGTCCAACACCAATGGGATCGAATTGGGATCACCGACGGGACTATCGTAGGAACTGCTGTTTTCGTAATCGCTCAGATGCGTTGCGCTGAAGTAGGCCGACCAGTTTTTACGAATCCAGGAAGCACTGAACAAGCTCTTCACGCGGGGATTTCCCACCACGCGAATCCGGTTCGTGACGTTTCCGTTGCGGTCAATGTCGTCCAACTTAGCGACGTAGGTGCCTTCCGCTTTCAACGTCACCGTGCCGACTTCGAACTGGGGTGAAATCCAAGTGACACCGAAATCAACCCCTTCGATTCGACGGGAATCCAAGTTGTCGTAGGTGCCTTGAATTTCGATCAATCGTCCGGGGATGCCCAGGGCGCGATCACTCTCGGTTTGCGCTTCACGCAACACGCGGTCGTTGCGGCCGCCGCTAGCGAGCCAGAACGCTTCGTCGAGATTCAATTCTTCTTGTGAATTCGGATTGTCGATCCGATCCGTCGATTCGATTTTGAAGACATCCATCGTGAGCGAGAGGCCCTTGACTTGAGGCACGTCGAGCACAAAGCCGATGTTGTAGGACTGTGACTCTTCGGGCTGCAGATCGGGATTACCCCCCGTCACGACCCGTTTGGTTACCGTGCCAATGGCGTCCTCTTGCCCTTCGCGGGCGCCGTCGATCAGACCTTCATTGCGGCGAGCGCGCTGGGGTTGATAGAGTTCCGCCACCCCGGGGGCGCGGAATCCTTCGTTGTAGGAAGCCCGAATCAACAGCGCTTCGATCGGGCGCCACGACATCGCGGCGGCCGGTTTCAGCGCATTGAAGTCTTCATAGTCCTCAAAACGGGCGGCGACGCGCAGATCAACGCGATCGAGCAGGGGGAACAGGCCTTCGGTATACACGCCAAACATGGTGCGATTCGCGTCGATATCGATTTGCTCAGACTGGGCAATGACGTCGTCAGCCAGACCATAGGGGTCATTGCGTTGCTTCATGCTTTCCTCGCGCACTTCTCCGCCAAACACCATCGCGATCGGTCCACCGGGTAGTTCGAATTTTTCACCCGATATTTTACCGTCGAGACTCGAGATCGTGCCCGTGCCGCGGTCCCAGATATCAATGACAAATTCGTTGAGCACATCCGCTGAATTCGCGCCGGGGCCGCCGAAGGGGTTGAAGGCGGACGGGGTGTTGAGCGCGAGTTGCTTTTCAAGCAAGCTTTGTGACATGTAACCATTATTCACTTGGTCGGTCTTGCCGGTCATGTGGAGCACCCCAGCTTCCCAATCCCAATCGAACGCCGTCTTGCCGCGGAGCCCGGCTACGACGCGGTAGCTGTCCAAATCAGTCGAATACGTGCGAGGTCCGATCTCCGTGGGGCGATAGTTACGAATCACCACATTGCGGGGGGTGCCGGTGGGATTAGCCGTGCCGGGTCCGTAGAACCGCGTGCCAACCGGATTGTAGTAGTTGGTTTTTGGCACGATCACCCCATCGGTGCCTTGGGAGATCGGAGTCGTGGCGGTCTGGCCGTCGGACTGCGAAGTGTAGTAGGAGACTTCCGCAAAGGCGCTCAGGTTTTCCGATACCTCATGCTCAATCACGCTGAACAACGACGTGCGTTGCGTGGAGGGCAAAAGCTGTCCATCGAGCTGGAAATCGTAGTTCGCTGAAGGCCCCGTGCCGGATGTGATTGCCCCGGTATCAGGGTTTACATGAAAGCGTCCGCGGGCCGAGCCCGACGAAGGAGTCACTCCGGAAACACCCACGGACACACCGGCATCGGTCAGGGCCGTGAAGCGACCGTAGGGCGACGACGACGACTGGCGATTAAAACGCGAGTTCGAAGCGAACGGTTCGTCGACCAGAGGGCGCTTATCGGCATTAGCTGAATAATAGCGATCTCTCGCCATCAACCCTTCGCGTTCGTAGTAGGACGCAAAAATGGCGAGATTAGTGCGACCGTCCTTGGATTCCACCCCACCAGCTAGATCGAGGTTGTAGTCGTTCGGCGCGGGATCCCCCCAAGTGCCCTTGGCGCTAATCTGGAAGCCGGTGAAGTTGTAGCGCAAACGCGTGTTCAACACACCACCGATCGCATCGGAACCATAAATGGCCGACGCCCCATCCCGCAGCACATCGATTTGCTGAATCGCCGCAACGGGAATGGAGTTCAAATTAACGAACTGAATCGGCGGCGTACCCGGCGTAACTCCGTGCGCCGACATCCGGCGACCATTGAGCAAAACGAGGGTGCGACCGGTGCCTAAGTTCCGCAGATTGACGGTCGAGACATCGCCGCGAGCGTCATTGGGGCCGGTGTTGGTTTCGTTAAAACCCACATTTTGGGAGAAGGGCATTGCCGCCACTATGTCGGCAATGGTCGTTGCGCCTAAAGCTTCGATATCGATGGCCGTAAACGAGGTAACTGGCAGGGCCCCCGCTTCGAGGGATCGGGATAGATTCGAGCCGGTCACCGTGAAGGCTTCCAGTTTAACGACATCATCCGAAGAGTCGGACTGAGCAAACGCTAACGAGACTGCCGAGAGTCCGAGGAGCGCCGCGAGAACCGAACGTGGTTTTTGATTCATTATTTTTGAGAGAGCAGGTTTGGTTGTGTAAGGATCAAGTTGCGCCGGATGGCCGGTATTTCATTCCCTACCCCCCTATTCTAACCCATTTAAGCACAAGTAGCCATGGGGTGTTCCTACGTAACGTGAACCGGTTCCAAACCTTGCCATCCGGCTCCCGTTCACTCATCCCCCGAAGTAATGTCTAGCTCCTCCCGCTTGCGCTGTTCCGCTCCGCGATTCGTTATGATCGATGATTCCGCGATATTTCGTGAATTGGTTAAGCAGGCAATCATGGCCGGCTTTCCTCAATCTGATTTCACGGAATTCGCGATGGGACGAGAGGGATTGACCGCGTGTATTGAGAACCCTCCGGACTTACTCATCGTCGATCTCTATCTGCACGATACCGACGGTCGTGAAATCGTGCGCGAATTGCGCCGGCTCAACGTTCCCACTCGCATTCTCGTGGTCACGGCGCATCCCGATGCCGGACTGCCTGCAGAACTCGTGCAACTCGGCGTCGCCGGATTCGTCGACAAACACTCCCCCATCGAGCAAGTCGAGCGCGCCGCGCAGCGCGTGCTGGAAGGCGGGATGTTTTTTTCCGCATCGGTTCGTCCCCCCATTCCCCCCACGACTGATCAACCCGCAATTCCTTCGGCTCCGGCCAGTGTCCTGAGCCAGCGTGAACAAGAAGTCATTCGCCTCGTCGCACGAGGTCTAGCTTCCAAGGAAATCGGGGCGCGCCTGGGACTCAGCACCCGCACGGTGGAGAAGCACCGCGCCCGCATTCTCGCGCGATTAGGACTCCATGACATTCCGACCTTGGTCCGGTGGTGCCTACAACGTGGGCTGGGATAACCTATCTCGCTGCGGCAACAACACCCGGAAAACCGAGCCCGACCCTGGTTGCGACTCCACTTCCAAGCGACCATTGTGCAACCCCACTAATTCCCGCGTGATACTGAGACCCAAGCCAGAAGAATGTTCCCCCCCGGTGGGCTTGGCGGCACTCGGAGGCACCGCTCCATAGACCTTGGCGATATCTGCCGGACTCAGCCCGGGTCCGTTATCTTCCACCTCCAGGCCCACCCAGCCTGCCACTGCGATTTGCCGGACCGTGACTGCGCCACCAGATGGGGTAAATTTGAGCGCATTGCTCACCAAATTGACCAATATCTGCCAAACCCGATCCCGATCCGCGCACAGCGTGGCGTTTGATTGGCAGCATTCCGCCCTCAATGACTGCACCTTGGTCGTGGCCAAAGACTGCATCTGCTCAATAACCGCACCAATGAGCTCTTCGACGCGAAAGTCGGCATAATCGAGCTTGAGCGAAGCCGATTCCAACGCCGCCGAATCCAGCAAATCCCTTATCAATACTTCCATCCGGGTAGAATCCGTCCGCATGAGGTTAGCCAATCGGCGAGTTTCGTTGGACTCGGCCTCGATTTCGATTCTGTGCGCCGTCGCCCGAAACGCCGCAAGGGGAGCCTTTAAATCGTGGTAAGCAATCTGCAACAGACGCGATTTCAAACGATCCGCATCCTCCGCGCGGTCTCGCGCATTCTCGGTCGCCGACTGTAAACGCTTGGATTCCCGTTGCCGCAAACGATGCACGCCAAAGACCCCAATCATGACTAAAACCATTAACCCCAACCCCCCTCCGGTAAACCAGCCGAGTAGTTTGCCGCGGCCAAGTTCGGCTTTTTGCAGCGCTTGATCGCGGCGCAGCAGCCCGATTTCACTTTCGCGCCGCTCCGCCTGATACCGAACATTGAGTTCGTGGATCAACTTGCGATCCGCCTCCGTCCGACTGGCCTCGACGGCTTCACCCCGCAGTTTTTCATAGGACAGCGCCTGCTCGAAATCTCCGCGGGTCGCGTGGGTCGTGACCAGTTCCCGGTAGATGTTGGCTAACACCTCGGAGCTTCCAAGGGTTTGAGCAATATCCAACGCCGTCGAAAATCGCTCCAACGCCTCTTCGTATCGCCCTAAGACAGTGAGAATCGCCCCCGTCCGTCGATGCACGTTGGCCAAGTAACGTTTGACGCCTAATTTTTGGTAAACCGCTTCAGCCTCGCCCAAAAGGGACAGCGCTTCCACGGGATCACCGGTCGCGGCGGATATGAGCGCAAGATTGTTTAACGAGTCACCGATGCCGCGAACATTCCTCACCGCTCGGCGCAATTGCAAAGCGTGCTCGTGCTGTCGCCGAGCCAACTCGTAATCGCCCTCCGCAAAATGATAGTTTCCTAAACTATTTAGCGTGATCGCGAACTGATTGCGATCAGCACTCAATTCGGCCCACCTTCTCGCTTCAATCAAGTGCTCGTAGGCCGTGCCTTTTTGACCGAAACTCACGTAGGTGAGACCCAACCCGGTGTGGGCCTCAGATAAAGCCAACGGCGCATGCAATAATTCCGCCAACTTAAGTTGCTCCAGGTGAACTTCGATCGAAGCCGCGTAATCCGCGCGGTTCCAGTGCAACCGTCCGATCAGATACAGCGCTTGCACTCGAATAGCATCATTCAATCCCGGCGGCGTAGACTGTTCCACCTCGCGAGCGGCGACCATGGCTTCTTCGTAGTTACCGAGTCGGCGCAACACCGACGCAACTCTCAACTGCGCACTCCAACGGGTCACGCTGTCGACCGCCACGGCGACCGCCTGCCGGGATAATTCCAACGCCAAATCTGCCTCCACCGGCTCAAAATATTCCGCGCGATAAAGTGACGCGTTTTCGCCCACCAAAGCCTCTTCACTCGACTCCGCCAAGACGGCCTTGGGCTCTGCTAGCGCGGGGGAAACTAGCGAAGAGGTCAGACTCAAACCCAATCCCAACGCCGCAAAAAATAACCCACGGGTCCCAAACGTATCGAGCTCAGCTTGTCGAAGTCGTGGCGTCATGCACGAGGGATGGATCAGAGGGCACCAAGACGGAAGCCGATTCGCTCCGATCCAAACCACGGGGACTCCGCGGAAGCACTGCCCTGAATTCTCCCTAAAAGTTGGTTGACAACCCTCAGATCACGATGAGCTAGTTACCCTTCATTTTTTGGCTCCCTAGCTCAATGGTAGAGCAGTTGACTCTTAATCAATTGGTTCTCGGTTCGAGTCCGAGGGGGGCCACCACTTATATCTCCACCACTTCAGTAAACCTCAGTCCTTCGGAGGTTCCTCTGATTGCGGTGGTTGTTCTTTAAAAACTTTCTATTTGATTGGCGGATTCAAAAATCGCTTGCCCGTCAAACCCGAGAAATTTGCCGATGTAGCTCAATGGTAGAGCACCTGTTTTGTAAACAGGCGGTTACAGGTTCGATTCCAGTCATCGGCTCCATTTTCTTAACCCCCTTCCCCTCAATTATTTCTACTGCCTGATGGTGTAATGGTAGCACAGCAGACTCTGACTCTGCTTGTCTAGGTTCGAGTCCTAGTCGGGCAGCCATTTTAGAAATAAGTGAACGTGTGCTCCACAAAATAAGTCGAACTACGTTGACACCATGAGAAGTAATTAAGACCCCTGCTCACCCTACATTTCGCTTTGCATCCGCCTTCCGATCTCACTGCTTCATCGCCCGCCCCTGAAACAATATCCCAGCTAATTTTCGTTAGAACTTTACCTAACTTTAATTAGAATCCTTGCCCATACCCCGATTGCGATTGCTAACTCCCCCGTTGATAGACCGGTATTTCCTGAATTCGCTAAGTTGACTCACTTTCCCCTCACTTAACTCTACCCCCAAACCATACACAGATAACATGATCTTGTCTTCCCTTCCAATCGCATTCCTGATGGGCCTCTCTCCAATGGAGTTTTTTAAACATGGTGATTTCATCATGTGGCCGATCATTCTCCTTTCGTTCATCATTGTGACAGTGGTTATCGAACGTCTGATCTTCACGGCCCGTGAAGCGATGACTCGGGACACTGAATCGGTGGAAAAGATCTTCGAACTGGTTGAGTCAGGTGACTTCGAAGGAGCCATCGCGGTCGGTCGTAAATCTTCCGACTTCATCGCTCGCATCTTGGTCTACTCCCTCACTCATCGCCAAGCTTCGATGGCTAACGCATTTGCCCGTGCCACCAACCAAGAGATGCAGCGCTACAATCAAGGCATGCCCACTCTCGATACCATCGTTACTGCTGCTCCCTACGTTGGATTGCTCGGAACGGTTACCGGCATGATGAAAACCTTTGGCGCCCTCGGCGGAGACGGTGACGTCGCTGCTAATGCCGGTGCGATCACCGGTGGTGTGGGTGAGGCCCTCATCGCGACCGCTTGCGGTCTCGCTATCGCCATCTTCGGTCTCTTTCCGTTCAATTACATGAACGCTCGGATCGCCCAGGCTAAACATGACGTCTCCGACGCATCCAACGCCCTTGAGCTGATCATCAGCAAGTCTGCTGCCGAGTCTAAAGTCTGAGTCGGGAGCACCTCTCACTCAGATTAAACCGTAGCCCTTTTTTACCATGGCTGGATCATCAGGCAAAACGAACGCAGATGGCACTAAGAAGGCACGCATTGAGATTATCCCACTCATTGACGTTATCTTCTTCCTGCTCGCTACCTTCGTGCTTTTCACCCTCTCGCTGAACAAATCCGAAGGCATCTCGGTATCGCTACCAGATACCATGACCAGCACAAAACGCGATCCGGCCAACACCGTCACTGTCACCATCACCAGCGAAGGCACCTTGGCATGGAACAAAGATCTCATCTCCCTCGATGACTTCATCGACCGACTCAAAGCCTACAACCAAGTGGCCGGAGACAAGGCGGAGATTCTGATTAACGGTGATAAAGTCGCATTTTTTAGCCAGGCTCGCTACGTTTTTGATGAAATCCGAAAATCGGGTATCACCAAAATCAGAATCGAATCTCGGGTAAGCAAGGGCTACTGATTCGGACTAATAAACTTAATTCTCCAACGTATTTCCTCATATGGCCAGTGGCAGTAAAACTCAACAACTGACTGAAGATAACCCGAAGGAAGCCCGAATTGAGATCATCCCTCTCATCGATGTTATCTTCTTTCTTCTCGCAACCTTCGTGCTGTTTACCCTCTCACTCAATCGCATTCAAGCGATTGAAATGACCCTTCCAAAAGCAGTTCCCGTCGCCCCGCAAAACGACGACGAAGACAAGCCGATCACTTTACAAGTATCAGACAACGGTAACTTCTATTGGGATCAGGAACTTGTGGCATTTGCCGAGGTTCAATACCGTCTCGACAACTACAAGGCTGAAGAACCCAACCCACGCATTCTCATCACTTCCGACGACCTCGCGAAATATGGCGATACGATCAAAATATTGGATGCTGTTCGTCACGCTGGAATCAAACAGGTTTCTTTCGAAACCGTCTACCGCCAAACCGGACGCTAAACCTTTATATCTAACATGAACCGAGACCTCATCATTGGACTCATTATATCCATTTCCTTACACGCCGGGGTATTTCTCGGTGAACTCGTATTTCCGAAGTCCGCGGAGATTGTCGCTGTCGTTCAAGAGGAAGACTTCGTCGTAGAGTTGATGGAGATGCCTCCCCTGGAGCCAGAACCGGAGGAAATTCTCGAAGCCGTCGACGATGCTCCTCCCGAAGAGATCGAATTCGCTCCTCCGATGCAGGCGGACGTTCCATCGGTCAACGTGGAAACTCCTTTCGTTCAAAAACTGCAGCCCCCTCCCCCTCCTGGTCTCGAACGACCCAAAGGCATCATCTCCATCCCTAAAACCAGTGCCAATCGGGCCATTGGCAGCGGGATGAAGGATTTATTTGATCTCAAGAACCTCGATCAAATACCTAGCCCTCGTTTGCAAGCAAAACCCGTTTATCCTTTCGAGATGCGCCGCGCCGGCATCACCGGCCAAGTTACCGTCGGCTTCATCGTGGATTCCCAAGGCAACGTTCGCGAAGCCTACGCCCTTAAATCCTCCCACCGGGAATTTGAACAAGCCGCCGTTCAAGCGGTCGCTAAGTGGCGTTTCAAACCAGGTAAAAAGGGCGGACGAGCGGTCAATACCCGCATGGCAGTTCCTATCGTTTTCAACATTACCGACGAATAAATCATGTTCGCATCTCCATTTTCCCGCAGACTGATCCAAATTGGTGGTCTCCTAACCGCCTTCGCGGCAGTTACCCCGGTCTTTTCAACCGCGCAAGAAGCCCCCAAAAAGGAACTTTCCGATCAAGTCTCTGAAGGTTTGGGTAAGTTACGTCCGCTCACCGAAGGTGACGACAAAAACTTCGCCGAGGCCTTGATCCTCATCAACGGCCTGCTCCTCAACGCCGCTCCCGGATCTTATGACCAGGTTGTTCTCAATCAAATCAAAGTTCAGATCCTCCTCTCCGATACTAAATATGCCGAAGCCATCCAACCAATGGAACTCGCTCTGAGTGTCGGCAAAGCCAACAACTTCATTGCCGAGAAGCAATACCTCGAATTCACCCAAATCCTCTCACAGCTCTACTTTCAGGAGGCCACCGGCACCAAGGACACTGCGATTCGCGATAGCTATTTGACCAAGGCTTACAATACGATCCAGATTTATCTGAAAGCCAACCCCAACCCAACTGCAGACTCAATCGCGTATGCCGCGACCATGATCTACACTCAGGCGACCCTCGACGGCGAAAAAACGGATGCCAAACTGGTTAAAGAGGCCCGCGATCTGGCTACAAAAGGTCTACTCCTGACGATTAAACCACGCGAGAACTTCTATGTTCTCATTCTAGCTGCGCTCCAACAGGACAATAAGAATGTCGAAGCAGCGGAAATCTTAGAGCTGCTCGTCACTCAAAATCCGACCAGCAAACAATACTGGCAGCAACTGCAGGCGACATACTTGACCCTCGCCAACGATGCCGCGGCGACTGCCGAAGAAGCCTTATCTTGGAATGTGCGAACCATTGTTACCATCGAGCGTGCTCAAAAATTGGGAATTCTCGATACCCCTCGTGATCACTTCAATATGGTTGGTATTTTAATGAATATCCAACAGTTCGAACAGGCCATCATCATGATGGAAAAAGGCTTGGAGAACGAGAAGATCGAGCTGACGCAAACTAACTTTGAGTATCTCGCCTCCTCCTACCAACAAGTCTACAAACCCCTGAAGGCGATCGAAGTTTTGGGTCGGGCGGCCAAAATGAGTCCTGCCGAAGGTGAGTTGGATTACCGCATCTCTAATATTTACTACTCCCTCGATAAAATCAAGGAAGCGTACTCCTACGGCAACTCAGCCCTCAAAAAGGGGCAGCTTAAAAATGCCCCCGTGACCCAACTTTTCGTGGCCTACCTCGCGTTCGAATTAAAGAAATTCGAAGAAGCCCTCCCTCTTGCTGAAGCCGCCAAGAACGCCGGTGCAGACAACGCCGAACGCCTGTATGAAGCTATCAAAGATGCCGTCGAAGCCCGTAAAGCAGCCCTCGAGGCCACAATTTAAAACCTAAATACTCCTCCCGTCCATGACCAAGAAAATCTACATTCTCGTCCCGATTATCTGCACCATTTTGTTCGCATTCTATTACCAAGGATTCGCCAAAGAAGATGAAGCTGCCTCAGTTCAAAAAATTGAGGATGCCAAAAATGTCAGAAGGGCGGAAATACTTCAAGATGCAGCGGATCGCAAAGAGGCCATCGAAGCGGCTCTCGCCCTCAACGCCGACCGGAAGAAGGAACGCGAAGAAAAAGAGGCTCAGGATCTGGCTGAAAAGGAGGCTAGGCAAGCCGCTCGCGATGCTCGCGATGTCGCTTACCGCGATCGTAACAAACTCGAAAACCAAGTAGCTGATCTCAAGAAGCAAATTACCGAGGTCAAAACTGAGATTGAAGACGTGACCGCCAAGAAAAAGCTCTTGGGAGCCGAAGAGAAGTTCCTCCAAACTTTCGTAGTCGCTGCCGGTTCCAATGTGGATAATCTAAATCGGGTGCTACAACAAATCGACGACGCTGACAAAGCGGCTGCGGCTGCGGCTGCCCTTGCCGCTATCACCGAACCCAAGAAATAATTTTAAGCTTTAACACGGATAACTCATGAAAAAGTCCTACTTTATCTTTCCAATCATTTTAATGGTGGCGTTTTACTTCTACTACCAAAATTTCACCGTCGAAAACGCCCTCAAAGAGGCAGCAGAAGAAAAGCAACGCATCGAGTTGGTCGCCGCGGAGGAAGCCCAGCAAGCGGAAGCAGAGCTTCGCGCTAAGGAAGACTCCGATCGTCGCACCGCTGAGCGTGAAGCTTCGGACGCCAAAAAAATCGCTGAGCGTCGAGCCACTTGGGCTGCCAGTGGCCAAGAGATCGCAGACGATACGGCAAAGTATGCGACCGAGGCCGCTAAATTTGCGCAAGATAAAGCAAATTTGGAACTCACTCTCCTCGAAACCCGTAATACGCACCAAAAGCTGAGCTCCGAGACCTTCGAGTTGAGGAAAGCAGTCGAACTCGGCCTTGTCGCCAAGCGAACTGCGGAATTGAAAGAACGACGCTATGTTGAAATGGTGGCGATTCGCGCCAAAGCCAGCGCGATGGCTCAAATGCCCCCTCCCCCGCCTCCTCCTCTCGCCAAGTAAGGAAGTAATGCTCTAAAAAACCCGATCCATAACTGGATCGGGTTTTTTGTGTCCGCTCCTTACCGAGATGATCGAAAGCAAAATTCGCTAAAAACAGGGCAGGTCAACTTCCCGGCTTGCTGACAGGAATAGCGGAGAGTTCTGCTGGCAAATTTTCCGCCGCATAGGTCGGAAAACTTAACTCCAGGAGTGAGACTGCGGGAACTTCGAAACTCGCTTTGCCTTCACTCCGATCAACGAGGACCGAGACGCCCACTGCCATGCCCCCTCCCGATTTAATCAAATTGAGGGCTTCATTGACCCGCCCACCACGAGTGATCACGTCCTCCACGACCAATACTCGTTCCCCTTCTCGGAAGGTGAATCCCCTCCGAATCGCTAACTTGTCATCTACTTTTTCCGCGAAAACATACCGCTTCCCCGTTTGCCGGGCAACCTCTTGACCAATGACCAACCCCCCCATGGCTGGCGCCAAAATCGTATCAAACTCCAAATCGGCCAATCGAGGGATCAACAACTCAGTCAATCGGGTAACCGCTGCCATATTCTGGCAAACTTGCGCACATTGGAAAAAATGTCCGCTGTGCAATCCAGACCGGAGCACAAAATGACCGCGCATCAATGCGCCGGTCCGAGTGAAAATATCCAAAACCTCCTGTTGAACTTGATCCATCTAGCAAACCTGCAAGTTCTCGCTTCTTAGGCCAAAACATTTTTGCGCTCGGCTAATAACCCCTTACAGTCTCCCTATGGTCATTGAACGAGCACCGTTGGAGGATGAGTTGGGCGATGTCCTCGACAAGGCCATCACCTGCTTAGGGTTGACCTGTAACGAAGTTGCCGCCCGGGCTCAAGTATCGGCCGAGAACTTGCAGAATGTCATAGACTACTGCGCGACTTTTACGGCACCAGAACTCGATCGGCTCGCGGCCGTACTCTCGCTCAATCCTCGAGGACTTAGGGCGGTTGCGAGCGAGTGCTATCCGCTCCCCGAAATAAGTGGACTTCCCTTCTGTCTCTACCCTCTGCGGATGAGGCACGGTATTGGAGTCGCCAATGCCTATCTTGTGGCCAACTGCTCGGCCGATTGGGGCGTTCTTTTCGACGCCGGCACGGCCGGGGACAAACTCTGGCGCTCTTGGCCCAGTAAGATCAATCGCGTCGCCGCTATATTTCTCACCCACTACGAAACCGAACATTCAGGCGGATTGGAGGCACTGCGAAAGAAATTCCCCGGGGTGGCGGTATTCGGACCAGCGTCAACCATTCGCCCCACCGGCACAATCGTCCTCGAAGATCAGGCCAAAGTGACCGAAGGCGAATTCTCAATCCAAGTTATATCCACTCCAGGTCACACCGAGGGCCATCACTGCTACAAAGTATCCGCAAAGCATGCCCCCGATGGATCGAGCTTATTGATCTCAGGAGATCTTCTCTTCGCCGGCTCAATCGGCGGCGCCTACTACTGCTCCGACCGCTTAAATAGGAGCCTACACACCATCACTGATGATGCTTCGAAATCTATGGTGATCGCTCCCGGTCATGGCCCCCTGACGACGATTGAGAACGAAAGAACCTACAATCCCTTTTTAGTCTAGATTCCAGTTATCTGGTTCATTTCATTGGGCACCGGCGGATCCACCCATGCTAGGCCTACTCACTAAATTGGTCGGTTCGCCTTCAAATTGGTCGGGGTGGGGAGATTCGAACTCCCGACCTCTACGTCCCGAACGTAGCGCTCTACCAGGCTAAGCTACACCCCGATGGTGAGATCTTTTGGATTTGATGAGAGGCAAATACCTCGCACTCCACTTTTCCAAATCAAGGGACCTTATCAGAGCATTTCTGCCCTGATAATGAGTTTAAAGAACTCGGCTCGTTCAAGAACGAGATCCGCTAGAAATGGGGCCGCACCGAGGGACTATCAAGGCGAAACTGAGCGCGGAAGTGGAGATCGATCGCCTTAAGGCACCAATACTGGGACATAAGTGAAGCCGCCTTGGAAGAATACGAAAAAGAGGTTTCGACCCGATCGCAGATGCTGACGCGCCTCGGATAAAGAAGCGGCTGACTGACGATTAATTTCCAAGACCACCATTCCTTCCACCAATCGGCGGGCATAAGGAGAGCCGTTTTCCACCGTTTCAATCTTCAACCCTTCCAAGTCTTCGGGCGCGCGCATCTCCAACCGATCAGCCGCGGTCAAAGGCACGACTTCGACTCCATCCAATAACTCACTTGGGCCGGTGCCAGGCAACCTCCCCAACCGCACTTCAATCGTCAGCTCCTCGCCATCCTGAATGAGGTCCACTGGCACCAATTCTTCCGGCGAGATCTGGGAAACGACTAACCTCAGATCCTCCAGCGAGGCGACGGCTTGACCCGCGACTCTCAGGATGATGTCTCCATAGTTTATCCCAGCCGTCGCGGCCGGGCCACCCTCGACCACCGTTATCACGATCACTGCTTTGGTTGCCGGGGGTAATTCCAATGCTTCCGCTAAGTCGGGCGTCACCGGTTGCACACTCACACCCAAGAATCCACGTTCTACCGTCCCACTTCGAACGAGGCTTCGGAGGACGTTTGCCGCTAGGTTAATCGGCACCGCAAACCCAATACCAATACTCCCCCGCGAAGTCGAAAGTATCGCCGTGTTGATGCCGACTAAGCGGCCATCCGCATCAACCAACGCACCGCCGGAATTACCCATATTAATCGCCGCATCAGTCTGAATGAAATTCTCATAGCCACCCTCTGCGCTCAACAAACCGAGATCATTGCGTCCCTTGGCCGAGACGATTCCCATCGTCACCGTTTGGCCGATATCCAAGGGATTCCCGACCGCGAAAACCAAATCTCCCACTCGAAGCGCATCGCTGTTGGCCAAAATCGCCGCCGGCAAACCGTCTTCCTCGATTTTAATCACGGCGATATCTGTTTTCGGATCTGCGCCGATCAATACCGCCTTCAGCTCTCTGCCATCATTTAAGCGCACGCTGAGGGCGTCTGCCTCTTCTACCACATGATTATTCGTCAATATATAGCCATCTGGCGTCACAATTACACCCGAGCCGAGTCCATCCACCCGTGACTCACGGTCAGGTTGATCTCCGTAGAAGCGTCGCAACAGCGGATTCATCGGCATGGACTGGCGCACGATCTTCGAAGAATAGACCGCCACCACACTTGCCTGTATCGGCTCCAAAACTTCCGCAAAACTACTGACCCGGGGGGCCGCCGCCTCTTCCACCGGCCGAAAATCAGTTTTAAGATCAAGTTCGGCCGCCGCGGGTTCGGTCGCCCAAAGCTGAGCCGAGGTCACGATAAAAATTGAGGCGAAAAGAAAACGAAAATCACATGATTTCATAACAAGGAACGCGGAAGGATTGCCTCCGAATTGAGGAAAGCAATAAACGTGTTCACCCGGCCCTTAAAGGCAAACCCAGCCTTAGAATCAAATCGATCAGTGGCTGGCCGCTCCCCTCGCGTCCGATCGGCCAGAGCCGATCACGCTCAGAACCCCTTCACCTTAAACAAACCAGTGATACTCTCGTTTTTGTGAATTCTCAAAATCGCCTCACCCAACAGACCCGCCACACTCAACACGGTAATCGGTAGGTCTCTGGCATCGACCGGAATCGAATTGGTCGTGATCAACTCATCAATATGTCCCTCTCTGAGACGATCATAGGCTATATCGCTCAGCAGCGAATGACTTACGGCAGCCCGCACACTCAAGGCACCATTGGCTCTCATCAACTTGGCAGCGTTAACCAACGTTCCGGCCGTCTCCGTGATGTCATCAACCAACAATACGTCGCGCCCTTTGACATCACCCACGATATTTACCGATTCGACCGTAGTGGCACTCGTGCGCTTTTTCCAGACCATGCCCAACTGGGCTCCCATCATACTCGCATACGCCGCCGCCATCTTAGTGCCCCCAACGTCGGGAGAAACCACCACGATATTGTCTGATTTCATTTTAATCTTCTCCACGTGATCGAAGAAGACGGGACTCGCAAAAAGATGATCTACCGGGATATCGAAAAACCCTTGGATCTGCTGGGAGTGAAGATCCATCGTGAGGATCCGGGTAGCCCCGGCCGCCACGATTATATTGGCGACCAGCTTTGCGGTAATTGGCACCCGCGGTTGATCCTTCCGATCCTGTCTAGCGTAGCCATAAAAGGGTAAAACCGCGGTAATCCGATGGGCTGAAGCACGCCTAGCCGCGTCGATCATGATCAACAACTCCATCAGATGGTGGTTCGTTGGGGTGCACGTGGATTGCACGATGAACACATCTTGGCCGCGCACGTTTTCGTTGATCTTAACGAAAGATTCGCCATCGGGGAAACTCGTCACCGTCGCTTCGCCCAAAGGCATTCCGATGGAGCTGCAAATTTCTTCGGCAAGCGGTCGATTAGAGTTTCCCGTGAAAATTTTGAGGCGGGGGGCTGTCATTGATTCGGTATCGTGGAGACTGCGTCAGGATGCGGAAGTCTTTTTTAACTCCGCTAGCGTTTCCTTGAGCGAACAAACTTGTTTAAAGAGGTCCGGTAGCCGCCGCTGGAGCACGACGATCCGCCGTTCCAGCATATAAGGCATGGCCGGCGAGCCATTTAAGAACTCTCCCGGCTTGGTATTAGATGTGAGGGCGGCTCCCCCACCTAATTTCGTGCCTTGAGCTAAAGTAATATGCCCCCCGACTCCTGATTGTCCCCCCAATACCACAAAGTCCTCCAAAGTCGTGCTACCGGAGATTCCAACTTGCGCACAGAGTAGGCAATGCTGTCCGACTCTCACGTTATGAGCGATCTGCACCAGGTTGTCGATTTTCGTGCCGCGGCCGATCTGCGTTTGACTAAACCGCGCCCGGTCGATCGTCACATTGGCCCCTATCTCCACATCATCGTCGATTGTCACTCCGCCGACTTGTGGCACTTTGGCATGATGGCCATCGGCAAACTCATAACCGAACCCATCCGAGCCGATAACGGTGCCAGCGTGAATTCGAACTCGATTCCCCACTGAGCATTCGGTTGCGAGATACACCTGGGGGGCCAACCAACAGTCTGCCCCTATTCGAGCGTCTCGTCCGACAAAAACCTGCGCCTGGAGGTGAGTATGATCACCAATTTCACTTCCCGCCTCCACCACACAAAGCGGTCCGATTGTCGCCGATTCCGAAATCTGCGCACTTGAGTCGACTACCGCCGAAGGGTGGATTCCCGCCGCGGGTCGTGGCCATAGCGATCGCTCAATTCGAGCACAGATGAGCGCCAACGCAGCAGAAGGATTTTCGACCAAGAGAAAACACTGGCCGTCCGCCGGATCTCCTTCGAATCCTGGCGGCACTAAAATCACCGCTGCCTTCGAAGTGACCACTTCCGCCTTATATTTTGGGTTTCCCAGAAACGAAAGGTCGCTGACGTCGGCGCTGCTGAGCGCGGAAATTCCCTCCACCAAAACTTCCGTCGAACCGCGCACTTCTTTTGGCGCGACAATTTCGATCAGATCCTCGAGACGAAAGGCAATCTGCATGCCGAAAAAGTTGTTCCTCAATCTCACGCTGGCAATCAACCAGTCCTCCGTAACCAAAAAAAAGACCCCAGCGACCTAGCCGGGGTCTAACAGAGCGGGGATTAACCCCAAATTTAAAGAATCTGTTTATTTACCTGCGGCAGGAAAACTCACTGCCGGTGCCTCTCCCCCAGCAGCGCCTGGCACCGCGGCTGGAGCGGCCTTGTTGATCTCGGCGAGAACCTCATCGGTGAGTTCCAAAGACGGCTCGTAGTAAAGCACGGCAGGAACGCCGAGGAGTGATGGACCGGACTTGTCCATGAGCAGAGTGATGGCCTTGCGCTTGGCGACTTCAACGGCAACCTTGCTAATTTCATCCATCAAAAGACTACGGAAGTTCATGATTCGCTTTTTGAGCGACTCACTGCTGTTGGCGAGCAACGCATTCATTTCCTCTTGCTTGCGACGCAATTCGTCGACCTTGATCCGAGCTTCCTGTTGAATTTGACCCTTTTTTTCGTCGGACAGGACAGGATTATTGAGCTGCTCTGCAATGCCTTGGGCTTGTTCTTGCAGCGCTAGACCTTCGCCATTCAGGCGAGCAATCTCTTCCTTAACTTTATCCTGCTCCTCTTGAAAGACAGCGTTCTTTTCCACCGTTTTGTAGTGGTTATCGAACAGCCGAGCCATATCGACAATGGCTATTTTAGGAGTCTGAGCGAGGCCGACCAGAGCCGAAGCTGAGAGTGCCAGAACGGCAAGGAGAGGTTTGAATATGATCTTCATGATTTTGGGTTAAATTAGGACAAACAAACTAGAATCGGGTGCCGAAAGAAAAGTTAAATTGGTTACCTTCGTCGTTGGTTCCGTCAGACGTCAACGGAATGCCGAGATCAAGACTGAGCGGCGCCCCAGCTACGAACAAACGCAGACCAACTCCGAAGTTATCGTTGTAGTTGGCAGGATTGAAGTCCCACGCGTCTTCGTTGACGAATCCCGCATCATAAAAGACTGCGAAACGAACCGGTGCCACGACATCGGCGGAGTATTCGATGGAAAGCATGCCGTAGGAGTTTCCGCCGATCGGTTCATTGGCGAAGGCGTCACGCGGCCCGACTTCACGATACTCAAAGCCACGCAAAGTGTAAGGCCCCCCGAGGAAGAAGCGCTCGTAGAAGGGAACATTCGTCGAATCTCCGTAGCTCGCGGTGGTGCCGGCTCGCAAGATGATGGCCAACACCTGCGTCTGGAAATCAAACAACGGGTAGAACTGAGCTCCACGGAACTCGAGTTTGTAATAGTCCGCGTCGCCGCCCCATAAACCACCCGCTAGATCGGTCCGTAACTCGACCCGATTGCCCCGGGTAGTGTTGATGATCTTATCCCGAGTGTCTCTTTCCATGGTGAAACCGACCTTCGAGATAGATTGCTCGCCTGCTAATGATTGAATGATGAACGGAGCACTTGGCGAAACGTTGGCAATGTCGACGATCTGGTAGGAATACGACAGCTGGCCATTAACGAGCTCAAACAGACGCTTGCGGAGATAAACCTCACCACCCGTTCGAATCTCACTGTAAAACGCACTGTTGAAGTCAGAAGCAGAACGGAAAAGCGTGAAGCCCGCCGCGAGACGTTTCTCGAACAACCAAGGTTCTTCAAATGACATCACCGCTTCACTCGACTGGTCACCGAGTTGCAGGCGAAGACGAAACTTCTGCCCGTCTCCTTGAAAAAAGGATCGTCGATTGAAGATGTCGAAATTCGACTGCGTAAGCTCCGCGAATATAACGGCACGTTCCAATGAACTGAAGCCGGCACCAAAAGTAAGATTGCCCGTACGGCCTTCTCTGACCGCAACTTTTAGATTTCGACGCCCTGGAATGTTGGTCGTTTCCGGCGTCAAATTTACGTCTTCGAAGAAACGGGTGTTATCGAGTCTCAGTTTAGAAACCTCCATGCGCACCGTGTCGAAAGTCTCACCTGGCCCGAGCACAAGTTCCCGGAGAATAACAATACTCTTCGTCTTATCATTGCCCTCAATTTTGATGGACTCGACGTCATAGGCCTCCCCCTCATCGATGATGTATTCGAGATCGATATCTCCGGTCGTCAAATTTGGCTTCCGCAAAAGATTCACCCGAGTGTCAAGGTGACCACCACGGCCATAGAATTTTTCAATCTCCGAAGCATCCTCGTCGAGTTTCTCCGGCGCAAATACGTCACCCGATTTTTGTTTAAGACCCAATCGAAGCGCAAAGCCCGGGACAATCGTCGCTCCTGAGATCTCAATCTCGCCGATCCGATATTGCCGTCCCTCGTTCACATTGATCGTGAGGACCAAACTGCTTTCGTTCGCGTAATCGTATTCAATTTGCTCAGGCGGGATCGCCACATCGAGGTAGCCCTCCTGCCGGTAGTAATCACGCAGGAGCTCAAGATCATCTTCAAAGAGCTCATCCTTGAATCGACCAGATCCCACTAACCAAGACCATAGCGTCCACTTTTTGGTTTCCATTTCCTTCCGCAGCTTACGGGGTTTTACATTGTCGTTTCCGACAAAGTTCACCCCCCGCAATTTAACCCGATTCCCCTCCCGGATTTTGAAAGTGACCGTGCCAAAGCCGGTCGAACGATCACGTTCGATCTCATAATAAATCGAAACCCGATTGTAGCCCACTTTCTGGTAATGCTCGCGCAGTTTCTCCGAGTCCTCTTTTACCTGCCGTTCATCGAGTACGAAGTTATCCTTGGTCTTAATCTCCTTCTCCAAACGACGATCTTTGATCTTTTGATTACCATCAAAGATCACCGCGAGCACCCGGTAACGCGGCGTGAGTTCGAAAACCAAGTTAACGTGTCCCGTCGGCAGCGTCTCCCGCTTGACCTCAATGAACTCGAACAACCCCGTGCGATACAGGGAGCGAATATCCCGGTCGATCAACACGTCATCGAGCACTTCTTTCTCTCGCATCTGCATGTTGGCTCGCACGATTTGCTCGCTCACGTTGGTCGCACCCAAGAAACGAATAATGACGCTTTCAACCGTCTGACCCGCAGGCGCACCCTGACCTTGGGCATACGTGGAAGCGTATCCCCCGGCAACCATTGCGAATAGGACGAAAAAACGGACGACCCGCGAAAGCGGATTACGGTGTATAGTTTTCAAAGCGAGTAATGTCTCGAAGGAACGTAAGCTTCAAGTCTCCTACTGGGCCGTTTCGCTGCTTGGCAACGATTAACTCGGCCGAGTCGGCGGCAACTTGGAACTTCTCATCCGCATCTCGAGGACGGGCTAACATGAGGACAACGTCTGCGTCCTGCTCGATTGAGCCGGATTCACGCAGATCGGAGAGTTTGGGAGAGCGGTTTTCTTTCTCAGCAGCACGGTTAAGCTGACTGAGAACCATGACCGGAACCGCAAGTTCCTTCGCCAGTGCTTTTAGGCCGCGAGAAATTTCAGCAACCTGCTGCTCACGAGGTGTCTTTGGATCGGAGGGACTGAGCAATTGAAGGTAATCCACCACGATAAATCCGAGTCCGTGGCGGGCCGCCAAACGACGGGCCTTCGCACGCAACTCCATGATTGTCAAATGACTAGAGTCATCGATGAAAATCTTAGATTTCGTAAATTCATCCGCCGCCTCCAGTAAGCGCCCCACTTCATCTCCATTTCGGGAGAGCAATCCATCACGAAGTAATTTCATGTTCACGCGGGCTCGCGAACACAGCATCCGTAAAGCCAACTGGGAGGCGCTCATTTCGAGCGAGAAAAACAACGAGGTGACCCCTTCGCCCTTTTTCGGCATCGAGGCCGTCTCTGTGATGTTGAGCGCCAGCGAGGTCTTACCCATCGAGGGACGAGCCGCCAAAACGATCATTTCCGACTTTTGGAAACCGTAGGTCATCGCGTCCAGGTCCTTAAAGCCAGAGGAGACTCCCGTGAGCTCTCCCTTCTTCATCATCATCTTGTGGATGACATCCATCGCTTCGCGAGTGGGTTCCTTCATCGGCTTGGCTCCATCTGAAACTCGATCTTGAGTCACCGCGAAGATGTCTTGCTCAACCTTGTCGATGAATTCCTCGAGTCCGCCCTGGTAGTCGAAACATTGTTCCACCGCCTGAGTTGAAACTTTGATCAACTGCCGTAGGAGGTGAAGTTCCCTCACCTTCCCCAGAAAATAATCAACCTGCGCCGTCGTGGGAATCCGCGCACTGACCTGCATCAGGTAGGGCAATCCCCCAATTTCCTCAAGCTGCCCATTATTCTTTAACTCCTCAGCTAAGACCTCAATCGCGACCGGTGGATTCGACTGATAAAGCTCCACCAACTTGTCGTAGATAATCCGGTTAGCGGGAACGAAAAAAGCCTCCCCCGGAAGCTTCCGCTCCAAGCACTTGGCGATGGAGTCCGAACCATCGAGCAAGCAGCAAGAAAGCAGGTATTCCTCGGCCTCGATCGAATGGGGCGGCTGGCGCCCAAGTCGCGCACTGGCAGGAACTTCATTACCATTCCAACCATCCCGTCGCGACGAGCGGCGTTTATCGGATCGGTAGTCTGGTGGAGCGTCGCTAGGCATCGGAAACCTCCATCTGAACTAACCCCGACCGCATAAGCAATGGGAGAGGTATAAACTTGTTGGAATTATTCACTTATTCGAACGCCGACGAGGCAGAGGAAAAAACAGTTGGAGACGTAAACAAAGCCGCCGTGAATCCGAAGATCCACGGCGACTAAAAAGAGACCAACTAGGCGATCAAGCCCCGGACGTTTCGCCCTCAGTTTCCTCGATAATGTTCTCGGAAACCACATCAAACGACACCTCGACGCTCACCTCTTGGTGCAACTTCACTTTGACCTCGTGCTTGCCGAGCGTCTTGACCGGATTATAGAGATGGATCTTTTTGCGATCCAAATCGATCCCGGCTTCAGTGATCTTTTGGTGGACGTCGGCTGCGGTGATCGCACCAAACATTTTTCCGCCTTCACCGGTCTTGACGGCAAATGCGATGGAAAGCTTCGCCAACTTCTTGGCCAGTTCTTGAGCTCCGTTGAGCTCGGAGGCTTCACGCTCGGCCCGACGGCGACGAAGGGCATCGACGTGATTGCGATTAGCGAGGGTCATCGGCGTTGCGAAACCCCGGGGAAGGAGGAAATTACGAGCGTAACCCGCGCGAACTTTAACTTGATCACCTTCGCCGCCGAGACCATCGACGGGTTTTAGGAGGAGAATTTCTTTAGTAGCCATGGGAGGATGGAATAGTTTATTTTGGTTGTTTTGAAAGGGAGAGCGTCAGACCGTCCTTAAAACGGTACGTCTTCGTCGAGATTGTCTTCTTGCGCAGGAGCTGGCTTCGGAGCACGAGGGGGAGGAGAATGGCGTTCGGGCGAAACGTTCGCTCCATCGCTACTCTCACCTTCCGTCGGATTGTCGCCCCGTCCCCCAATGAACTGGAAAGTTTCCAGCACGACCGAGAGTCGGCTCCGCTTTTGGCCCGAAGTCTTATCTTCCCATTGATCAAATCTCAGGCGACCTTCGACAAAAAGCGGCCGTCCTTTGGAGCAATACTTGGAAATCACTTCGCCTTGGCGGCCCCACGCTTCAACATCAATAAAGGTGGTCTCATCGCGTGGCTGCCCCGCTCCATCCTTAAAGGTCCGATTGACTGCCAGACCAAACTGACAAATGGAGGTGCCCTTGGGGGTAACCCTGAGCTCGGGATCTCGAGTGAGATTGCCGATGAGGAGGACGCGGTTGAGATTTGCCATGACGAAGATGCGCTCGAAGCGCCTGAAAATTAACGGCTTTGGATGTAGGTGCGGTAAACCGTGCGGTTGAGGCGGAGGCGTTCTTTCAACGCGGCCGGGGCGGACCCCGGACCCGAGAAATCAACCTGCACATAGGTGCCGGACCGATGACGGGGATCGGTCACGCGAGCAAAGTCACGTTGACCAAGGTTTTCAACTTCGGCCACTTCACCTTCAACGGTCACAATCTCTTGTTTCACGTTTTCGATCAGTTGCTCGACGGTAGCTTCCACCCCGCGGTTATCTAGAATGAAAGTAGCGCGGTAGTTTCGTTTATTCGGGTTCATTTTGGGCTCTGCGGTTAAGGGTGTTCATCGCCCGGTCGACGCCACTCGTGAGTAGCAAATCTAGTCCGGACAGGTAATATGTAAGTTGTTTTTCTACTAATTCGCGTTGTTCAGAAGTGAACTTCGCTAAGACAAAGTCTTTGAGATCTATCTGCTTGGGTGCCTTCGGGCCGATCCCTAAACGGTAACGACTAAATCCGCTACCAAGGTGTTCGATCAAACTCGCGACTCCGTTGTGGCCACCAGGACTGCCCTGTTGGGAAACTTTGACCGTTCCCAAATCGAGAGAAAGATCATCGTAAAGCGTCGCGATCGCCGAGGAGCGTATTTTGAAGTAGTGCGCCAGTTTCTGCGCCGAGCGACCACTCTCGTTCATGTACGTGAGAGGTTTAGCGAGCAATATTGGCCTTCCCGATGGGTGATCCCATCGCGTAGTTTCAGCTTCGAAAGCAGGCTGCGACTTCCAGGTAAGATTCTCCCGGTCGGCGAGCGCATTCAAAACCAACCAGCCAAGATTGTGGCGCGTATCGGCGTAGTCTCGACCGGGATTGCCCAGGCCGAGCACAAGCGTAATAGACATTTGACAAAGAACGTGGTGGCGAACCACCGAAACGAGTGATGTTTAAATCACTCGGGAAATTACTTTTTGGCCGGAGCGGCAGCGCCTTCAGCTGGAGTCTCTTCTTCCTTTTCACCCTGCAGACAGGCGACGATGGTCTGACCTTCAGAGTCACGATACTCGACCCCGTCCAAGGCGGGCAAGTCACGCACCTTGATCGTTTGCTCCACTTCCAGAGCGGAAATATCAACATCGATAGCACCGGGAAGGTCCTTAGCCAAACAACGCACCCGCACCGAGTGAGTCGCAATTTCGAGAATGCCGTTTTGGTAACGAACACCTTTACACTCGCCAAAGACCCTAACTGGCACCTCGACTTCGAACTTCTCATCCGGTCGAATTTCTTGGAAATCGGCATGGAGAACGATGTCCTTGATCGGATCACGTTGCACCTCTTGCAGAAACGAAAGAGCCGGAGTATCTTTGCCTGCTTGCCTCAGTTCGATGATCGTTTTGCGACCGGAGATGCTCCTGAGCAATTTAGTAAATTCACGTGCATCAACGGTGAGCTTTTCGGGCTCCGTATGCTTGCCGTAGAGAATCGCGGGGAAATGATCGTCGCGGCGCAACCGGCGCGAAGCCGAGCGACCACTTTTTTCGCGTAAAAGGACGTTGAGGGAGTTTGATGTAGCCATAATTTCGTTCCCCCTGTCACCCCGGAATTGAGGGCAGGCGTATTGGAAAAGAGTGAGACGCCATAGAATTGAGGAAACGAAAGCAACCAAATCTTTGGTCCCTCAAAGAAAATGCCCTCTTTAGTTAAAATGGAGCGTTGACAACCCCCCGCCAAACCTTGTTTTTCGACCCTTTATTGATGCTCGGTAGCTCAGTGGCAGAGCAGGTGACTGTTAATCACTTGGTCGCTGGTTCGACCCCAGCCCGAGCAGCCACTTTAAGTCGAATAACGAACTGATTTGTAAATCGGTTAACAAACCCCACTAATCGTTAAATTAGTGGGGTTTGTGTTATCCGAGTGTTAACCGCTTGGGGCTTTGAGTTCGTAAACCGAACCGCCGAAGGGCACTCTTCGTGATTTTCTGAGGACCCTTGCGGCGAAGGTGGTTAACAAAATCGGTACAACACGAGCGTTGCTAAGCAGTAATCCCGGACAGCCATTCCCGCTGTTTCTCAGGCTTCATATGGGCAAGTCGACGCATTCGGTTGAGACTGAAAGCACGAATTTCTTCATTCTTTTTGAGTCCAAGTAAAAAGTTTTGAATCTCAGGAATCAGCGCAACTAGGTGCAGGTTTCTGGTCACCGCCGCTCGGGTTATCCCAAGTTTCTTAGCGAGGGCCGCCCGATTCATCACCTTTCCTTCATCCAGCGATTTTTGCCATTTAAGCACATCATGAATCAGATGCGTAGTGCGTCGAACCGGGGAGTGAGCCCACAAAAGTCCCCTGCCTATTTCGCTACTTTTGTCGCGAACACCCGAACGGAAATTGTGGTTGGCGAAGTGCTGCGCGCCCGCGGCCATGGGAACGAAGCGGATAACTTGGTCCCATTTCATCTTTTTCTGGCGTCCGGGGGGGCAAATCTAATCTATCTGGCGCTGGTGTCCCGTAAACGTCCGTTCTGGCGCGTATGCGGAAGGGGTTGCCATTCAGATCGGAGGGGTCCATTCACGAGGGCGCAGCCGGGGCTGCGACAAAAGTTTGGCTGCCGGATCCGCCAAGTCTACTAATGACTTTTTCTCCCGCGACGTGTTATTCTGGAACGACCGCCCGCAGAGCCGAACTTGGGAGCGAGGCTGACGCCGTTCGGCCGACCGAATGCGCGGTCAATTTCCAGGAGGTGTTCGTCCACCACCATGTTTTGGGTGTCCACCAGCATGACGTCACAGTCAGAGGTGTCTAGGTCGGGGGCTCCCGTGGCCAAGGCCATCACTCTGCGAAGTCCCAACTGGTGGGCAAACGACCGTGACAGGTTGAAGAGAGTTGCCTGTCGCTCATCGCGAGGCCCCTTCATGGCCAGGAGAAAATAGCCCTCTTCATGGGTTTCGAACTTCAGGCCCCCGAAGGCGATGTCCTTTCGCTTCGCCCGTTTGATTCGAATCTGGAATTCCTGAACTAATCGGGTCCGATCCTGCCGGTCCAATTGAGCCAGGAAAAGAATCATGGCTTCACGGGCGGCATCTGATCCGGGAGACTCCAGCTGCTTGACCTTCTCCACCAACTCAGGGTTGGGCGACGCCATGTCACCAACGGCCCGATAAAGATCTTCGATCAGTCGATCGACGAAATACCCGGGCTTTCCCAGCCGCTCCATTGCCGCCACCGCAGGCATGTGCTCCTCATGCCGACCATCTAGGTTTCGGAATGTTTGGCGGCGTAACATTGCTTCCAACCGGCGGCCTTCGAACTTGGCGTAGGCCCAAACGTCGATTGGCAACGTCTCCGCCGGGATCAGCTTTTCTTGGTGCAGTAGTGTCCTGACATCCAAGAAGAGCATGAAATCAGCAACCGTGTCCGCAACCGTCGCCAGGCATTGAAAGTCCTGCAAAGAAAAGAGATGGAGACTGGCAGAATCGTGAGGAAAGCAGGACTCGTCAAAGCGCAGCTTCGTGTCCGAAAGCTGTCCGTCTGGGGTCACGACCGCGTAGACTATCAGGACCACAATCCGGTTGAATTTCGGATTTTCAACCCGAACCGGTCGACCCCGCCCGTTGGTGAATTTCATCCAATCGTCGCTCCCAATTGCTTCGACCATTGCTTTCAACTGCGACATCGCTTCGGAAATCATCCGCTCCATGCGTGACTTCACAACATCAGTGAACTCGATGTCGTCCTTCAGCTGCTTGGACTTAACCTGTATCACCATCAAGGTGTCACGAAAAACCACGAGCAGGTCCGCGGCCTCCTTGGTTTGGCCCCCTGACTTCCGATAGATGGGACTCCGAACCGTGAAATCGGCCAAGAATGAGGCCGTGCAAAGCTGCTCTACGATATCTTCGATGTAGCGGCCAGCATTCATGTTCCAATCGTCCCTATAAATGAAAATCGTTTTGTCGCAAGGCGAGTTTCGTTGGCCACGCCACATTTACAGGGCTATTTCGTCTGAAAGGAGCGTGATGAAGCGGAACGCTCGTGAGTGGGCGTTTTATCGCGGCGTTCGCAGGACGATGCGGCGCGCCGGGCCTTTTGATGGCCACGGCGCCGGATTGTCCCGTTCCGGCTGCCGGTGGGGGCTGCGGGTATGCGCCGCAGCCGCTTCCGGCTCAACTTTGCTCCCGCTCGGCTGGTGGCGAACGGGAAAAACTTTC